>Ga0209628_10003293_pt1 | contig 11270 bp, 7 predicted proteins | sample TergutCu122P4_FD_187285 | JGI IMG/M metagenome (GOLD analysis project Ga0209628, IMG submission 187285) | Cubitermes ugandensis P4 segment gut microbial communities from Kakamega Forest, Kenya - Cu122 P4 (SPAdes) (version 2) | ecosystem: Host-associated > Arthropoda: Insects > Digestive system >...
GGCACCTACAAGGAGTCCCTTGTAGGCCACCCTCGCCGTGGCGTCGAGCACAACCGTGGTCGACGTGGCCAGGACCACGTACGTACCGTCTCCGTTGTTCCTGATGGCGGTCAGATTGACGTCAGGACTGGTCACCGTGAACCGGATATCGGTCAGGGCCAGGTTGGTCATCGCCTTGCCCTTGGTGTCCTTGGCCGTGAGAGTCAGCGTGTAGGCACTGACCCCATCAGCAAGCTGCCACGTGGAACGGTCATCAGGGTCGACGACGGGCGCGACGGTGAAGGTGGACAGCATGTAGGAGAACTCCGTCTTCTTGTCGTCGCACTTCTTGTCGCAAGGCTTCTTTTCCGGTTCCTTCTTGTGGCAGTCCTTGTGACCCCAGGGCCACCACCACCAGGTATCAGCCGTAGCAGAAGCGGATACGGTATGAGCCGGTGGTGCCGCCTGCGCGACGGGCGCGCCGAACAGTACCGCCGAAATGAGTGCCGCGCCCAGAGCGAGCGCGAATGTTCGTATTTTCATACAAAACCTCCCAAATAGGAGCGTCCCCCCCTGGAGACGCAGTTAATCAATGAGTTAATCTTAGGATAAAAAGCGCGCAGTCTGCAAGCTGTACGATACTATAAGCTGGCGGATTATGTACGCTTTAGGTACGTTTACGTACGTTTTACGGAATGAGCACCAACCGCACCGGATCCCCAGTCTTCCCGGCCAGGTCGTGGACGGCCTGCACGGCCTCGCCCAGAGGGTACGTCCGGGTCACCGACCCCGAGAAGTCGAGGCGCCCCAAGCCGATGAGCTTGACCAGTTGGGCGATCGTACCGTCCTCGTAACCGTAATGCCCCAACAACTGGGCGTGCATGGCTTCGAACAGTACGTCGGGCGGCAGGATCACCGGCGTCCCGCTGATGCCGATCAGGATCAGACGGCCCCCCACCGCCAGGCAACTGAGGGCTTCGATGCGGGCCGAACCAACGCCGGCGAAGTCGATGGCGGCGTCGAGCAGGCGCCCGCCGTTGAGCGCCCGGACCTGGTCAGCCATCGCGGCGTCCCCTGGCGCGAACGCCAGGTCCGCGCCGCGCTCAAGGGCGCGGGCACGCGCGGCGGGGAGCGGGTCCACGGCGATGATGGGAGCGGCGCCGGCGAACCGGAGCAATTGGACGCCGTGGATGCCCAGGCCGCCCACACCCCACACCCCGACGGCTTCCCCGGCCCTGATTTTCCCGGTACGGGTCAGCGCCTCCCACGGGTTCGACACCGCGTCAGGAATGATTGCAGCCTGTTCGAACGGCAGGCTGTCAGGAATCGGTACGACCGCGTTCGCCCGCGTGACCAGGTATTCCGCCCAGCCCCCGTCACAATCCAGCCCCAGGGTTTCCACCTCGCCGCCGACCACCTTCCCGGCGCTGACGATGACCCGCTGTCCCACCTCGATGCCGCTCACCGATGGACCCAGCGAGTCGATGATGCCCGCGGCTTCATGGCCCAGCGTCACCACGTCGGGGCCTGGTCCCGGCAGCCGCATCCCGGTTTCGATCAGATGCACGTCGGACATGCAGACACCGGCCGCCCGCACCCGTACTCTCACCTCACCCGGCCCGGGTTCCGGCACCGGGATCCGCTCCAAGCCGAACTCACCAGTGATAAAGCTCAGCCGGCCCGCCCACATCAGGTCTGTCATCTCGCCCCGGTCAGAAGAATTGAATAGTGATAGAACTGCCAGGGGCAGGACCCTGCTGGAACCCAGCAGCAATCCCGCCCCTGCCTCAGTTCGTTTTGGACCCGTCAGTCGGTGAACGGAACAAACATTGTCCAACCGATCATCAGACCCTTGTAGGTAACCCACGCCGAACCGAAGTTGCGGGTCGTGGCTGTGATGGTGGCCTTGTACGTCCCGTCACCGTTGTTCACGACGCTCGAGACCGACGTGTCCCGGCCGGATGTGCGGATTTCGATGTCGGCCACATCGAGGTCCTTCATCAGATCGCCGTTGTTGTTCCGGGCTTTCAGGGTGATGGTGTAACCATCCTTGCCGTCAGCGACGGGCCAGTCGCTCTGCCACCACCCGGGTGAGGGTGAAACGGAGACGCTGGACCGGTACCAGGACAGCTTGGTGTCGTTATCGTTGTTATTGTTGTTGTTGTCACTGTCATCGTTGTGGCTTACACAAAACCACAAGAAGCACCAGGCATTCGGTGACGATGTGTTGACCGGTGCCGCCTGAGCGGTTGCCCCGCCCATCCACACCGATGATAGTAAGGTTGCGCTAAGGACAAGCGCAAATGCCCGCATTTTCATACGAACCCCTCCCAGGTAGAGCGCCCCGAGGGGCGCGGTTGATATGTATTATCAACCCTAATCCATCTGGTGGAGAATAGCAAGGACTTCCCGCAATAATTGAGGGATAAAACCGAAGGACCGGTGAAACGGAAGGATTGCCATGCCTATCACCAACAGCTATGACCCGGACACCCCGGCGGTCATCTCACCTGGCCAGATGGTGCGCCCCGTCGCGGGATTCCCACACACACTGATCGTGACCTTCCAGCCGCGTACGTTCGCGACTTTCGTCGAACAGTACGAACCCAGCCCGCTGGCCGACATCGCCATCGAGGAGTCCCTGGGGATGAGTTCGCCGGGCGCGCACAGCCAGGTCCAGGTGTTCTCGTACGCCGGGCAGACCCTCGGCGCCTACCTGTCCCCCGTCGGCGCGGCACCCGCGGTCGCCACCATGGAGAAGGCCATCGCGCTGGGCGCCACCCGGTTCGTCGTCTTCGGCACGTGCGGCATCCTGGCCGGGGCGCCGGGCGCCGACACCCTGATCGTGCCGACTGCCGCCTACCGCGACGAAGGTACGAGCTACCACTACGCCCCCGCGGCCGACTACGCCGAGGTCGGCTCCGCCGGCGCCACCGCGGCGGTCCTGGACGAACTGGCCATCCCGTACCTTCTCGGCCGGGTCTGGACCACCGACGGTTTGTTCCGTGAGACGCGCGCCAACCTGGACAAACGCGTACGCGACGGCTGCGTCGCGGTCGACATGGAGACCTCCGCCCTGGCCGCGCTGGCCGGGTTCCGCGGCGTGGCGGTCCACCAGTTCCTGTACGCCGGCGACGCCCTGTCGGGCGACGACTGGGACCCGGGCACCCTCGGCACCCTGCCGCCCGGGCCGCGCGCCCGCTACTTCAGAATCGCCGCCGAGATCGCCGTCCGTCTGGGACCATTCACCGGATGACCCGGCCCATCCGCCACGAGCCCGCCACGGCCAGGACGACCGTCAGCGACAGCACCAGCGCCACCATCAGCCCGGACGACAACTGGTGGCCGCTCACGGAGATGTGCATGCCCAGATTGTGCGCCATGGTCGTGGCGATATCGTCGCGTGCCGTGGCATCCGGGATCGTCTGGGTCAGGCGGTCGATGGCCGGCTCCATGGCCGGGGTCCGCAACAGCGAGGCGATCTGGGCGAACGGCAGCGCGCTCAGGAACGAGTTGATGTTGTCGGTCAGCTGTACGGGCGGCACGTAGCAGAAGGACAGGAAGCCCATCGCCACGCCCATGATCACCGAGTAGCCGCCGAAGGAGCCCGACGTACTGGTAAAAGTAACAACGAGCGTATTCAACGTTGAGAACAGCAGACAGGCGGCCAGCACGCCCCCCATGATCCGCAGGTCCTGTGACGCCGACATGAGTGGTTGTCCCTTGACCAGGGCCCAGCCCTGCCCGATCGCCACCACCAGGGTGGACAGGACCACGGACACCGTCAGGGAGGACAGGACGTAGCCCGCGGCCAGTTGCCAGCGCCGTACCGGCGACACCAGGTAGTCGGAGAACCGCCCGCTCGACCGGTCCTCCACGAACGCGGTGAGGAAGGCCAGCGACGCCGCGAAGGTCGCCAGGTTCGTCACCGAGGCGAACAACCACTCGTCGCACAGCGCGAACGCGTCGCCCCGGTCCGCCGTCGGGATCGAGTCCATGATCGTGTCGGCGATCAGGTTGCGGTAGAACACGACGAACAGCACGAACAGGGTGATCGGTGCCAGTACGGAGAACAACACCGTCAGGGGGTCCCGCCAGTAGATGCGCAAATTGCGGCGCAACAGCGTACCGATGGTCTTCATACCTTCACCTTTCGCTTCTTCACCCCGGGCTCCGGTTCAGGATCGCGGTGCCCGCCGGTCAGGTTGAGGAACACGTCGTCCATCGAGCCGCGCCGGAACTCGAAATCCTCCAGAAGCTCCCAGACGTACGGCAGGATCTGCTTCACCTCCTGCACCGACGCCACCGACAGCCGCAGCGGGTCGCCCGGAAGCCGCTCCGCGGTCAGGTCGATGTGCGGGAAGAAGTGGGCGATCTGCTTCTTGGCCATCCGCTCGTTGCGCAGGCGCATTGTCAGCTGCGGGCTGCTGTACTTCTCCCGCAGCGCCGCCGGCGTACCGTGGGCCAGGATCACGCCGTGGTCGATGATGTAGACCATGTCCGTACGCTCCGTCTCCGCCATGTAGTGAGTCGTGAGGAAGACTGTCATGCCCTCCTGGAGCCGTACGTCCTCGATGGCCTGCCAGACCTGCTCCCGGCTGTGCGGGTCCAGCCCGGCCGTCGGCTCGTCCAGGAACAGCAGCGACGGGCGGTGTATCAGCGCCCGCGCGATATCGACCCGGCGGCGCTGCCCCCCCGACAAGGTCTTATACCGGCTGTCCGCGAAGGAACCGATCTCCAGCAGGTCCATCAGCTCCTCGATCCGGTCATCCGCGTCCTTGCTGGGCAGCCCGTGCATCCGGGCCCGCAGGTCGAGATTCTCGCGCGCGGTCAGCCGCGGGTCGAGCATCGACGCCTGGAACACCACGCCTATGCTGTCGCGGATGGCCTGGTCGTCTTTGCCCAGTTCGTGCCCCGCTATCGTGACCTTGCCGCCGGTGGGACGCAGCAGGGTGGTCAGGCAGTTGATGGTGGTCGACTTCCCGGCGCCGTTGGCACCCAGGAAGGCGAAGAAACAGCCCGGTTCGATCTCGAAGCTGATGCCTTTGACGGCTTCCACTTCGCCGTACGACATTCGCAGATCCTCCACCCTGACCACCGGTTCCGCACCGGCGCCGGCCGCCCCCCTGGCAGGGACTTTCGGGTGCCGGCTCGCGGCGAACCGCAACAGCTGGCGCTTGACCCAGTCTGCGTTGGTGACCGGGAGGAAGTGGGAGCCGTCTGTGGTGAGCAGCTTGGCGTGCCGCAGCCTGGCGGCGTACGACCCCGACACGTCCGCGGAATCCGACTGGCCGTACAACAGGAGCACCGGCATGGACAGATCTTCCAACGGGGCGTCGTCGAAACAGCCGATGTCCGCCTCCAGGCCGTCGACGACCCCGGCCTCCACCAGCGCCTCCGCGGACGCCTTGAGCTGCCTGTGCGCCCGCTCCGGCAGGCGGACGCCCGTGACCTCGGTGTACCGGCTCAAGAACCGGTCCACATCCTTGTCCATGATTCCCCCGGGAGCGAGTTCGGGCGCCGTGGACCAGTACCCCTCGATCGAGCAGATCCAGTCGACGCGCGCCGGTACCGCCATCGCGGCCTTGAGGGCGACCGCGCCGCCGACGCTGTAGCCGACCAGCCCCGCGTTCCCGATCCCGAGATGATCCATCAGGCCGATCAGATCGGCGGTCAGGTCGTCCAGCGTCAATCCGGCGTCGCCCAGTGTGGACAACCCGTGGCCGGGCAGATCCCACAAGACCACCCGGTACCCGCCGTCGGCCAGCGCCTTCGCCCCGCTGTGGTAGAACACGGTGTGGTTCGCAAACAGGCCGTGGGTCATCACCACGACTTGCTCCCCGCCCGGATTGAGCACCTCGTGATACAGCTGGAACCCGTCCAGATCAACGACAGACATCGGCGATGTAACCCACAATATCGTCAACGGTTATGCGCACAATCTCTGTCGGCGGGCGGTCGGCAACCCACATTACCAACTGGTCGGCGGCGGGATAATGCTTCACGATCAACTCGGCCACGCGTACGATGTCGATGCTGCTCAGCCCGATGTCCGTGAAAACCCGGGTTTGCCCGTCCACGTTCATCACCTCCAGTATGTCCGGGCCCAGTACCTCGTCCAGACAAGCCATCAGGGTCTCCTCGATGGCCTGGCGCGACGGGGTGGACGCGACTTCTTCAATTGTTGTCATGAAGACCTGACCCTTCCGTCCAGCCGGCGATGTGCCGGTCGAACACTTTCATTGTTTTGATCCGTCTGCCGCCGATGTACAGGGATTCTCCCTCGACCCGGTCGACGACCAGCGATCTGGGAGCACCGGAAAGGCCCGTGCCGAGCATCTTCCCGTACGCCTCCTTGGCCACCCAGAACCTGATCGCCCACTCCGCCGGGTTGTCGCTTCCGGCGATCAGGGCCTTCTCCGTACCGGTGAAAACCAGATCAAGGAAGGATTCCGGCTTGGCCTCGATCCGCTCGACGTCGACGCCGACCGGGTGACCGGCGGCGATGGCGACCCCGATGTGGTCCCGGTGCGCGAGGGACACCTCGACCGGCGGCGAGAACGGGTGGCCGGTCTCGTCCAGGACGCCCAGCTTGCCGGCCTCGTCGTACGTCGTGGAGATCTGAATCGGGTACAGGTAGTCCCCGGGAGCAGGGCTCAGGTGGGCGCGCACGGCATCCCGCAGCGCGATCCGGCCCGCGAGGAAGTCGCCCTGGGCTTCCTGGCCGGGCAGTGACAACACCCGCTGTCTCTCCTCCTCGGACAGGTAGCGGATGCCGAGGAACCCGACCGAGGCGCGCGTCCACTCGCCCGCCCCGAACGTGAAGACGCCGGGAGCGATTTCCTCGGACAACACAGTACGTTCCGGGTGGGTGATGCTCTCCCACAAGGCAATATCCATGCCGACCCGCTGGTTGACCCAGTTGCGGGCGACCGCCCAGATCCGGCCGTCGCGCACGTACACCGCGTCGGCGATGATGAACGAATCCGTCACCTTGCGCACCACCGTGTAGGCGTCGAACACACCGGCCTGGTCGGAAATGTCCTGGTAGAACTTGACCTCCTGGACGCGCACCGGGAAGCTGACGCGGTTGTCGGGGAAGTAGAGGTGCAGGAACAACCCGATCGAGCCGCCCATGTGGTCCAGCAACGAGCCCTTCCCCTCGGCGAGCCGGATGCGCGACACGAAGCCGTGCTCCCCGAACAGGCTGGATTCCAGGCACGGCCAGTACCGGGGGCGGTGGAAACTGTATTCCATGTACTGTTCCTCGCGCCCCAGCGGTTCGCGCACCGGCGCCCCGATGTCGGTCCGGACCTGTTCGACATAGGTACCGGGCGGCGGGTCCGGGAACTCGGGACCGACGGTGATTTCCATCTGGATGTGGCCGGGGATCTTCAAGGACACGGTGTTCTCCGAGGTCCACAGCCCGCGCAGAGTGGACTCGAACGGGGTGTTTATCGGTATGAAATCGATGGCCATCATCGGCCCCAGCTGCAGGATCTTCATCTTTGGCGGCACCCGCACCTTCACGATCTCGGCGAGCAGTTCCATGGTCAGGGTCAGCGGCATGACCGGGTAAAGATCCGCCTCATGCGGCCACCCGGGCGGCTGGTTGACGATCGAGTGATCCATGACGTACGGAAAGTCGTCCAGCGTCCACCGGATCGGTACCTCGAACGACGTTCCGGCGCGCCTGGGCGGCGGTTGGGACGCGGGTACGGCGGGCGTCTTGGGTACGGCGGGCGTCTGCGGCAGTACGGCCGGCGCAACCGGGGCCGGTCCCATGGCGGCCGGTGCCGCCCCGGGGCGCATCATCGCCGGTGCCGGGCTCATCATGGCCGGCGCCAGTCCCGCCGGCGCCACGGTCGGATCCATGCCCGGCCAGGACACCGGTGACGCCCGGGTGAAGCCTCGTTGCGGCAGGCCGAGGCGGTTGCGCGGAATGGGAGCGGGTGGTACGGCCGGCGTACCGGGTTGGGGTGGCGCTGCGGCCGCCGCCGACCCGGCCGGCACCAGCCCTTCCAGTACGGAATCGAGCGCGTCCAGGTGTGTCAGCATGGGGGCGCCGTTGGGCATGAGGAACAGGCTGCCAGCGGTTTGCCGGATCCGGTCCAGACCCATGAAATCCAGGTCGGCCGGCCCGCCCATGACGAACATGAGCGCGTGGACGCGCCGCAGCTGCCGTACCGAATCGTGAAGCGCCGAGATGGCCTGGACCGACGCGAACTCCTGGCCCGCCAGGGTGTCTTCAACGAACCCCGCCGCGGATCCCAGTCCGACCTGGATGAACACCCGGACCCCCTGGTCGTACAACAACTGGACCAGCTCGCGGAACCGTACCGGTTGCGACAACTGCGGCCCGAAGACCTCGGCCGCCGAGCGACCGTCGGCACGGACTTCCTCCAAGGTGATATTGGACCACAGCGGGACCCGCCCGGGCCGGACGACGATGGATTTCAGCGCCCGCAGCGGTTTGGCGATCGCCGCTTCGACGAACGGGGTGTGCAGCCCCGACGAGAACGGCATCACGTGGCAGGCGATCCGCCGCGCGGACAGGGCCCGCATGAGCGCGTCTACGTCATCGCCCACCGCGCAGAACGACTTCTGGCCTGGGCAATTGTCCGAACCAAGGATCGCGCCCGGTACCTCGGCCAGCACCGCCGCCACAGTCTCTTCCCCCAGATCACCGGTCGCCGCGATGATCCGCACATCCGGCACATCGTCTGGTCCCACCAGGTTGGCCGGGTCCAAAACGTAGTCGGTGAACAGGTCGTCGAAGTCGTCGTCGAGCATGCCCGCCGCGCGGGCGGCCTGCCACTCGCCGATGGAATGCCCGGCGTAGACGTCGGGGGTGATCCCGGTCTTCAGCAAGGCCTCGTTGACCGACATGGCGATGGCGAAGTGGTCACCGGCCTGCTGGTACCACTGCCGGTCCGGGTCGTCGCGGTGGTGGACCCGCGTCAGATCCAGGGCGTCGGCCAAGGTGGCGTCCTCCGTACCGCTGAGACCACCGGTGAGCGAGGGGAGAACAAAGGCAACTTTGCCGCCCAGCGCCAGCAGCGGCTTTTCGGTGTACCAGATGTCGTTGCGGCCCAGCCAGGGCTGCCCGCGGCGCACGATGTCAGCCGCCATTCGCAGGCGGTCCTCGGTCGGGTCGAACAGGACCAGGCGACACGGGTCGGACGGCTCCCCGGTCATCTTGCCCAGCTGGTTCTTCAGCACCCGCAGGTCCAGCTTGGACAACAAGGCTTCGCGGGTGGGCGCACCCAAGACGTACGCCTCCGGACAATAATGCTCGTGGCGGGCCGCCCGGTAGCGGCGCTTGGCGGTGGCCGGCTCCTCGAACGCCGTCAGTACGGCATGGGCGTCCACCCCGCCGAAGCCGAAGGCGTCCACCCCGGCGACCAGGGGCAGACCCGCCTGTTCCCAGTCGACGAGCTCCTGCGGGAGGCTGAACCGCGATTTCGACACGACCGTCATCGGTTTCTCCGCGTGCAGGGTCGGCGGGATCTGCCGGTGGAACAAGGCCAAAGTGGTCTTGATCAGGCCCATCGCCCCGGCGGCCGGCATGAGGTGCCCGATGTTCGACTTGACGGAGCCCAGGTAGGCCCCCGGCGCCGACGAGTCGCCGAACACCCGGGTCAGGGTCTCGATTTCGGTGGCGTCCCCGACCAGAGTGCCCGTACCGTGGGCCTCGACGTACCCGACCAGTGACGGGTCCAGCCCGGCCCGCTCCCAGGCCCGCTTCACCACCCGCGACTGCCCGTCGGCGTTGGTGACCAGTACGGAGTGCCCGCCGCCGTCGGAGCCCACCGCCGTACCCTTCACCACCGCGTAGATCCGGTCGTCGTCCGCCATGGCCCGGTCCAGCGTCTTGACCACCAGCATGCCGGCGCCCTGCCCGATCAGCAGCCCGTCCGCGTCCTGGCTGAACGGCGCGATCACCCCGCGCCGCGACAGGGCTCCCATAAGGGTGAACGCGCTCCAGAAGACCGCGGACTGGGCGGTGTGCATGCCCCCGATGACCGCCAGGTCGCACTCCCCGGAGGCGAGCAGGCGCGACGCGTGGTCGAGCGCCACGACACCCGAGGCGCAGGCGGCATCGATCGTGTACGCGGGCCCGTGCATGTCGAAATGGTTCGCCACCCAGGACGCCACCAGGCTCGGCATGGTGGCGGTCACGGTGTCGCCCTGGTAGCGCCCGTATTGTTCCTGGTACGCCAGCCGCACTCTTTCCCAGTCCTCGTCGCTCACACCCGGCAGCGCGTGGCGCATGATCGCGGTGAGCTCGTCGGCGCCGCGTACGATCTCCGAGGCCCGCAGCTGCGTGTAGCCCGCGAAGTTGCCCTGGCCGAGGATCATGGCGGCGTTGTCCAGGCTGATGCCCCTGGCGAAGACGCCGGCGTCGTTCAGGGCCTGCTCGGTCAGGGTGAGCGACAGGATGTGGTCCGGTTCGGCGCCCTCCGCCGCGACCGGCAGGATCCCGTACCGCAGCGGATCCAGGATGGCCCGCGACAGGAAACCGCCGCGTTTGCATTCGAACCGGTCGCCACGCAGCGAGTCGCCGCCGGTGAAGTAGAGGGGTTCAATGACGTCTTCGGGTACATCGGTGATCGAGTCAGTGCCGGCCACCAGGTTGCGCCAGAACTCCCCCACGCTCATCGCGCCCGGGCAGACCAGCGACAAACCCACAATTGCTATATCGACTGCCATCGGAGGGTCCTAACGACCCGCGAGGTTGGATTTCAGCCCGCTGAGGGATGTTTCGATGAACGACCGGACGTTGGAAGGGTCCCCCGCCATGGCGATGACGTTGGCGTCGCGGGCCGAGTTGACCTCGGACCAGAAGAAGGCGCTGCCCTCGTCCGGCGGTAGCAGCGCCAGGCCCCGCTTGCCCATCTCCTCCTCCAGCCCGGGAGTCACCATGCCGGCACCCTTCCACGGGCCCCAGGCGATCGAGACGACCTTGGCGCGCGACCCGCGTTCGGCCAAAACGGTGGCCGCGGTGTCCAGTACGGAGTTCGCCGCGGCGTAGTCGCACTGCCCGCGGTTGCCGAACGCACCCGACATCGACGAGAACAGCACCACGAGTTTCGCCTGGTCGGCCAGCGCGGCGATCAGCGGCAGGGGCGTGGTCTTGGTGGTGTAGACGCGTTCGAACGAGCTCCAGTCCTTGGCCTTGAACAGCTTGTCCTCCAAGGCGCCGGCGGCGTGGAACAGGGCGTCGATTCCGCCGTACGTTGTCCGTACGCCATCCAGGAAATCGCGCAGAGCCTCCGCGTCGCGCACGT
>Ga0209628_10003294_pt1 | contig 11269 bp, 2 predicted proteins | sample TergutCu122P4_FD_187285 | JGI IMG/M metagenome (GOLD analysis project Ga0209628, IMG submission 187285) | Cubitermes ugandensis P4 segment gut microbial communities from Kakamega Forest, Kenya - Cu122 P4 (SPAdes) (version 2) | ecosystem: Host-associated > Arthropoda: Insects > Digestive system >...
GGCTGCGCCGCAATTTTTCGGCATTTACCCCCCCCCATTGATTATCAATTAATTACGGCGGTTTGCGTTTTCAAAAACCTCACATTCATTGAATTGATTGAATGGTGCGGTTTTAAACCCTTATTAAATAAAGGCTCCTTTAGTAGTCAAATAATACCTTGTTTAAATACCGCCAACCTCAGCAGCAATGATAAACACACAATATCCTCCCTTATTACCTTATTATTAATATACGGAATAAGGTTGTTGAAAAAATATCCCGTTAGGGATAAAATGTTGGTAGAAAAGGGAACGCCCCAACAATCCGGCATCCCGTCAGGGATGCAACATAATCCCCATCGCAAAACGTTAAAACATAGATTATTAACATAAAACATATATCATTATGAAATCAACACATTATTTTTTAATTGCATCCGTATTTTTGATGCAAAGTATTTTCTCCCTTCAAGCACAAAATACCGAAGGAAGGGAGTTTTGGGTTACTTTTGGTTATTCGGAAGCACTCACTGCGCTTCCTTCGACAGATTTTAGAATTAGAATTGTAAATGGGGAGAAACAAACCACCGGCTACATCTATTTCAGCGAATTAGGTACTTACGAACATTTTACGATAAATCCAAACACGGTGTATGACTATGCTTTGACCGATCCTCAAAAGTTGGCTGTTTATAATGTAACAATGGGAAAAAGCAGTAAGAGTATCTATGTCTATTGCGCAAATCCTGTAACTGTTTATGCAGGCGTATTAAGAGGAAGTACCGGAGATGTTACCAATGTGTTGCCTGTTACTGCGCTCAATACAGAATATTATCACATTTCATACGAGACTATGATAAACAATAATGTTCTCTTTGACGCATACGCAGTTGTGGCTATTCAAAATAACACGCAACTATTTCATAACGACGTTTTGGCAGCAACGCTTCAAAAAGGAGAAGTGTATTACAGAACTTTTTATCCCGATATGACCGGCGCTCGAATTACCTCAAATAATCCTGTTGCTTTTTTTGCAGTACATCAAATGGCTTCTATACCACCAGGTTCTACGTATAATACTTTTGGTCGTTTATTTCAACAATTATCTCCTATAAATACTTATGGCAAAACTTTTTTTGTGCCTGTTACATCACATCAATATAATTTTGTACGCATTGTTGCATCACGAAACGGCACCGATATTACCCAAATCGGCGGTACGATACGAACTGTGCCGGGTGGTCAAACAAATCTTTCCAATTTACAGGCAGGGCAATTTGTTGAGTTGAATGTTAACTTGGCAGATAACGGTTGTTATATTACTGCCAACAATCCTGTTGCAGTTTGTTCCTATATACCCAATCCTTTGGCTACGCCTGCACAATGTTGGATGCCCGGAATAGAGCAAACAGTTCCCCGTGCTATGATTGCTCCGTTTCAGATGTATTCTGTTCCTCAGGGAGTGCCATGTTTTGTAAGTAATGCCTTAATTGTTACCAAAACAGCCACACGAGATAATACAAAGGTTTCTGTTGATGGGGCGCCTCCTGTAAATTTAACAGGAGTAACGTGGAGAGCAAATGCCGCCTCAGGTATGTCATTTTGCCATTTCACTTTTACCAACGACAATTCAACATATACCTTTTTCAATCCGGAAGGACTTATTACATTCGGGTTTGGAACTTCTATACCATCATTAGTCATCGTATCCTACTACTACCTTGCTTACTCTGCCATGCGCGATTTACAAGCCACTTTTTTCGCCAACGACATTTCATATCAAATTTTAAAAGAAAATCCTTTTTGTGCAGGTTTGGTTGAATTTCGAGCAGAAATTGAGGGGCTGCACCCAACTCATCCTAATAGATTAACGTGGTGGATTGATGGGGTAGAATATCTGCCGGCAAAAAACCTTGTTAATTGGAGTAAACCTTTTTCTGTTGGGGAGTATGAAATTAAAATGGAAGTTCGTTTCGAGAACGACGAAATTGCAACCAAAATCGGAACGTTAAAGATAATTCCATGTAATTACAGCGCCGAATTTTTCGCCAACGACATTCCTCATTCGATGTTGCAAAACAATCCGATATGCAATAAGACAGGAAAGGTGGATTTCCGCGCCGTGATAGAAGGAATACATTCCGAAGCAGGCAGTTTGAAGTGGTACGTTGACGGAGTTAAAGAAGATGCCGCTGATGACCAACTTACATGGAGCAAAACCTTTGCAACGGGCACTTACGAAATCAAAATGTGGGTGCGCTATGACAACGGCACGGAAGAAACCATCACCGCCACTTTAAAGGTTGAAATTTTCTGGATAAAGATGCAGAATGTGCGGCATTAAGTATTCTCCTACTCTTGCACATAAATACGTTTTACTCTGGGTGAAATCCCTGTTAAAATCTCGTAAGGGATTGTTTTTGCTTGTGCTGCGAAGTCGGAAATGGATTGATGTTCTCCGAAAATTTCCACACGGTCGCCTTCTTTGGCTTCGATACCGGAAATATTAACCATACACATATCCATACAGACATTTCCGATAATAGGACACAAAACGCCGTTAATCAGTACTTTTCCTCTTGTTTTAAGGCTGCGCAACATTCCGTCTGCATAGCCTATTGACAGGATGGCGATTTTGGTGTTTTGTTTGACTTTATATCCGTGGTTATATCCTACGTAATCGCCGGCAGAAATATCTTTAATTTGCGAGATGGTTGTATATAAACGATTGACGGGCAATAGTTTTTGTTGTTCATCGGGTAGAGACGAAATGCCGTAAAGTCCAATTCCCAAACGAACCATGTCGAACTGCGACTCAGGAAAACGAATGGCGGCATGGCTGTTGTTGATATGGCGGAGAATTTTTTTATCGGGCATGGCGGCGATGATTTTTTCGCTCATTCGGTTGAAAACAGTAATTTGTTGACGTGTAAAATCATCCATACAAGGGTCGTCGCTTCCTGCCAAATGTGAAAAAACCGATTCCACGCGGCAGTTTTTCAGTGATAATAATCTTTTAATTAAAGGGTCGAGTTCGCTTTCCATAAAACCAAGTCGGTGCATTCCCGTATCTAATTTAATATGAAAACGCACAATACCCGAATGATAAAACAGACGGTTATCTATCGCTTTCTCCAACATATTCAATGTACGAAAATTGTAAATTTCGGGTTCCAAGTTGTATGTGATGATGTCTTCAAGACTGTCTTGTTCTGGATTCATTACTATGATGGGAACTGTAATTCCTGCTTTCCGCAGCGCCACACCTTCGTCGGTATATGCAACGGATAGATAGTTAACGCCGTAATATTGCAGTGTATTGGCAATTTCGTTACCTCCGCTTCCATAAGCCGATGCTTTTACCATTGCCATAATTCCCGCCGGAAAAACCTTTGAACGGAAATAGTTGAAATTGTGGATTAATGCGTTCAGATTCACTTCCAAAACCGTTTCGTGTGTATGTTCCTGCAAGATGCGGCTGATGGTTTCAAAATGGAATATGCGCGATCCTTTTAATAAAATCACTTCATCGGAAGGGTTTATATCTTTCAGGTTGTCAATAAGTTGTTCTGTTGTATCAAAAAAGAGGCTATTTTCAGGGAACAGCGTTTTATGTGCGCCAATGCGTTTCCCTACTCCTATAAAGCGATACAGACTTTTTTCATTAATCACATCTGCTACATTTTGATAAAGGAGCGCATCCGGCTTGTCCGCTTGTAGAATATCGGATAGAACCAGCGTTTTCTTTTGACAGTTTTTTTGATGATGTAGGAAATCCAAAGCACCGCGTAGAGAGTCAATATCGAGATTGTAACTGTCGTTGATGATGACACATCCATTGATGCCTTTTTGCAATTCCAGGCGTAAAGCGACAGGTTTTAATTGACTGATTTCTTTTGAAATAGCATCGGGAGTCATATCACAACATAATGCAACCGCAAAACAGTGAAGTGCATTCTCAATGGATATTCTATCGGAAAAAGGAAGGGTTGCTGTTATCTTTTGTTCGTTAAAACGGAGTGTTAAAACGGAGTGGTCGGAATGGGTTGATATTTCTTCGATAAACAGTTGGTTGTGAGGATGATGTCCCCACGCAAACAGTTCGATGTGATGTTTTTCTGCAAACAAGCGAACCTGTTCATTAACAATATCGTGATCGCTGCAAAAGATGATTATTTGTGCTTCTCGAAACAGTAAAAGTTTTTCTTGTAGTTTTTCCCGTATAGATTTGAAATTTTCTCCATGTGCTTGTCCGATGTTGGTTATCAATCCGATATGAGGAAAAATAATCTCTTGCAGCGCGTTCATTTCATTGTATTTCGAGATCCCTGCTTCAAAGATGGCAATCTCGGATTGAGGGTCGGATTGAATCACAGACAGCGGAACTCCGATTTGAGAATTGTAACTTTTTGGCGATGTTGAAACGCTGAAATGATGTTCTAAAATCTGTTTGAGCCACTCTTTGACAATCGTTTTTCCATTACTTCCTGTGATGGCAACTACTTTTGAAGTAAATAAGTTACGATGGCTCTTTGCTATTTTTTGAAGCGATTCGACTACTTCGGATGTTACAATGAATGTGGCTTCGGGAAATGCGGATATTGGAAATAGTTCATAGGAAATAACAAAAACGCGAACACCCTTTTGATACAAATCTTCAATGAAGTAATGCCCATCGTTGTGTTCTGTTTTTATAGCAAAAAAAACCGTTTTAGCCGGAAATAGCAACAACCGACTGTCAATAAGAAATTCGCTTACAATCTTGTTGTCAGACGATTGAAGTAATCTGCCGTTAATTGTAGTCGCTATTTCTTGAGGGGTGATTTTCATATATTTTTTAATTCTGTAACAATAGTTTGTTTGTCAAATAAATAAACGTTTTATTGTTAAAAAAATTGCTTTTTTTAACAATACTTTTTTATTTTCATAAAAGTAAAGTATTAGTAAATGTTGTTTATTAAATATAATCAAGATTTTATTTAATAACTGTAATTTTTTTTATTTCAGTTTTATCTAATACAGAATATTAAAATTAAATTTTCAAAAAATAATTAAGGTGAAAATATTTTAAAAAAATCTTATCTTTGCCCCAAATAATTGAAAATATAGGTTTAAACATGAAATAATCTGTTAATATGAAAAAAATATACTATTTTCTCGTTTTTTTGTTATCATTTTTCAATGTAACATTAGCAAGTTATATTGAAAAATTTCCCATTACCGTAAACCATCCGGATGGGAAAGTCGTGAATTGTTTTGTTTCCGGCGATGAGTTTTACAACTGGGTGCACGATGAAAACGGATTTACATTACTGCGTGATCCTCAAACAGGCATTGTAGTGTATGCTAAGTTGCAAAATGATGAGTTAGTTTCGTCGGGTTATCGCGTGGGGAGTGTTGATCCTGTTGCTGTTGGATTGCAACCCGGATTAATTATTTCGGCTGAAAAACGCAAACTTATGCGCAATGACTTTTTCAAAAATATGCCGGAAGACCCTACAAGAAAAGAGCAAGGCGGTAGCAGAGCAGGGCAAAACAATGGGACTTTAAACAACCTTGTTATCTATATCCGTTTTTCCGATGAAACAGAATTTCCTCCGAAAGCGAATACATATAAAGATATGTTTAATCGAGATGAGAATGGTTTCTCATCAATGTATGGTTATTTCAAGGCGACTTCTTATGGGAATACACTGATACCTTCCACCTTTTATCCGACAAGTTCGGGTAATGTAATTCTTTCATATCAAGATATTTATCCGCGTTCATACTTTCAACCTTATCATGTCATCACCAATCCCGACGGTTATCAAGGAGGCGACGACGGCAATCAGCGGCGCGACAGGGAATTTGATTTACTAAGGCGCGCTATTGATGGGGTTAGCAGTCAAATACCATCAACATTAAATGTGGATTTTAACAATGACGGATATGTTGATAACATCTGTTTTATCGTGCGAGGCTCTCCGGGAGCTTGGGCTTCGCTGCTTTGGCCTCATATGTGGGGTTTATATACTACTCCTGCTAAATTTATCAACGGCAAACGAGTTTGGGATTTTAACATGCAAATAGAAACCCATTTAGACGGAGCAGGAGCCAGCGTATTGTCGCACGAGATGTTTCACACCTTAGGAGCGCCCGACCTGTACCGATACGATTATAACGGCACCCCTGTAGGGATATGGGACTTGATGGCTTCAAACACAACCCCGCCTCAGTCGAGTACTGCATGGATGAAATACAAATACGGCGGATGGATTAACAACATTCCAGAAATAACACAAGGTGGCACATATTGCTTGAATAATATCTGGTCGCCAACAAATTATGCCTACAAAATAGCATCGCCAAACTCCGCTACCGAGTTTTTTATCATTGAATATCGAGATAAAAATGTCTATTGGGATTCGAATTTACCCGGCAGTGGATTGATAATCTATCGGGTTGATACAAGACCGTACCTTGACGGAAATGCCGACGGACCGCCAGATGAAGTTTATATTTACCGTTTAAACGGATACAACAACATGGGAAACGACGGAAGTATCAATAGCGCCCATTTTTCGAGCAATACCGGGCGTATTGTTTTCCATGACACATCGAATCCGCCCTGTTTTTTATCGAACGGACAGCCCGGAGGTATCCATATCTTTAATATAGGAGCATCGGGAGGAACATCTATCTGTTTTGATGTTTTTGCTTCTGTTACAAACATCACCAACTTTCCAACCACCGCCACAACAGGAACTCCGTTGACTTTAACATGTACAGTAGTTCCCGAATATGCTACCAACAAAACCATTATCTGGAGCATTCAAAATGCCGGTACAACAGGCGCTACTATTAACGGTAACATTTTCAACGCCACAGCCGAAGGAACGGCAACGGTGAGAGCCACCATTGTGGACGGAACAACAACCGGAGTAAATTATACAAAGGATTTTGATATTACGGTACAGAAAGCACAAGGGGGTTATACAACAGCAGGAACGGATTTTTGGTTGACATTTGGACAAAATGCTGGTAATTCATATTCAGAGGTGGAGATTCAAATTCGTATTGTAGCAGGAAACACACGAACCACAGGAACTATTTTCTTTACCGATTTAGAACACCAACAAACAATTCCTCCTCAGTATTTAGTTAATTTTGAAATTCCCCCCAACGAGGTATATACCTACAAACTTTTACCACTTCAAAAGCAAGCCGTGTATAATACCTATTATCCTACATATAATCCAATAACCAACTATACCGCTCACATTAACAGTGATGCACCTGTTACGGTTTATGCATGGAATAACTGGGCTGGATCGGGTGAAGCAACCCATGTCTTACCTGTAACAGCCTTAGGAACGGAATATTACAACATATCTTACGTTCTTGATCCTCCAGCGATGGTTTGGGATGCATACGCTGTAGTGGCGACACAAAATAATACACATCTGTATAAAGATATAGTTTTAATTGCAACTCTTAATGCAGGGCAAGTGTATTACAAACACGATGGTCCCAATATTGTTATGACCGGTTACCACATTACGGCTGATAAACCTGTTGCTTTGTTTGCTGTTGGTCCGTGTACCGGCATTGATCCTAAACCGAATTCTTCGTATTGTTCTCATTTAATGGAACAAATAGCACCTGTGAAAACTTGGGGGAAGAATTTCTTTGTACCGGTTTCGAACATTGGAATAGACAGAATACGCATAGTAGCATCTCAAAATAATACCAATATCACACAATTTGGTGGTGTATTAAAACCTGCGTTAGGTTCTCCAATGACTCTTACCAATCTGCAAGCCGGTCAATTTGTAGAATTGGAAATTTATGAAAATAATGCAGGTTGCTATATACAATCTAATAGTCCGATTGGGGTTTGCTCCTACCTTACTAATGTAGAAAATATGCTATCTGCCCCTTCTCAATGTTGGATTCCTGCAATAGAACAAACAGTTCCTACTGCAATGATATCTCCTTTTGTTCCCGATGGCTATTCGCAATTACATACACATTATGCTTTATTGGTTACGCCAACTGCTACAAAAAATAATACATTAATGTCTATAGGTGGGTTGCCGCCGGGACCTTTGACAGGAGTTACTTGGAAAGACCATCCTGTTGCAGGTATGTCATTCACTACGATAACACTTACTAATTCTACCAAATCATATACTTTTACCAATCAAAATGGTCTTTTCATTTTAGGTTATGCACAAGGTTACGCTCAATCGTATTACTACTCTGCCTACTCCGCCATGCGCGATTTAAGTGCCTACTTTACTGCCAACAGCGTTCATCACCAAGAGTTAAATGAGCATTTTTTCTGTGAGAAAGATATAGAATTTCGTGCCGTAATTGAAGCAGTGGGTGTTACGGTAACCAATCTGAAATGGTATATCAACGGAACTCTGCAACAACCACTAAATCCATATTTATGGACTAATACTTTTGCCACCGGAAACTATCAGATCAAATTGGAAGTTTATACAAGCGATGGAGAAGTTTTGACTTTTGAAAACACATTGCATATTAAGGATTGCGGATGCGGATTAAATCTGATTTCAAAAGGCATTTCACAAGAAGGCTGCATCAAACTTGAGTGGTCATGGGAACCACCTCCGCCAACCGATCCTTTCGGCTTCACGCTTTATCAGTGGAACGAAGTTTTAGGAATCTGGCAAACTACCTCTACCAACTATGATAAAACGATAAAAGTGTTGAATGTTTACCCAGATATTTCAGAATCAAATACCTTGCAATCATGGATGAACAATCCTGCTATTGGATTAGGAAAAATAAACGTTACGCCGGTTACATTAACCGCTTTTAATGCCAATCCGAACAGTTATCTGAAAAATGTAGGTGGGCAGTATCAATATGATGCAGTGATGTTTGGCTCTTGGGATTCATATAATAACTTAGATATTACTACTACTTCTGCAACAGCAGTTAGAGAGTTCCTTAATTCCGGACGCGGCGTACTTTTCGGACACGATACACAATTTGGCGACCACTCAAATTTTGCTTCTTTAGCAGATAAAACAAACCTGCATATTCTTTTCCCTTACGTTAATACTTACAATAGAGGAAGCACAAATATTAAGGCAATAAACGATGGTTTTTTACTTAAATATCCACATAATATCCCATATAATTCTATTTTAACCATTCCATTGGCTCATTCAACCGGACACTTTGCACGAGGAATTGTTTGGATGAATTTCCCTAATACACTTGGCGCACCGCCTACCCAAATATGTCCTCCTACAATAATTAACGGAGGCACTAACGATTTTTACCTTACAACATGGAACAATGCTGCTTTAATACAAACCGGACACTCCAACGGAGCATCCACTACAGATGAACAAAAAGTAATTGCCAATACGTTGTGGTATTTATCCCAATTTACCACCGAAACAACTGCTTCAATATGTTCTGCCCTTGACCTTGCTGCACCTGATAGACCTACCGTAGATCGCCAATCACCCAACTGTAAAGTGATAGATATTATTTCAAAAGACAACGGCAGTCCTTACCGTTTTTATGTTAAAGCCACCAACACAACAAACCACTCAGATACCTGTAAATCAAATATTTTAGACGTCATCAACAAATCGGGACTGAAAGGTTTTTGGGTTTTGGAAGATGCCAATGCAGTTAGTATTCCCAATCTTTCCGTATCACCACTTGCGGTATTTATTACAGCAACCGACAACCAATTAATCAATTATACCATTCAAAATTTAACCAAATATATCCATGTACAGGCAGTTGACAAATCCAATAATTTCAGTGAGGTTTTTACCTTAGCCCCTATGTTATGCGATTGCAAATTAAATCTCTTTTCAACCGGCATTTCACTCGAAGGATGCATCAAACTTGAATGGGCATGGGAACCGCCGCCGCCAACCGATCCATTTGGTTTTACGCTTTATCAGTGGGACGATGTATTGGGAATTTGGCAAACAACCTCTACTAATTATGACAAAACGATAAAGGTGCTGAATGTCTATCCCAATATAGCAGGCTCGAATACCTTGCAAACATGGATGAACGACCCTACTATCGGATTTGGGAAAATATTAGTTACACCGGTAACAATAACAGCATTTAATGCTAATCCTGATTCTTATCTTAAAGATGCAAGCGGTAAATATCAATACGACGTAGTTATGTTTGGTTCTTATGATGGAAATAATAGCACAGACCTTACTGTTAGTTCTGCTACTGCCGTTAGAAACTTTATTGATTCGGGACGTGGAGCGCTTTTTGGACATGATACGCAATATCGCGTAAACTTCGGTTTATTGGCGGATAAAACAAATATACATCTTAATGCCTCATTTCCGAGAGGCAGTACTAATATACAAGTAGTTAATGATGGTTTTCTGCTAAAATATCCGCACTTGATTCCTTACAATTCTATATTAACCATTCCGCTTACTCATTCTAATCAATTTGCAAAAGGAATTGTTTGGATGAATTTTCCTAATACAAACGGCGCCCCTTCGAATCTTACAAATCCCCCGACAATTATTAACGGTGGAACCAACGATTTTTACTTAACTACATGGAACAATGCCGGCATGATTCAAACAGGACACTCTAACGGTACATCAACTTTGGACGAAAGAAAGGTGATAGCCAACACTTTATGGTACTTGTCTCAATTTACCACCGACATAACAGCCAAAGTTTGTTCTGCCCTCGACCTTGCTGCACCTGATATACCTTCTGCAAATTATCAAATCGATAATTGTAAAGTGATAGATATCATTTCAAAAGACAACGGCAGCCCTTACCGCTTTTATGTCAAAGCTACCAACACAACAAACCACTCCGATACCTGTAAATCAAATATTTTAGACGTCATCAATAAATCGGGATTGAAAGGTTTTTGGGTTTTGGAAGATACAAACCCAATAAGCATTCCCAATCTTTCGGTATCACCACTCTCCAATTTTATAGCAGCAACAGACAACCAATTGATAACATATACCGTTCAAGATGTTACTAAATACGTTCATATACAAGCAATAGATATAGCAGGAAATCTCAGCGAAGTTTTAACCGTAGCAAAACCGACTACTTACGATGTAACAGTTTCGGCGCAACCACCAACAGGAGGATCTGTTTCAGATGGAAAAACATTTCTTTGTTCAGGAGATACCGTAATCATTTCCGCCACCCCCGTTTCGTGTTACGACTTTGTGAACTGGACAGACGGCACTACTGTAGTTTCTACAAGTAGTTCGTTTACATATACAGTAACCAAAGATGTAAC
>Ga0209628_10003295_pt1 | contig 11268 bp, 8 predicted proteins | sample TergutCu122P4_FD_187285 | JGI IMG/M metagenome (GOLD analysis project Ga0209628, IMG submission 187285) | Cubitermes ugandensis P4 segment gut microbial communities from Kakamega Forest, Kenya - Cu122 P4 (SPAdes) (version 2) | ecosystem: Host-associated > Arthropoda: Insects > Digestive system >...
AAACGGCCTCCAACGCTGCCACGGCGGGGCAAAAAGTGCTGTTGGAAGACGGTTTGTCTCATGTCGTGAAAGTCGGCAAGCTTTGGGCTACGTAAGCTGCTTTTGCAGATGGTTCTTCAGAGAATCCTTAGCGTCATGCAAAACGCCAGGGCAATAGGTTACGGGCGCGCGGCAGCGTCACCCCCGGCAGGGGCAAAAAATCTTTCGCCTTGCGGCGCATCATCAAAAAGCGCCACCGTTCACGTGCAAGCGCCCGGGGGACGAAAAATTTTTCGCCCCTGCGCAGCTTGCCGCCCCGCCAGCGCCGCGTGCTCCCACCTCCAGATCAAGCCGGGGGCAGGAAGGGTCAATCACGCCTTGCGCCGCACAGCCAGCGCCAGCAGCCACAGCAGCAGCGCCAGCGCGATCAGGTGCGCCAGATCGAGGGTGGGGATGGCGGCGGTGGTGGCCGATGGCGGCAGCGCTTGCCGCGTTACGGTTACGTCGTAATACAGCACCGTGCCGTCCTGCGCCGTTACTTTTACGTAGAGATGGTTGTTGCTGCCCACGGTCAGGGTTACCGCGCCGGGGGTGGTGAAGGCGTTGTCGGTGAACAGCGCGACGGTGGCGTTTGCGTCCGCCGCGGTGATGTCGCTTGCCGCGATCGATGTCACGCTGGCGGGCACGGTGGCGCTTAGCTGGATTGGGTCGGCGGCGGACGCGCCGCCGCCGCCGCCGCCGGGCGCAAGCGGCTCGCCGCTCACGCTATCCAGCCCGGCATTGCCGGAAAACACCGTGGCAATCAAATTGTGCCCCGGCGTGACCGATAGCCCAAGGATGTGGCCGCCAGCGCTGATGGTGGCGGTAGCTGGCGTGCCGCTCATCGCCGTCCCGGCGGTCATGAGGACAATTTGCTGGCCCGCGCTCAAGGTTGGCGGCGCGGTGAAGTTCAGCGCCACGTCCGCGCCGCCCAGCGCGGCCGCGCCGCTGACGTTGGCCAGTGACGCGGTGGTATCGGTCACGTCCACCACATACCGCGCGCCAGCGGCAAGCGCCAGATTACCCGTCACCGTCATGGCCGATCCGGGCGCGCCGTTGCCGGGATGAAAGATGCCGCCGTTTGCCACCGTGGCGCTGCCCACCGTGCCGGTGCCGGTGAGCGTGGCGCCAGCATCGACCGTGGTTTGGCTGGACGGGGTAATGGAACCGGTGACGTTCAGCGTGCCGGTTTTGACCGCGGTCGCGCCCGTATAAGTGTTGCTGGCTGGCAGGGTGAGCGCGCCGCCGCCGGTTTTGGTCAGCGCGCCGGTGCCTGCAATCGGCCCGGTCAGCGTGGCGTTGAAGCTGTTGGTGTCCACCGTGCCGCCGCCGCTGGCAAGGGTGATTGGATTGGTGACGGCAAGCGTTGCCACCGCCGCGCCGTGGCGCAGCGTGCCGTCATCGAGCGTGAGGCTGGTTAGCTCCGATGGCCCGCTCATCACCCAGACCGAGCCGCTTTGCACGGCAAGCTGCGCCGTGCCGCCAGCCGCCGTTTGCGCGGCGCCGGCAAGCAGCGCGCTGTCGCTGGCGGTCAGGTTGAGGGCGCCGGTTGCCGCCGTGTTCAGCAAAACGCCGTTGCCGCTGATGCTGGCGCCAGATGCCGTGATGTTGGCCGCGCCGCTGGCAACGCCAATGGCGGGAGATTGCGTGCTGGCAAGCGCGCCGCCGGTAAAGGTGGCGCTATTGACGGCGCTGGTGCTGCTGGCCGCCACCAGCGCGCTGGCCGACGCGCCGCTGGCCGTGACGCTGGAATCGGTAAAGCTGACGCTGCCACCGTCGGTCAGGACGATGCCGTGCGCGGGCGTGGCGCCCACGCCGGTGGAAACGCCGCCAGTGGTGCTGATGGTGGCGCTGTCCGCGATCACGCTCGCGCCGGCGCCAACGGCTTCAACGCCGGCCCCGCCGCTGCCAGATGTGCTTACCTGTGCGCGCGTCAGCGTGATTTGGCCCAGGGTGTCGGCCCGGATGCCATACGCATGGGTTCCGGCGACGGTGAGGGTGAAGTCGGTCAGCGAAATCGTGCTGCGCACGCCCTCAAGGTTTACGCCGTAGGCGCGCGCACCGGCCACGATGATCTCCGTGCCGGTGCCGTTCCAGACGCGGTTGGAGTTGAGCGTGATGCTGCTGCCATTGGTCAGGCTGATGGCTCCGCCGATGCTGGCAACAGCACCGGAAAGATTGGTGGCGGCGCTGCAAGCGGCGGTCTGGCACGCCTTCACCGTGATGCCATCGCCGGTAATGCGCGCATGGGTGTTGGCTGAGCTGGTGTTGCCGGAGGCGGAAAGAGCCTGGCCGTTTGTGGTGCTGCTCGCGCCGTAGAGCTGGTTGATGACGGTGCCGGTCATCTGAACCAGTCCGCTCATCTGCGCGTTGACCGCCGTGGAGCCTGTACCCGTCGCGGTAACGCTGCCGCGGATCAGCGTCAGCGCCCCTGTGTTGTTGCCAGTGGCGCTGGCGCTGGCCACTTGTCCGGCAGCCGCGCTTTTGGCATCCACGTCGATGGCCGTTACCTGGCTGGGCACCACCACATACCCTGAAATGCTATAGGCTGCCGCGGCCGTATCGATCGTCCCCGTGTTCAGGCTGACCGTTGCGCCGCCTGACACGTAAACGCCGCCAACGCTGGTTCCGGTTCCCGTCAGCGTGAAATTGGACAAATCAACGGTTGCGCCAGCGCCAGCCGCCTGAAGTACCTCGCTCGCCCCGGTGCTGCTGTTGCGCGTGGCGGTAACAGTCACGTCATTGCCCGTGACCGACCCGCCGTTGCTCGCTTGCAGACCATGGACAGAGTCGCGGCTGGCGGCATTGGTGATGCTGGAGTTGATCGTCACCCCGGACAAATCGGCATGACTGCCGCTGCCATCCACATCAATGCCGTAGGACGAGCCTTGATACGCAACGTTTCGCGCCGAAGTGGCGGCCACCGTGGTATCCGACAACGAAACGCCCGCGCCCGCTTGCACCAGCACCGCCGCCGTGAGCATCGCCGATGAGTTAATGACGTTTTCAACCGTCAGGTTCACGCTCGCGCCGGTCAGGTTGACCGCGCTGTTTGCACCGGTTGCAAAAACCGCCTGTTGCGCGTTCAGGCTGGTCAGCTTCAAATTCGGCTCTGATGCCAGCGTGATGGAGCCGCCGCTTTGGGCAACGGCGGCAATCGAATTGGCCGATTCAACGTAAAGGTTTGGCGTGTTCTCCGTGATCGTCCCGCCGCCTTGCGCCCAAAGTCCATAGCCGCCGGTGCCGCTTGCCGTGGTCTGCACCGTAAATGAAAGCGGATCCGTCAGCGGGCTGTCGGCGGGCGTTTGCGTCACCGTCCGCAAAGTTTGCGCCCACGCCGCGCCGCCGGTCATCGCCAGCATCAGCAGCGCCATCGCGCCCGGATGGAAATTGCGCTTTACGCAGCCGAAAACATCGCCCATGACCAATGCCCAACGGAAAAAGTAATTACAACAGCCTATCACGACAAACCCATGCAAAAGCGCCACAGGTTGCGGCTGGCGTTGCTCACCACCACCTGCAAATTCGGCAACGCTATTTCTTTGCTAGCTGCCAGCGCTTGCCTGCTGCGTCTTGCGGCCACATTCAATCCACAAAACCGGCAATCGGCGACAATCGCTGCCATGACCGCATCGCCTGCCAGCGCCCCGGAGCCGCGCCTTACCAGCTTGTCACACGGCGGCGGCTGCGGCTGCAAGATCGCGCCCGGCGTGCTGGCCGGCATCTTGCGCGGCAGCGCGCAAATGCCGCTGCCGCCCGAGCTGCTGGTGGGCATCGAGACCGCCGATGACGCCGCCGTCTATCGCTTGAACGGCGAGCAGGCGCTGGTGGCCACCACTGACTTTTTCATGCCCATCGTCGATGACCCGTTTGACTTTGGCCGCATCGCCGCCGCCAATGCGCTGAGCGACGTGTACGCCATGGGCGGTGCGCCCATCATGGCGCTGGCGCTGGTGGGCATGCCAATCAACGTGCTGTCCACCGCCACCATCGCCCGCGTGCTGGAAGGCGGCGCCAGCGTGTGCCGCGCCGCCGGCATCCCGATCGCGGGCGGGCACAGCATCGACTCGGTGGAGCCGATCTACGGCCTGGTCGCGCTTGGCCTGGTGCACCCGGACCGCGTGCGGCGCAACAGCGGCGCGCGCGCGGGCGACGTGCTGGTGCTGGGCAAGCCAATCGGCGTGGGCGTGCTGTCGGCGGCGCTGAAAAAAGACCAGTTGCCAGCCGGCGGATACGCCAGCATGATCGCCGCCACCACGCAACTGAACACCCCCGGCCCTGAACTGGCCGCGCTGCCCGGCGTACACGCCATGACCGACGTGACCGGCTTTGCCTTGGCCGGCCACGCGCTGGAGCTGGCGCGCGGCGCGGGCCTGACGCTGCAAATCGACTGGCCCGCCGTGCCGCTGCTGCCCGGCGTGCACGAGCTGGCCGCGCGCGGCGCCGTCACCGGCGCATCCGGGCGCAACTGGGCCGCCTACGGCGATGAAGTAGCGCTGCCCGCCAGCTTTGACGCCGCCAGCCGCGCCCTGCTGACCGACCCGCAAACCAGCGGCGGCCTGCTGGTGTCCTGCGCGCCCGCTGCGCTGGCCGCCGTGCTGGCCACCTTTGCCCGCCACGGCTTTGCGCACGCGGCGGCGGTGGGCCGGGTCTTGCCGCAAAGGTCCAGGCCGCTGATGATTGAAACCTAAAATCGCTGCCAATGTTCAGCTTTTTCCGCCGCAAAAAAACCGCCGATCCAGCGCCGCCGGATGCCGCCGCCGCGCCCCCTGCAGCGCCTGATGACGCTACCGAATCAATAGCTGCCAGCGCTGACCATACAAGCGCTGACAGCCATTTTGATGTTGAAAATCAGGCTGATGCCGAAGCGCCCGCCGATGCGCCCAGCCGCGCGGGCTGGCTGCAGCGCCTGAAGACTGGGCTGCGCAAGACCGGCGGCGGCATTAGCGCCGTGTTTACCGGCGCGCGCATCGACGACGCGCTGTACGACGACCTGGAAGCCGCCCTGCTGCTGGCCGACGCGGGCGCGGGCGCGACGCAGTTTTTGCTTGATGACCTCAAGCGCCGCGTCAAGGAGCAGCGCGCCAGCGATCCGGCGCAAGTGCGGCTGCTGTTGCAAGAGGCCATCGCAGCCTTGCTGACGCCGCTGGAGCGCGCGCTGGTGGTGGGCGCGTACCGCCCCACCGTCATCATGGTGGCGGGCGTCAACGGCGCGGGCAAAACCACCAGCATCGGCAAGCTCACGCGCCACCTGGCGCAAGCCGGTGCCAGCGTGCTGCTGGCCGCCGCCGACACCTTTCGCGCGGCGGCGCGCGAGCAACTGGCGGTGTGGGCTGACCGCAATCAGGTGGAAATCATCAGCCAGCAAGGCGCCGACCCGGCGGCGGTGGCGTTTGACGCCGTGGCCGCTGGCCGCGCGCGCGGCAAGGACGTGGTGCTGATCGACACCGCTGGCCGCCTGCAAACGCAAAAACACCTGATGGAAGAGCTGGCGCGCATCCGCCGCGTGGTAACCAAGGCCGACGTAACCGCCCCGCACGAGGTGCTGCTGGTAATCGACGGCAACACCGGGCAAAACGCGCTGGCGCAAGTGCGCGCGTTTGATGAAGCGGCGCAGCTCACTGGCCTGATCGTCACCAAGCTGGACGGTACCGCCAAGGGCGGCGTGCTGTGCGCCATAGCGCGCGAATACGCCGCGCGCGCCCAGCCGCTGGCGGTGTACTTCATCGGCGTGGGCGAGCAACTGGAAGACTTGCAAACCTTCAAGGCGCGCGAGTTTGCGCAGGCGCTGGTGGGGTGAGCGGGCGTTTGGCGTTTGCCGCCATCCCGGCCTTACCCAAATGTGGGAGGAAAAAAACCAGCCTTCGGCTGGCCCCTCACCACGGCATTCTCCCCGCAAGCGGGTCGAGGGGGCAAAGTACACTCGCCCCATGACCGATCCTTCCCGCAAACACTTGGTGCTGCTGGGCGCTGGCCGCGCGCATCTGCGGGTGCTCAAGGGGCTGGCGCGCGGCGGCGCGGGCGGGATGACCGTCACCCTGGCCGCGCCGCATACCCACTACATCGAAGCGGCCATGCTGCCCGGCTACGTGGCCGGTGACTACGCGCTGGACGATATTCGCGTATCGCTGGAGCAGCCGGTGGCCGCCAGCGGCGTTGACTTTGTGCTGGCGCAGGTGCATTCGCTCGACCCGGCGGGGCGGCGCGTGCAACTGTCCAGCGGCGACGCCCTGCCCTACGACGTGCTGTCGATCGACATCGAGCCGGTGATGGAGCGCGAGCAGGCCGAATCCAGCATCCCCGGCGTGCGCCAGCACGCGCTGTTTGCCCACCCGCGCGAGACTTTTGTCCAGTTGTGGCCGCAGTTACTGGCGTTGGCGCGAGAGCGCGCGCTGCAAGTGGCCGTAATCGGTGACGGCCTGCCCGGCGCCGAACTGGCGCTGGCCGCCGCGCACGCGCTGGCCGCCCCGCACGGCAGCCGCGTCACGCTGCTGGCCGGCGGCGCGCCGCTGCTGCACGCGCAACCGGCCGCGCTGCAGCGGCGCGTGCTGGCGCGGCTCAAAGCGCTGGGCGTCACCGTGCTGCAAGAGCAGTGCACCGGCATCGACGGCCAGACGCTGCAACTGGCCAGCGGCGCCACCTTGCTGTGCGACGCGCCGCTGCTGGCAACCGGCGCGGCGGCGGCGCCGTGGCTGACGCGCTCCGGCGTGCAACTGGACGATGCTGGCCAGCCGGCGGTCAACCAGCGCCTGCAAAGCGAAAGCCACCGCCAGATCTTCGTGGCCCCGCCAGATGCGCCGGTTGAAACCGGCGAGGTGCTGGAAGCCAACTTGCGCACTGCCATCGGCGGCGGCGCGTTCCGCAAGGCGCCGCCGCGGCGATCCGGCCTGAACGTGGCCGCCTGCGGCAGCCGTCACGCCATCGCCGTCTGGGGGCCGCTTGGACTGGAAGGGCGCGAAGTCTGGAACTGGAAAGACCGCCGCGAGCGCAAGCGGCTGGCGGAGTTGTTTGGGTAGCGTGATCAGGCTCCATCTCCCGTAAACGGGAGATGGAAAAAAGCCGCCGGCGGCGCGGTGTAGAGTGCGTCTTTGTCCCCATCAATTTACAGGCGGAGTGAACACGATGATCACGCTTCAAATCAATGGCCAGTCCCACACGGTGGATGCGCCGGCCGGCATGCCGCTGCTGTGGGTGCTGCGCGACTTGCTGGGGCTGGTTGGCACCAAGTTTGGCTGCGGCGTTGGCCAATGCGGGGCTTGCACGGTGCTCATGGACGGCAAGGCGGTGCAGTCTTGCCAGGTGCGGGTGGGCTCGGTTGGCGCGCGCGCCATTACCACCATCGAGGCCATCGGCGCCACGCCCGCCGGGGCCAAGCTCCAGCAAGCCTGGCAGGACATCGCCGTGGCGCAATGCGGCTATTGCCAAAGCGGCCAGATCATGGCGGCAACGGCGCTGCTAAGCCGCACGCCCAATCCCAGCGATGCCGACATCGACGAGGCGATGGGAGGCAATATCTGCCGCTGCGGCACCTATGTACGCATCCGCGAGGCGATCAAAACCGCCGCGCAAGCGGGTGTTTGACTCCTTCCCCCGCTCGGGCGGGGGAAGGAGAAAACTGATTGGCAAGCGAGGGAGGGAAGAAAACTGATTGAATGGAGATGAACATGTCCAAATTCGCCGAATCCGACCAGTACGTGCGCCAGTTGATGGAGCAAGCGCGCGCCCTGCCCGCCAGCGCGCCGCTGCCGCTGCGGCGGCGCACCATCCTCAAGCTGGCGGGCGCGGGTTTGATCATTGGTTTTTATCTGCCCGCCAGCGCGCGCGCCGATGCCGAGACGCCGCAGGCGGCGGGCGCGGCGAGCAAGGCGCCCGTCATCAACGCCTTTGTGCGCATTGCGCCGGATAACACCGTCACCGTGTATTCCAAGGCGCCGGAAATCGGCCAGGGCGTCAAGACCGCGCTGGGCCTGATCGTGGCCGAAGAGCTGGACGCCGACTGGAGCCGCACCGTGGTGGAGCAAGCGCCCATCGACGCCAGTGTGTACGGCTATCAGGGCGCGGGCGGCTCCACCACCATCCCGCGCGCGTGGGATCAGTTGCGGCAGGCGGGCGCGGCGGCCAAGGCGATGCTGATTGCCGCCGCCGCCAAGCAGTGGAATGTGAACCCGGCCGAGATCACCGCCAGCAATTCGCGCCTGACGCACGCGGCCAGCGGCAACAGCGCCACGTATGGTGAGCTGGCGCTGCAAGCGGCCCAGCTGCCGGTGCCCGATGCCGCCACGCTCAAGCTGAAGGCGCGCGCCGATTACCGCCTGCTGGGCCAGCGCCATCGCGGCGTGGACGATGCGGCGCTGGTGCGCGGCAAACCCCTGTTTGGCATCGACGTCATGCTGCCCGGCATGGTGTATGCCAGCTTTACCAAATGCCCGGCGGCAGGCGGCGCGGTCAAATCGGCCAATCTGGATGAGGTAAAAAAACTGCCCGGCGTGATCGACGCCTTTGTAATTGAAGGCAACGGCAAGCCCGCCGAGGTGATGCCCGGCGTGGCCATCATCGCCAAAAACACCTGGGCCGCGTTTGAGGCCAGGAAAAAGCTGCAAGTGGTATGGGACGAAAGCGCCGCGTCCAAGGACTCATCCAGCCAGCTTGCCGCGCGCGCCAAAGAGCTTGCCAACGCCCCTCCAGCCAGGCCCGACAGCAACGTGGGCGACGTTGATCAGGCCTTTGCCGCCGCCGCCCAAACCGGCAAGCTGGTGCAGGCGTATTACGAATATCCCTTTGCCGCCCACGCCTGCATGGAGCCGCACAACGCCACAGCCTGGTGGCACGATGGCGTGCTGGAAATCTGGGCGCCCACCCAGCAGCCCAACCGCGGCCAAACGCTGGTCGCGGGCGTGCTCGGCATCCCGGAAGAAAAAGTGCTGGTGCACCAAACCCGCGCAGGCGGCGGCTTTGGCCGCAGACTGCTCAACGACTACATGTGCGAAGCAGCGGCCATCGCGCGCAAAGTGCCAGGCCCGGTCAAGCTGCAATGGACGCGCGAGGACGACTTTGTGCACGACTTCTTTCGCCCCGCTGGCTACCACCAGTTCAAGGGCGCGGTGGACAAGGACGGGCGGCTGCACGCCTGGCAAGAGCACTTCATCACCTTCACCGCCGACGGGCAAAACCCGGCTTCGGGCTGCGGCTACTCAAGCTTTCTGGCCTACGTCTGCAAAGCGCCCAACCTGCGCCGCGGCGTGACCATGCTGCCGCTGAAAATCCCCACCGGCCCCTGGCGCGCGCCGGGCTGCAACGCGCAAGTGTTTGCGCAGCAATGCTTCATGCACGAGCTGTCGACAGCCGCCGGGCGCGACCACGTAGAGTTTTTGATCGACGCCGTAAGCCGCGACGTGCCAGAACTTGCGCCCAGGGACAAGGCCGTCAACTTCAGCCCCGCGCGCGCCGCCGCCGTCATAAAACTGTGCGCCGAAAAAGCCGGCTGGGGCAAACCACTGCCCAAGGGGCGCGGGCTGGGGCTGGCCTGGTGCTACTCACACGCCGGCCACGCCGCGCAAGCGGTGGAGCTGAGCGTGGACAGCAAAAAACGCATCACCATCCACCGCGTGACAGCCGTGGCCGACATCGGCCTGGTAGTAGAAAAATCCGGCGCCGAATCACAAGCCCAGGGCGCGTGCATCGACGCCCTGTCAATGGCCATGGGCCAGCAAATCAGCTTTGAAAACGGCCGCATCAAACAGCAAAACTACGACGCCTACCAAATCCTGCCCATCTCCCTTGCGCCCGGCATCATCGAAGTGCACTTTGTCGAATCCAGCCACCCCCCCACCGGCATGGGCGAACCCGCCCTGCCAGCCATGCCCCCGGCCATAGCCAACGCCATCTACGCCGCCACCGGCGAGCGCCTGCGCGCCATGCCATTTGCCAGCTTTGGGTATGAGATTGCGCCGGCGCATCCGGCTTGACGCTGGTAACTGCAAGACGTAGAAAACCAATGGCAAAGAAACCAGGCAATATCGTCAAGCAAACCCTTGACCTGGCGAACATGCCGGAGCTGACCGCCGAGCAGAAGGCGCGGCTGGATGCCGTGGCCGCGCTGCCTGAGGACCAAATCAGCTACCAGGACGCGCCCTATCTGCCGGGCGCCGTCTGAATGAAAGCGGCGGCAAAGTTGCCGGGCGCCAAGCAACAATTCAGGCTATTCAGCCGCAAGGAGCCAGTGACATGACAGCCCAGCAAATCGTCGGCCTGGCCGTGCGGCTTTTGGCGGTATGGCTGGCGCTGACAGCGCTGTCGTACGGCATGTCAGCCTTCAGCTACGCGCAATCCGCGCAAGAGTCTGGAACTCTGGCAAGCCCGGACTTGGCCAAAGCTGCCATGCGGTACTACGGCATCTCGGCGGCGATGTACTTTGCCGGCGCGTTTTTGCTTTGGTTTTTCCCGCTGGCAATAGCCCACAGGCTCATTCCAAGGACGAGATTTCAGGACACTCTGCGCCTGCCTGTTCAGCAGACAGTAGCCATCGCGTGCGTGGTTCTGGGACTGGTGGCCATCGTGTTGAAGGCGCTGCCTGCTCTTTCCAGTTATCTGGGACTGGCCGCCTTCTGGATTGCCAATGGCGAGCGGATATCAGTCATGCCCGCCAACCAGCATATCGACGGTTTTTCCGGACTCATGCAGCTTGCCGCCGGCCTGTTCCTGATAGTCAAGGCGCGCACGCTGGCTGCCAAACTAATGCCTTCACTTGACGCTGCCAGCGCGCCAGCACAGACACCGCCGCAAGACGCGCTTGCCAAGCAAGCAAAACCAGAATCTGAATCCACGGCTGGCACGGATGCAGCTACCAAATAAATAGCTGGCCGCGCTAGTCATGCAATGATTTGATGCGTGAATGCATCTCAAACAATTGCACATCAAGCGCGACCAGCTATCATAAATGTAGCCACAGGTTGGCGCTGAGGCGCAGCCGAAGCCCAACTACAAGGGCTTTCCCTCATTTGTACGGCCACCACGCGCGGCTGCGCACGCCATGCGAAAGAGTCCCTCCCCCGCTGGGGGAGGGTCAGCGCCTGCCCCAGACTTGATCGGAGGGAGGGGACAGCAGCGCCGCAAACGTTGAAAGCCGCCCGCAGCGCGCCGCCGTGATGAATCTACTCATTCAGCGTTTCTTGCACCGCCCTGATGCTGGTGCTGTTGTCCTTTATTTCCACCCAATTTATGCTGATATAGCGATTGCTTCTATAATTCATC
>Ga0209628_10003296_pt1 | contig 11266 bp, 7 predicted proteins | sample TergutCu122P4_FD_187285 | JGI IMG/M metagenome (GOLD analysis project Ga0209628, IMG submission 187285) | Cubitermes ugandensis P4 segment gut microbial communities from Kakamega Forest, Kenya - Cu122 P4 (SPAdes) (version 2) | ecosystem: Host-associated > Arthropoda: Insects > Digestive system >...
AGGCAAATTGATAATTGTCCCCATATTTAAATCCATGATGAATCATACTATTGCATTAATCAGCTAATTACAAAAATATTCACAGCGACTTAAACGCCTAATCCTATTTTTTTATATTAAAACTCTACATTGATCCCCAAAATAAAACTTTTGGGGGTTGGATAATTATTATTATCAACGCCTGGTTCTAAGGAACCCCTGCTATTTGACACTTCCGGATTAAATGATGTATTTTTTGTAATTAAAAATGGATTATTAGCCGTTGCATATACCCTAAGAGAGTTGAGTAATAACTTATTTGAAATTACTCTTGGGAAAAGATAAGATAGTGAAATATTGCTTACCCTGAAAAAAGAGCCGGAATCTAAATGACGTTGATTAGGCAAACGAATACCTCCGTTAGGTATATCGTTAGGTCTCGGAGTTCTACCATCTCCTGGTTCTGCCTCCGATTTCCACCAATTTGCTTGATTGGAAAGAGTTCTGCTTCGTGACCTGGTTAATAATCTTATTTCGTTCGCACGGTTCAGGATTTCAGCTCCTTGCGACCCTACAATACTAAGAATTAAACTTATGTTTTTATAGGAAAAACGATTAGTCATGCCATAATAAAAATCAGGATATGGGCTACCCATAATTGTATAGTCGTCTGTTGTTATGATGCCATCGGGTACTCCGTTTGGCCCACTTACATCCTTAAAACGAATATCACCTGGCCGAGACTCGTCTCTTAACCCGGGACTATATTTTGGTCCCCGATCAACTTCAGCTTGATTCATAAAAACGCCATCCCAAAGCAAACCGTAAAACATACCAATTGGTTGACCTATCTGTGTGATATTCCAACCAGATATAATGGGGTCGCCTTCCGGGCCCAGTTTGATAACTTTATTCCGGTAGGTAGAAATATTAAAATCTGTTGACCAGTTGAACTTTCCTTGCGTGTTAACTGTATTTAGAACAAACTCCCATCCTTTGTTTTGAACCTCCCCAATATTCTCCAAAGAAGTTGAGAAACCTGTTATGGTAGGAACATTTACATTCAGTAACAGATCTGTATTTGTGGAATGAAAATAATCAACAGATATATTTATTCTATTTTGAAGGAAAGAAGCTTCAACACTTGTATTTAACTGTCTTTGTTTTTCCCATGTGAGATTGGGATTGGGGATCCTTGCCGGAGCATACCCCTGGGCAACAGCATTGTTCAAGACGTAACGAATATAACTGATCGTAGCAATATGATCATAATTGCCAATAAAATTATTCCCTGTCAAGCCATAACTGAGTTTGAAACGTAGCTGACTCAAAAATTTTATTTCTTTCATAAAATTTTCCTCACTCATACGCCACATGATGGAGGCAGAAGGGAAATATCCATATTTGTTATTCGTGCCAAAACGCGAAGAACCATCTGCACGAAGTGAAGTCGTCAAATAATATTTTTCAGCATAATTATAATTCAATCTTCCCAAATACGAAACAAGTGAATATTCACTAATGGAAGAGGTGCCGGTTGTAATTACACCACTAACCGCGCTTAATGTTTCAACAAGATTATTTGGATAGCGATTACTTTGCAAACTTGCGTCTTTGGTGATGGTTTTTTCGGAAGTGAAACCTAACAACGCCTTAAAATTGTGATTTTTAATTGATTTGTCATAATTAAGCATTGTTTCAGTAATCCAGTTTAGTCCAAAAGTTGTTGCATCGCTTCCCTCAGGAGGATCATTATTAAAAACAGGCAATTGGGGTCTGAAATATTCTTGTTTATAATCTTCCGTTCTGGCTCCTGCCATAAAGTTTAAATTGAGTCCATCTGTTAAAATATAATTTAACGTAACATTGCCGATTGATTCTCTTCTATTCCTTTTTGTCTTCCGTTCTTTTGCAATAGCTAAAGCGTTGTATAATACGGTAGATGCGTCAACATCAAAAACCGCAAAATAACTTCCATCATCATTAAAAATGGGATAGTATGGCATGTGGCAAGTTGCTTGGGATATAACTTGATAGCTGGAGGTTGCCGATCCACCACTGTTTGGCTGGTAACTCACATCAGTCATTGAATTTCTAAGACTAACTTTTAAGGACAATTTGGGTTTTAAACGAATATCCAAATTTGTATTCAAAGCATATCGTTTAAAATCAGTACCAATGATGATTCCGTCCTGATCCATAAATTCTCCACTTATGTTATATTTTAGCGAATTGTTTCCACCCGATGCGGAAAGTGAATAGCGTGATTGGGGGGCAACGCGTAACACGGCATCTAACATATCCGTTTCCAACGTATTTCTGCCTTCTAAAACATCGATCGGAGTTTGTGGCATTTTATCACCGATGCCCCATTTTCCGGCGTTTTTTGGTAAATGCCATTCCGTGTATGGGAGATTGTTCACATCAATCCCAATATCCATATTTGCGTTACGGATGCCATCGTAATAGTATTGAGCTTGTTGTTTTGCGGTAAAAAATTTCGGACGGTTCATATCTTTCTGCCATCCTGTATAAACATCAAAAGTGATCTTTGCTTGGCCATCTTTTCCCCTTTTCGTGGTTATCAAAACAACTCCGTTGGCCCCCCTTGAACCATAAATAGCTGTAGCAGAGGCATCTTTTAATACGTCAATACTTTCAATATCAGAAGGATTTAACGTCTGAATACTTGGAACAGGAAAACCATCAACGACATATAAAGGCGATATCCCTGCAGTAATGCTACCTACTCCTCTTACCCTGATAAGCATATCTGCTCCGGGTTCTCCGGTAATAGCCATAGCTTGAACGCCAGCCATTTGCCCGCTTAATGCCTGGTCAATCTGACTCAACGGCCTGTCTTTCAGTTGCTCTGAAGAAACTGACGCCACAGATCCGGTGACATCCCTTCTTTTCAGCGTACCATAACCTACAACCACGACTTCCTCCAACGCTCCAACATCTTCTACTATCGTAATATTATATTGAGTTTGATTGCCCACAGGAATTTCTTGAGATATATATCCTATAAACGAAACTTGTAGTACAGCATTGGATGGAACATTTGAAATGCTAAATTGGCCATCAATATTCGTGACAGCGCCATTCGTTGTCCCTTTTACGATAACGTTGGCTCCGATTACAGGGCCTGAAGCATCTCGAACAGTACCGGTGATTGTTCGACCTTGTTGTTGGATACCAGGAAACATGATTAATGGCTCTGAGATTTTTGAGCCTGAAATGATAATCTGTCGATCTGAAATGTAGTATTGATTACGAGTTCCTGCAAAGATTTGATCCAAAATCTTTTCTACGGTTTCATTTTCGACTTTGACGGAAACCTTACGGTTTAAATTGACCGAATTATCCAGATAAAAGAAAATATATTCACTGCTCTGTTCTATCTCTTTAATAATTTCTTTTACGGTTCGGTTTTTATACTCAAGGGTAAAAAAAGTCCTTTGTGAGTATGTTTCGTTAGCAAAGCAAGAGCCTATTCCTAAAATAACGAAAATAAGGCAACACTTCATAAAACGGATTAGTTTTTTTTGTTTTGTAATTGTTTTATTGATTATTAAAAAATTTTCCATACTTTTGTGGCGTATTTAAGTTAGTAAATATTGTGAATACTAAATTTAAATTGATGGTCGGATGATATGGCAGTATTATCCGGCCTTTTTTTGATGATATATTATGGTCCCATAAGTGTCATATTTTTAAGGTTTAACAATTACTGTATATTCTCTCTCCGATGTTTTCAGAATTTCGATAGGCGCTGTTTTCTCCAACACACTTAAAACTTCCTGCAAGTTCTCTTTTAAGTCTAATTTGCCGCTGCAACTTAACTCACCAATTTTTTTATCCCATTTGAACTTTACATGATAATAATTGGACAATTTCGTCAGAACTGTTCCCAGGTCTTGGCGATAAAACGGATAATATCCGTCTTTCCAGGCAATATAATCCGTAACATCTACATTGGATGTGGTAAATTCCTGTCTATTTTCATTGTACGAAAACATTTGATTGGGCTTCAGGATTTCTTTGGAAACGCCGTTTTGCTGGATTTCTACTTCTCCGCTAATAAGAACTACCTGCAAATCAGATGGATTGGCGTTTGCAAATACATTGAACTGTGTTCCCAATACCTTCACTTCAATCGTTGCGGTACGTACGATAAAAGGCCTCTCCGGCTCGGAATTTACATCTAAATAAATCTCGCCTTCAACAAATATCTCACGCTTATTTTTTTCAAAATTAACCGGATAAACAAGTTTTGTGCCTGAATTGATCCAAACGCGTGTGCCGTCTTGGAATGTAATGAAGGAGCGTTTGCTGACAGGTACAACTAACTGATTAAAAACCACCTTTTCGTCCGCCATGCTTTCCGTTACATCCATTTTTACATTATTATTAATATTTACCCACCCTTCCTCTTTGTAATCTAATTGTGCTTCTTTTCCTTCGATTGCAATTTTTTTATGATTTGAAAGAACCAGCTGGACATTGTGGGAATAATTATCAACAGAATCAAAACTTTGCATGACAGTTGCATAGTTATCTGAAACTGGCTGGGGAGAAGAAAATAGATGCCAGCCGGCAATAATTAAAAGACAAATCGAAGCGGCAATACTTCCGCTCCAAACTAACCTTCTGATAATGCGCCGGTCATGGAATTTGTTTTTACATTCTATTCGTTTCCAGATTTCTTTTTGTTCGGATAAAGATAACTTCTCCATGTCTGAATCTTTCTGTATGGATTGAATAAATTCGTACAGTACATTATCTATATCGTCTGATTGAGCCAGTTTCATATTTTATTATGTTATATGAATAGAGAGACATCATGTCCTTTTTTATACTCACTTATTATTGAATAACTGAATAAATGAATAACTAATTAACGACATTTACAGGGTTGCCATTCAGAAAGGTCATTAAATTGTTTATGGCTATCCCCATTAACCTTGTTCTTGCTTCCTTCGTGGCCCAGGCAATATGTGGGGTAATGATGCAATTTTTTGCCGAGAAAAGTGGGTTGTCTTTGGAGGGTGGTTCAACGGAGAGCACGTCGATACCAGCTCCTGCAATTGTTCCATTATTCAATGCTTCAGCCAAATCACTATCCACAATGACAGGCCCTCTGGATGTGTTCAACAAAAAGGCAGTGCTTTTCATCAACTGCAGACGCTCTTTGTTGATAAGTCCTTTTGTTTCAGGAAATAACGGACAATGAAGGCTTATCACATCAGATTCCTCTAACAGTTGATTTACATCAGCCCATATAAAATTGTTTCGGTGCGACTGATCTGTTTTAAATGTGTCGTACCCGATGATTTTCATACCAAAGGCTGTTGCGATATCAGCCACTTTGCGGCCAATGTTCCCAAATCCGATGATTCCCATGGTTTTACCGGCCAGCTCAACCAATGGGTAATCCCAATAGCAAAAATCAACCGATTGCGACCATTTCCCTTGTCTAACCATTTCGCTGTGAAACTGCACGTGATGGCACAATTCCAATAATAATGCAAACACCATCTGAGCAACCGAGTCGGTGCCATAACCCGGAATATTGGTAACAATGACGCCGTTTTCTTTGGCCGCTTCGGTATCTACCACATTGTAGCCTGTTGCTAAAACACCAATGTATTTTAATGTTGGAAGTTGATTTATAACTTCCTTATTCAAAGGCGTTTTATTGGTAAATACGATTTCGGCGCCTGCAGCGCGCTCAACAATTATATCAACCGGCGTCCTGTCATAAATCGTGACATCACCGATTTGTTTCAACCCATCCCAGGAAAGATCACCGGGATTCAACGTATATCCGTCTAATACAACTATTTTCATAAAAAAAATTTGAATTTTGAATCTTGAATTTTTGAATTAAATTCTCATCCATGCTTCATTAAGCGTCCGCTTCGCATTGGCAACAACAATATCAGGGTCTTCTTCGCCAAATGGTTTGACTTCAAAACTTACAATCGGCGGGTTCTTTTCGTTTAAAAATCCAATTTCCAAAAGAACGCGCAGATATTTGGTGACCTGTTCGACATCATTCTCGCCATTGGGGAAACCAAAACGGGGATGTAAATCGCCATATCCGGGTAAATCAGGGCTTTTAATTACACAGTTGCCCATGTGTGCGTGGATAATATAGTCTTTTACAGGCAATAGGGATTCTTCAATCGTTTCATGAATCATGGGGATATGGCTTAAATCAACCATCAACCCAAAATTGTTATGTTCAGCTCTGATCTCTTTGGCAAAACGCAAAGCAAGCGGAGCAGGCCCTATCAGGCTTTTTTTATCTATGTCGTAATCAAACACTTCTAATGCAACTCGCATAGTTCCTTTTCTGGCGGCATATGTACATAATTCTTTTGTAGAGTTCACAAGCGCCTGATACGCTTCTTCCTTCTTGTCTTCCGCATATTTCCCACTCAGAAAAGCAAAACCCGATGCCCCCATTTCGTATGCTTCGTCGATACCTTCCTTCAGGTTTTCCAATGCCTTTTGCCTTCCTTCTTCATTCAGGTCATTGATATTCATCCCTGTAGTCAACAACCGTGGTTGGCCTCCGTAAGCGATGCGCATGCGTGAACTCTCCAGCATTTTTTTGACTTGAGCCCGTACTTCTTTGTCTTTGATAGTAGTTATCTCAATGGCTGTAAAATAATCGTCTACAGCAATTTTTTTGATGGTCTCCAAAATTGGACCTTCTCCTTTTATTGTACTGGGGTAAGCCATAAAATGGATCAGCCCGATTTTCATATATTTACCTATTGGCTCGTTCATGATTTTTGTTGTTTATTTAATTTTTGCAATTTTTATATCCCCTATTGATTACAATCTATAGCCCTGCCGTGCTAAGAGCTTCCATTCTCCGTTTTTCAATTGCCATACTTGTATCACGTTTACATTCAAACTTCCCAGCTCGCCATCCGTATTCTTGGTTTCTGCTGCAAAAATATGTTGTACAACAGCAGCATTTTCTGCCATTTGAATCGTTTGATTCAATGTCTCAATACGTAAAAACCGACGTTCACCATTGATAATTTCATCAATAAAGTCGCTCTTATTCTGTACTCTACCGTTCGAATGTGCATAAACAAGCTCATCAGTTAGCATTGATTTTATGATGTTTTCATCGGCTGTTACCATCCCTGTCATTAATCGGTCGACAGCCGCTGCAACGTCGGCTTCGGATGCATGTTGCGAAATTGCCGTCTGCTGCTGATTACTATTACAAGCAACGAACAACGGAAATAGGAATAAAATGATTATTTTTTTCATATGCATGTAAATCTTAATTTTTTGAATTTTTAAATCTTGTTTCTACCTATATTTTATAGACCGTAAGATCGTAAGACCGTAAGAATCTTTGAATCTTTGAATATCTTTTATGGCACCATAAATGCTAATATGTTAGATTGCAGGAATGTAATCACGCAAAGAAAGAATAAAAGGATAAAACTGTGTTTGACCGTAAACCTGAACAAATCCGATTCTTTACCGGCCAATCCCACTGCAGCGCAAGCAACTGCAATCGACTGGGGCGAAATCATTTTGCCAGTTACACCCCCTGAAGCATTTGAACCAAGCGCTAATATCGGATTCATTCCTACACTATTGGCTGTTTCAAACTGCAACGGACCAAACAAATTATTAGCTGCAGTATCTGAACCGGTAATAAATACACCTATCCAACCAAGTACAGGCGATAAGAAAGCGAATATTGCACCGGTTTGTGCCATTGTGGCCGCTAATGCCAACATCATACCGGTATAATTGGCAATATTGGCTAAAGCTAAAACGGACATGATCGTTACCAATGGAAATGCCATTTCTTTGCAGGTTTCTACAAATGCTTTGGCAAAATTGATCCATGACATTCCCAAGACGAACTTGGAGATAATCGCAGAAATAAAAACTGCCGTACCTGCTAATCCTAAGAATGAAATAGAAAACTGTAAGGTCGTTGGCTTCCCTGCAGCATTAAACAAATATCCCATAACTGCAGGTACATTCTGAATCCATGTGAATGCCCTGTCAGTCAAAATCACTTTTATTTGAGGAATGCCCCACAACGTTACTAATACAGTCAGAATGATATAAGGCGACCAGGCTTTTAAAACTTGTTTGCCGGTATACTTCTGGCTGTTTTTATCCGGTTGTTTTTCATTTTCAAAGTAGTAGGAATGCTTAGGTTTCCAAAATCTCAGAAAAACGGCTAAAACGATAATGGAAGTCAACGCTGAAAGAATATTTGGAAGTTCAGGCCCAATAAAGCTTGACACTAAAAACTGGACCACAGCAAATGTCCCGCCGGAAATTAAAATAGCCGGAAGTACTTCGATTGTTTTTTTCCATCCGACCATAATGAAAACCAGATAAAATGGAACAATGAGTGAAATAATTGACAACTGCCTGCCAACCATTGCCGAGATAGCCGGTACATCATACCCAAAGTTGCCAAACGTTGTAATGGGAATGCCAATCGACCCAAAAGCTACCGGAACTGTATTGGCAATCAAGCAAAGTCCGGCAGCATAGAGGGGTTTAAATCCCAAACCGATTAATAATGCTGCGGTAATTACTACCGGTGCACCAAATCCGGCCGAACCTTCCAGAAAGGCGCCAAAACAAAAAGCAATGATAATCGCTTGTATGCGACGATCATCTGTAATAGCAACAATGGAACTGCGGATAATTTCAAATTGACCGGTTTTAACCGTAATTTTGTACAAAAAAATTGCCGACAGGATAATCCAGCCTATTGGCATCAAACCGTAAACAGCGCCATAAGTCGAGATCATTAACGTCATGGCAACAGGCATTTTGAAAAAAAATATGGCTAATAAAGCTGTCACCAACAAGGCTGTTAGACCGGCAACATAGCCTTTCATTTTTTTTATAGCCAGCGCCCAAAATAAATACAAAATCGGAATGAGGGCAATACATGCTGTCCACCAAATACTTCCACCGACAGCATCAACTCTCGTCGTAAATTCACTAAGAAAATTCATAAGTATAATATATTAATGTTTGAATCTTTGAATTTTTTCACCCCACCGTAATTGAATTTGGAGCGTCGGCAATCGAAGTTGCGAGCGGCTCGAACTCGGTTACATTATCTAAGGCAGATCCCATTGAAATGTTGGTCACCTTTTCAAGAATGCACTCTACAACAACAGGTACTTTGAGTTCGTACGCAAGTTGTTGGGCTTTGCGCATGGTCGGTACAAGGTCATCGGGTTTAGTCACTCGAAACCCCTTGCAACCCATACCCTCCGCTACCATTACATGGTCGATGCCATAGCCACCAGTATCGGAGTTCATGTTTTCAAAGCCTAATTGTACCTGATAGTCCATATTGAACGCGCGTTGCGATTGACGAATCAATCCAAGATAGGCATTGTTTACCAATATATGTACGTATGGTAATTGGTGTTGCACCCCACAGGCCAATTCCTCAATTAGAAACTGGAAATCGTAGTCACCCGACAAAGCAACGACTTTTGTGTTGGGATCGGCTACAACAAGTCCAAGTGCAGCCGGCATGGTCCATCCGAGTGGGCTGGATTGAGCTGAATTGATCCAATGGCGTGGTTTATAGACTTTGAGCATCTGCCCACCGGCAATCTGCGAAAGCCCAATAACGGCAACATAGCGTGTGTCACGACCGAAAGCTTCATTCATCGCCTCATAAACCCGCTGTGGCTTGATTGGTATATCATTAAAGTGTGTCTTGCGCTGCATGGTAATGTCACCTTTACGTCGGTTACATTCATTTACCCAACCAGAAAAATTACGCAGTTTGCCTTGGGTTTTATATTCCTTAGCTACTTCTAACAGTATAGTAAGCGCTGCCTTGGCGTCGGAAATTACCGAGAAATCAGGAGGAAATATCTTGCCAATTTGTGTTGGCTCTATATCCACATGAATAAACTTACGTCCTTTACGATACACACCTAACGCCCCTGTATGCCGGTTAGCCCAACGGTTTCCTATACCAACGACAAGGTCGGAAAGCAGAAATGACTTGTTTGCCCAGATATGAGCTGTTTGGATTCCGACCATTCCTTGGCTGAGTTTATGGTCGTCGGGAATCGTTCCCCAACCCATAAGTGTTGACATCACCGGAACGCCAAGTAGCTCTGCCAACTTTACAAACTCCGCTTCAGCACCTGCTATGAGAACTCCGCCACCGGCCATCAAGATCGGCCTTTCAGACTGGATGAGCATGTCCAATACCCTTTGCGCCTGACGTTTAGTCATCGCTGGAGTAGCAATAGGGAGTGGTTCGTACGAATCAATATCGAATTCAATCTCTGCCAACTGAACATCAGAGGGTAGTTCGATGAATACGGGGCCCTGCCGTCCTGTACGCATCAGTTGAAAAGCCTTTGCGAAAGTACCCGGTACCTGGGCGGCTTCTTTGATGGTGACCGACATTTTCGTGACCGGTTTGGCGATCTCTGCTGTCGGTGCGAATTGAAAGTCTTCTTTGTCAAGCACCGCTACCGGCACTTGTCCTCCGATACACAAGATTGGCGTAGAATCTGCCCATGCAGAATACAAACCTGTGATCATGTCGGTACCGCCAGGTCCGGAAGTACCAATTGCAACGCCAATGTTTCCGGCTTTCGCCCGGGTATATCCCTCCGCCATGTGTGTGGCAGCCTCGACATGGCGAGCCAAGATATGGCGAATACCCCCATTGTTTTTCAGCGCCGAGTACAACGGATTGATCGCTGCTCCCGGAACGCCAAATGCGTTTGTCACACCTTCTTTTATCAGAATTTGTACAATGGCATCCACTGCACGCATCGTAGTCTTATCGTTTGGCGGAATTTTGTCTGTGTCAGGTACTGATCGTGCAACTGCTGCTGGTGTAACAACTGTTGCCATACCAATAGCAGCAGTAGCAGTTAAAAACTCACGTCTATTAAATTTTCCTTTTTCGTTCGTTGATTTGTTCATAGACCTTATTATTTAATGTTTTAAATGAAGCATTTTTAATGATTTTGGATTGATAATTGTTGCGTTTATTTAACACATCTACAACAAACCATATTAATCATAAGAGACTTAATACATGTTTTTATACTCATTTGTCAGCGACTTTTGCAAGTTGATTTTTCAATTTCATCTTGCTTCGATCGTTACGGTTTCTGTAGGCAAGCCTTCGGCGTTGGCTGTTAGGGTGATGGATCCGGGGCTTCCATTGGAGCGGATGATAACAAGCGCTTTTCCCCTGTATGTGGCGGGAGATGACGAT
>Ga0209628_10003297_pt1 | contig 11266 bp, 6 predicted proteins | sample TergutCu122P4_FD_187285 | JGI IMG/M metagenome (GOLD analysis project Ga0209628, IMG submission 187285) | Cubitermes ugandensis P4 segment gut microbial communities from Kakamega Forest, Kenya - Cu122 P4 (SPAdes) (version 2) | ecosystem: Host-associated > Arthropoda: Insects > Digestive system >...
AATTTCTGCATGAGTTACTTATAGCAGTGTGCACAATACTATTTATTTTTATGGTAACATTTCACAAGAAACATTTAGAGTAAACTTTTTATTTTCATTTTAATTTTTACTGGAATACTCATTTTCAGTTAAGTCCAAACTACAATCTTTGTTTTTGTTTTTCTTAAAATTTATCCCTACTTAGAGGAAGGGGGAATGTCTAATGCAATTTCCAAAGGATTAAGGAAAGGCATACATTTTAAAATGATATTAAAATGTCGCAAGGCACCTTTCAAGTTTATAACTTCTGGACTGGGAGAATAATATCCTTACGTATTGTCAGGTACTTAGACTGGGCAGTAAGTGAGAATTCTGGTATAAGGAAGCAAGATGCAGCCCGAGTGTTCAGTGCAATAGCCAGCAATTCTGTTGGTCAGCCATTGGCCTACAGCTTTCTGAGGAATAAATGGGATCATATCCGTGACTAGTAAGTATATTATTCAGTTATGTAGACTTGTTCCTCTCATACAAGATGTAGATGAAATATGCTATGTCATAGACTACTTTAATAAACAAAAATACATCATAATATAGACAGCACTGTGGAACAGATGTATTTTAACTATCTGAAAATACTGTAATCATTTACATGTTAACAGATAAAAGGATATCTCCAATGAAAGTAACACTAACCAAACAAACTTCACTTTCCTTACAAGAGAAATTTTTGGGAATAATATTGTGTATTATGTATGCATATTTACAAGTTCCCTTTTAAAAACAAGGTATAAAAAATTATATAATAGGCATACTAAAAAAAAGTTTAGTATATATTAAATCGCGTGGTTTGTTCTTGTACTGTGTAATATGACTCATGTGTAAAATGTTGCATATCCTGTTGCTTTAGGAGGTTAATATTTTGGGATTGGCTCATCCAAGTGCCAATGACATTTTCCTTCTGTAATAGTTGTAATACATCTTTCTTAATTTCAGTCTTGGGTCATCTCTGTTTACTATCAACAACATTGTACGTAGTTGCACCAAGCGAATAAATTCACCATTTGAACTTGGTGATGTAAGTATTTTTGTAATATTGTCAAACTCAAATTAGTTAACTGTGCAAAAGGAAAGCCTTCCAGGTATATGAATGAAGCTTGTCACAAATCAAAGTACCGCAGTCTACATTTTCAGCTGCACTAAACTCAAGGAGGTTTTGTGTGAGTGCTATTGACCTATCTTAACATACGTTTTTAGGTCTTAGACATAAACGGTGAGAGAAACAGGGTGTCTGTCACAATTTATACCAAAAACAAAGTGATACATTTTATAAACTGCATTGCCAGGCACAAAAATCCATCATTCTTTGTTCTCCTACAGGAAATTTCTGCATGTGCAACCTTGGTAATGTGACAAATGTTAAGACACATCTTGCCAAGCATTTTGCATAATCTGCAGGATCATGGATTTATATAAATGGTAAAGCTGAAGTTGTCCATGTTCATAGCCATGAAGGCATATGGTGGATTTGAGATACAGCTCCACTCATTCTTAATCTTGGCATTAGATAGAGAACAGTAGTTAGCTTCACACCCTAGCTACTTTACTGCCAGTACCCACTGACTAGAAGACTCAATTGTCCACAGACAAAATCTAGATATTTTGGAGAAGAGAAAAATCTCATACACCTGTTAGGAATTGAACTATGATTCCTGATTTGTCCAGCTAATGATATAATCTTTGTACATTACACAAAATGTATCTTTTGTTCACAGTTGAGACAGTTTGCATCAGTTCACCATCGTGAGTTGGGCACAGCTACTAGGGCTGTAGAACAAGCCCTTGAACAAGCAGAAGCCAATGTCAAGTGGATGGAACGCAACTATGAGTCCATTGTGAGGTGGCTGGCAAATGTTACAGCTGTGGCAGCAAGTTAACAGCAGCAAAGTGTTTTTAAAGCAAAACAACCTCGCACAGACAATCACACATTATCAGAGATAATACCAACAGAATATTTCCGTCGGGGAATATTGTGTAGCAACTGCACTCTGAATGTTTTACAACACTTACGAGTGTTCATATTTTTCTTTTTTCTGTGTAAGACTGCTTCACATGATAGGGAATGCAGTAATTATCATCATGGATGGTTTTTAAGTATTAGAATTTTCATTAAAGTGTTGCATTCCTCAATAAAGAAACTGATCAGCAGGAAGGGTACCTGCACAATTTTACTGATATAGTTTACACTACAAGAGGACTGAACAGAGACATTCTTCAGGGAAGGATTATATTGAAACATGTTTTCTATTTCACACACTAAACACGTTAGTCATTGCTAGTTATAGCAGTTGATTTACAAATTTGAAGCACTTAGCTGGCATTGATTCTGAAATGATATCATAGAACTTACCACTTCAGATAATTTCAGTTCATTTATAACTGGAACTACAATGAAGTAAAAAATTCTAAAATGTTTTACAAAATTCAGAAGATATTGAGGTATTAAGCATGAGTATTAATTTTGGCAGATGTTTATGTAGGTCCTTTTGGTTGGCACCCAAGTGGGAAATTGATGGTGAACAGGCTAGGGTGAACTTCATGGTTACACCTTGCATCAATAATATTCAACACTTTAATTTTCAACTGATGCACACAACGTTAAAAAACATTGTTATTAGAACATTTTAAAATACCCTTACACAGTGCACGGTACACATGCTTCACAGGTCACAATATGCAGCCATAACACTGACAATGTCTTGTACAGCCTCCACGTATCTACTTTTAACCAAGTGTGTAATTTTTAGCTAAGTACTGATGGTGGCTCTCTGATGATGGTTTCCTTGTAAACTGAAACATGTTGGAGCAGTTTTACTTATTTTAAAATGTTCTAATAACTCTACGTTTTTTAACATTGTGTGCATCAGTTGGAAATTAAAGTGTTGAAGGCTAGGGTGAAATTTTGGTATAAACATTATTATTACAGTGGAACTCGTATTTTGCACTTCTGTAGGGACCACCTGGAATTGAATTTAAAACTGAGGAAAGTGGAAAATGGAGAAAATGAAAATGATGCAATCTAAATAAAAATGGGTTGCCTTATAACATAATTTTGTTGAGTCATTTAAAATGTAAATGTTTTAACGTTAAGAACATAAACAAAATAAGATATATATATGTACATAGCAAACAATGTCCTCACTATCTTATCACAGTGTAATGTTATATGCATTTCATGATGATAGCTGTGACAGTAAAGGGGAAATTCTCCCCCAACAGACCATGAATGCCCAGAGGGGGTGTAGAGGTATATCTCTACCGCTTCTTGACCCTTGGCAATAGATTGGGGTGGGTGGTCAATGCCATAAACTGCTTTACCCCCTGCACAGAGACCCAGTACCCATTGTACAGGAGGCTAGTTGGACCTTGGAGCTGGTTTGTTTGGGTACGGAAAATCTCACCCTAATGGTGTTCAAGTCCTGGAGTGTCCGATCAATGGAGTGCAGCCATATCAGTTACACTATTCTGGTTGCCTCATGATAGCTATAATATGTTGGTAAATGGATAAATGGACCCAGCGTGCTCATATGTTTAAAATTTAAAACATTAAAGAAGTGGGGGGCTTGGTAGTCACTTATTTATGAAATTGTTGTGAAATTAAACGTTTTCCCTGTGCATGCCATGAAAGCATATGGAAAAGTAGAGGAATAGCATCACCCATTCTTAACCGGGGCACTAGATGGAGGTGAGCAGCTAACTTTTATGCTCCCAGTAGCCATAGTACCAGGAAACAGCCCCAGTATCAATTGAATAGGAGATTTGTTGGGCATCAGAGCCAATCTGTACATTAAAGAGAAGAGAAAAATCTTCACCCCTATTGGGATTTGAATTTCAGACCGTCCAGCCTGTAGCCTAGTCTACCCCGGCCTTTTTGTGATAGTAATGGGAGGAGTTTGAGCAGTCTACAGTATTTATTTATTTTTAATCATTCAGTATGCATCTTTAGTTTGTTTCTTGAGTTCTCAGTTTTCTTGGTTCATTTTCAGCTCTGTTGCACATAAAAATAATCAATATCAAATGGGCACATGTACTTACTAGCCACTTCTAGTGCTTAGCACATCCAAAAATGTTGCCTTATTTTCTGCATCTTCCTCATATTCTTCTTCCAGTTCTTCTGCTGATCTAGTAAACTGCTGGTTCAACACGTGTGTTGATTAATTGATTAATAGCAAACAGGATTATCTTATTCTCAACACCCATCTTCTTGTCTTAGTTTTGTATCTCACACAGATTGTCTTAAACTTCAAATATTATAGTGGTCATCTGGGAGCTCATATTAGTATCATGGCAGGAGTTTCCATGAAAAGTAAGAGTTTTACTACCTTATAGATTAGAAAAAAAACATGTTTATTCATTGTTATTACATTACAGAGGTCATATTCTTTATAATCTCTTACAACAACAGTCAGTCATTTTTCCAGTCATCTGTGCTTTCTGAATCAACACTCCAGCTTTCACCTGCTAGAGTTCTCATATCAGTGTTGTGTCTTCTTTTAAATCTGTTGATCCAACCACTGAAAATCATAGATCTGTCTATTTCAAAACAAGTGGTGATAGGCAAGGTCTTTTCCCTGATGTTAGTGCCATCATTGGAAACATTATTTGCATACGCTTTCTGCAATCATGCAGCAAGGGCATGCACTCCTCCAGCAGTGAGGGTTTCAGTGCTTTCTGCTGTTTGGAGAAAGGTCCAGACTCGATGTAGTGTACCTTCTTTCAGTTTCCTCTCAGTTTTAACAGTTCTGTTTAATATTGACACTGAAGACATGTTCCAACATGTGCATTAACTTTTGCTGAAATATATATGTTACAACTTAATCATAAAAGATATCTACTTTCCTTCATTCATATTTCAAGTCTTGTTGTGCAGTTAAGCTGAGTCTACAATATAATTTCTTCTACAGTACTGATACAAATTCCCTGCTTTTGACTAACACACAAAATGCAAATCATGACGCTAGCTCTGGGATCAACTGGCAACACAAGGTAAAGTTCCAAAAGAAATAATCACAATCTATTACTGTCAGTGAATTCAAATCAGAAGTCCACCCCATTAGAGCTACTGCCATTTATACAGAAAATTTCTTAACAGTTTCAACATTTAGCTCAGGGAGAACACTGTGAGATGTCAGCTATGTGTCAATTCTGGTAATACCAGCACAGATTACCATTGTTGATTGGGGGAGGAAGCCCCACATGTATGCTCCTACTTGTTACATTAGCCTAATATTTAGCAACATCTCTTGACTGGAATAAAGATTCTCAGAATGGAATTGTAAAATGTAAAATAAAGTAAATTTTCAAAATCAGGATTAGGAAAATGAAATGTAATTTCTGTAAAATGGCTAGTTGAAGAAATATAGTCTATTAAAATTTAATACTGTTGTTAATGGGAGTTTGACTGGGACATTATGGAAATTGTGTAAAATCACATAAAATGCAAAAATAAGGAATGTAAAATAGGGGTTTCACTGTATATTTGTGAAGCAGTATTTCTGATGTGGATAAGTTTCATGGAACAATTTCCATGACTGTAAGTGTAGCAAATATGACTTAGGCATCACTTCTCTTGGCCTACAATACAGGAAGGTAGATTTATCGTGTCCCCGAGTTTCAGAAAATGTAGTCTCGACTTGTTACACCATTAGTGAACACAGTCACTGTGCTGTCAGTGCTACAGTTTGAGTCCAGCTGCAGCAAATTAATAGTAGAGTGCACATATTCTTAGTGTAATGGTGAAGTGTATTTGGTTGAGAAAAAGATGTACTTTTTGTTGTGACCCTTTTAATAGTATGTGTAAATGAAAAAAAAAAACTTAAGTTTTGTAAAAATGTTGTGCATCAACAGTGATGTAAAATAATTACATACAAAGTAATGAAAAGGTTAAAGTAATAGGTTTAGAACTTGAAAAAAATAAAAATGAAAATGTTGTTTTTCTTGGATGAGGCATGGTTTACTGTAAGCCGCAATGCAAATATCCAAAATAATGTACACTGGTCTTCTAAAAATCCACATGCTCTTCATTAAGTTCCTATGCATCCTTCAACTTGGAGTCTTGGTGTGCAGTAAATGCACACAAAATTATAAGCCCTTGTGGTTTTTTAAATTACAATAAAATTCCAATTCTTATACTTGGTTAATTCTGACATCATTCTCCAGGGAATTGCCAGTAACAAAAGAAGAGAAAATGTGTGTTACTACATGCAAGATAACTCTATGGCCTATGCAGCAACTTTCTCAGTTACTGAATTAGAAGACGTATTGGGTGAATAATTAGTCACAAACTGTGGCCTCCGAATCTACAGATCTGAAGCAGTACAGTTAGTATATGTGGAGGACATTAAAAGGCAGAGCTTACATGAAAGATTACATTTTTGAAAGAGAAGTGTTGTAACATGTGTAAATAATTATTAGAGGTTCAAGGTCTGCTTACTCTGAGATAACTCTGCAACATGGAATAAACTGAATTGCAGGGGAGATGTGGACATTTGTCTTGCTCAGGGACACGATAAAAAATACTCCCTGTAGCATACTCAGGGTTGTATGTCTGTTACATGTTACTTTGTAAACATCACAGAAAAACAGTATTATATATGCCATATGGTTAAAGTAAGTAAATTGGTCACAACAGAATCTTTTCTTTCATTCATCTTGCCTACCTGTACATATTAGCAACTAAAATAAGTAAATTTACCTAATGTTCATGATAAACCTACTTTTCCTTAAACTACATAAAACCTGAAGTGGAATAAAATCAGCTTTTGTGGGTACAGGGCTGTGGATTCCTTACTATCATTAAGTCTGGCATGTTTCTATTAATGTATTTGGTTAAATATTTATGGAGATATACAGTGGTCTTTATTTAAAGAATATCAAACACTGAAGTTTAGAGTATAAAGTCTGAGCAAACTGCCCTTTTTTTTTCTCCCCACAATACTACTACATAACAAAACATCATCTCAGAGATGTAAGAATGATGAAAAGCACATATTATACAGCTGTTAGATGATCATAGATTAACACAAACAGATGCACCATATAAACATCACCAGGTGATGTTTATATATGCATTATATAAACATCATGGGTTTATGTATGCACTAAACACACATCACCTCATGATGCTTTCATGGTGCATCTGTGTGTATTAAACTATGATCATCTAATAGATGTATAATATGTGCTTTTAATAATCCTTATATTGCTTATATGAAAGTGCCATTCGAATGTGTTGTGAAGAAACTACAGTAAAAACTGAATTCCCTGAAGTTGGCGTCATTGGATGCTGTAATACGTTGAAATGAATATTATTGTATGACATTACTGCACAGTATTTTGCACCAAAAGTTGGTTTTATTAAATAATGTTATGTTTTAACACTTCCTTTTATATAGGAAAATAGGAACTCTAAACCACGTTCCATTACATCCTGGTACATACAGAATGATTTTGAGGGTGTGCATGTTTCTGTGTTCTGACATCACCTAGTTGTGGCATATAAATTGTGTTCAAAACTTTGTCTACCAGCCATTCCAGCTGACAAAACGATTGTTACGCACAATATCTAAAATGGCGGCCAGTAGAGATAGCATCAAGGACATCCAGCATGATTCAAGCGAAGCTCAGCTGTGCAAATGTGAAAATAGGTGTTCAGATTAATTCAAATTGCAAAGTGAACTGAAGGAAGCAAAACTGGAATTGAAATCTCTAAAAGAAATCGTAAACATACTCAGCAGAGACTTAGCCTCTATCAACGTGCGTATACATAATCTACATGAGCAAGAATCTTATCATACTGCTGCACAACCATTTGTAAACTGGCCTTCGAGACATTCTACTAAGAAGAGTTACAGTGAAGTGACTGCATATAAACCCTTTACAGTAACCAAAAACCGCTTGCAGCCATTGGATAACCTTCAGGGAAATGACTTCCCAGCGGATGCACCAAGTGTAATTTCAAAGCCTGGAAAGAATTACTTTAGTGCGATTAAAATCATAAGTGCCCGTGTGAAAGATGAACGTCAGATGAAGAAAACTTTCAGTAAAATTCATTACCATTACGATAACGCCAGCTTCAACAACCTTGACATGAAAGGTAATTTCACCTTCCCAGTTATAGTCCAAGGACAGGCCGTCACAAGAAAAAGGTATCCCTTAAAGAGGCAAAGTAGCAACTCCTCTCGCAGCAAGGATCATAAGGTGTTGATTATAGGTGATAGTCACATCAGACTTGTGCAACAAACGTCAAATCTGAAATAAAGGACAGCTACGATGTTCAAGGACTGGTGAAACCAGGTGCAGGATCAGGAACACTAGTGAACGCAGCCACCAGTGATATTACAAACTTAACAAAAAACGAAGTTGTTACTTTTTTGTGGAGGTGCAAACGACGTCGCAAAAAACAACTCCAAAATGACCATGAGGCATATCAGAAACTATAAATTCAAATAACCATACCAATATTATCATAATAAGTGTTCCACATAGGTATGATTTAATCCAATCTTCATGTGTAAACAATTAAATTAGGCCATTCAACAGAAAACTAATGAAAAGTGTAAGGGCATTCAAACATGCATCCGTCTTGGAAATGACTAGTGATAGGAAGCATTTCACCGAACATGGTCTTCACCTCAACGGCCTAGGAAAGGAAGTGCTATCAAACAGATAGTCTCCCACATATATGCAATACAAGACCAGAAAAAGGATCCCCCAGTAATCCTAGGCTGGAACCCAGATCTAAGTCACACTGATACACTACATCAGGGGAGAGTTATAAATAGAACAAAGAAGACCCCATCAACAAAATCAGATGATTGTTTATGGTAAACACAGACCTTAACTTGGGAAATGATGCTAACATTAAACAGGTATGCCAAACAAAAGACAGAAATTACCACAAAGTAAAACTAACCAATGAAGGGACTGCCCATTTTAAAATTTTTCATTAAAATGTAAGAGGATTAGGATAAAAACCCAGATAACTACTAAGTCATTTGCATCCAGACTTCCCTCATGTTTTGTGCCTAACAGAACATCACCTATAGTACTCACAATTGTCAAAGGTTCCTATTGAGGGTTACAATTTTTGCAGACAGATAGGGGAAAAGGGTGGCATAGCTATTTTTGTTCATAATAGCCTAGGTTTCTTAAATATTGATATTGTTAAACACTGTAAAGAGCAAGATATAGAAATATGTGCCTTAAAACTCTCATTTGGTACCTTGAACATATGTATACTAACACTCTACAGAGCCCCTTCTGGTAATGTTAGTAGCTCCTTACTTAAACTTGACACACTTCTTCAATTACTATATATGCCTGTGTCACACTTCATTATCTGTGGAGACATAAACATTAACTACCTAAAAGAGAGTGAGGGCAAAACCCACCTGGACAACATTTTACTATCTTAAAACTCAATTAGCATTATAAATTTCCTGACAAGATTACAAAATACCTCCTCTACTGCAATAGATAACATTTTTATTGGTGTATCACAATTTGAAAGTTATACGGTAACTCCAGTCACTAACGGTTTATCTGACCATGATGCACAGTTATTAAAAATTAGTACTGAATATACTCATGTCCCAATACATAGATTTAAAACTGTTAGGAAAATTAATAAGTATACAATATCAGACTTTATTGCTAAATTAAGCTGCAAATCCTGGGATACCATCTTTAACAGTGAAGATGTAAATACAATGTGTAATTCCTTCTTAAATATACATTTGAGGATTTTCTATTCCAGTTTACCCTTAAAAAAGTAATTAACAGACATAATAAAGATAATAAAAACTGGATCACCTTAGGCATCAGAACATTATGTAGACATAAGAGGGAATTATACCTCACATGCAGAAACATTAATAATCTTGAATTAAAAATACACAACCAAGTATATTGTAATATACTGGCTAATGTAATTGAAGAGGTTAAAAGAACATATTATGAGAAAACATCCAAAAATCAAGTAATAAATGTAAAGCTACTTGGGATATCATCAAGGAGCTAACTAATAATCAACATTCCCAACCTGATATACAAGAGTTAATAATAGACAGTAAACATTTAAGAGATCAACAAGATATAATGGATGCCTTTAATAATTATTTTTCATCTGTAATTGATAAAATAAGTAAAGAAAATGTAAATAACATGATAAACAATGAAAAGGTTCTTACTTTCCATCATTACTTAGAACGAAATTGTGATTATTTACCCCCATCTTTGGTTATTAAGACATTTTCAACTAAGGAAATTACTTCCATAATTAAAGCAATAAAAACAAAAAACTCTGAAGGGTTTGATGAGATTTCTATGGAAATATTAAAAATCAGTGCCGCTTACATATGCTCACCACTAACTTATATTTGTAATAAGTTTATTCTGTCAGGAACCTTTCCTGACCCTATGAAGTTTTCAATTATAAAACCTATATTTAAGAAAGGAAAAAAATGAATTTAACAAATTATAGGCCCATATCACTATTGACTTCTTTTTCAAAAGTTTTTGAAAAGGCTGTATTTAATAGACTAACCTCACATTTTAATACAAATAAATTACTAGTAGGAAACCAGTTTGGGTTTAGAAAAGCATGGCTACTGAAGATGCCATTTTTAAACTAATAAATGAAACATTAAATGCCCTAAACAACAAAAAAATGGCTGGTAGCATTTTTTGTAATCTGGATAAAGCGTTCGATTCTGTAAACCATGATATATTACTATGGAATTAATGGTAAGACTAAATTACTACTTGAATCTAATCTTCAGAATAGATATCAAAGATTTCAAATCACTAACTCTTATTTTAATTCAAACACAGTTTCAAAATGGACTAAAATAAAATGTGGTGTCCCGCAGGGTTCAATTTTGAGCCCGTTGTTATTCCTAGTATACATTAACAATTTGCCTAAGGCCATAGAACACAAAGCCCTTCCTATTTTATTCGCAGACGATACCAGTATTTTACTTACAAGGCCTAACAATACTCAAATGCAGAGTGATTTTAATATAATTTTTGAACAACTGATTAAGTGGTTTAAATCAAATTTGCTTTTTTTGACCTTTGACAAAACCTATTTTATTCAATTTACTAATAAAAGTACTTGCACCTCTGGCATACAAATTACATACGAAGATAAACCGATAAGTATTGTAAATGAAACAAAATTGCTTGGATTATTTATTAACAATAATCTTTCCTGGAAAACACACATTGA
>Ga0209628_10003299_pt1 | contig 11265 bp, 11 predicted proteins | sample TergutCu122P4_FD_187285 | JGI IMG/M metagenome (GOLD analysis project Ga0209628, IMG submission 187285) | Cubitermes ugandensis P4 segment gut microbial communities from Kakamega Forest, Kenya - Cu122 P4 (SPAdes) (version 2) | ecosystem: Host-associated > Arthropoda: Insects > Digestive system...
ACAGAGCCGAAAATAGTTCCTGTAGAACTTGTTTTTGCTCCGATAGTAAGAGAAACTCCTTCTAACTTAGCCGCTAATGCTTGAGCGTCAGCTTTGATTTTTTCCAATTTATGTGCACGTTGGCGAAGGTTTTCAGCCAATACTTTTTGTGCAGATTCGGATGCAATTACCGCTTTCTTTTGCGGAATCAAATAATTTCTTCCATAACCGTCTTTTACGGTTACGATATCGTCCTTATAACCAAGGTTAGCAATATCTTCTTTTAATATAACTTGCATGTTGTTTTCCTCCTTTTTTTATTTCATCAAATCGGTTACATAAGGAAGTAAAGCCAAGTGACGGGCTCTCTTCACAGCGGTAGCTATACGGTGTTGGAACTTCAAAGAAGTACCGGTAATGCGACGGGGAAGAATTTTTCCTTGTTCGTTCAAGAATTTTTTAAGGAATTCAGGATCTTTGTAATCGATAAATTTGATACCGTTCTTTTTGAAACGGCAATATTTTTTCTTCTTAACATCGACTGTAGGAGGAGCTAAGTAGCGAATTTCTGTATTGTTATTTGTTGCCATGACTACTTATTTTTTTACGGATTCTTTAACTCTGTTTCTTCTCTTAGCAGCATATTCTGCAAAATCTTTGTCTTGACGGAAAGTCAAAAAGCGGATTACTCTTTCGTCGCGACGGAAATTGATTTCCAATTTTTCTACGACAGCAGGATTAGCTTTGAATTCCAACAGTTGATAGAATCCTGTTGATTTCTTTTGGATAGGATAAGCCAACTTGCGAAGGCCCCAGTTCTCTTCATTCACAATCTCAGCGCCTTCTGCAACAAGAAGGCCTTTGAATTTTTCGACCGCTTCCTTCATCTGTACATCAGACAAAACGGGAGTCAAAATGAAAACGGTTTCGTAATTGTTCATAAAACTTTTTAATTGATAATTTTTACAATATTTAAAATTGAGGTGCAAAGGTAGTAATTAATAATTAATAATTAATAATTAATTGTGATTTTTTTAGATGCGGCATTTTTTATTATTCTTTGCTTATTACTCTTTATTGGATTTAATCTTTTCCGCCATTGCCTGTGCCAATGCTACTGCTGCATCACGCGATTGTTGATTCATTGCTTGTTTCATTTCTGCAGGAATTCCGACAACTTCCCAGCCGGAAGTTTCTGCGAAGGCAGCGATGTTTTTCACTGCGGCTCCTGCCCAGGTGAATGAACCGAAGTAGCCGAAATAACGGTTTTTGATTCCGCGAGCGGCCAATTTTGACAACAAAGCTTCCATTTCGGGATACATTTGATTGTTGTATGTGGGGCAACCTACGATTAAACCATTGTATTTGAAAACATCGCGAATAATGTTGGAATGAGGAGAAACCGATACATTATGTATCACAATATCCCGGATTCCTTGAGCCGCTAATTCCGATGCAATCGTTTCGGCCATTTGTTCGGTATGTCCGTACATACTTCCGTAGGCAATCACAACACCGGGGTCGGTTTCGTATTTGCTCAATTTATCGTATAAAGCTACGACTTTCGAAATATTTTCTTTTTCTGTCCACACCGGGCCATGAGTAGCGCAGATGGTTGCGATTTCGATTCCGGAAAGTTTGGCAATCGCTTTTTGCACCGGAGAACCGTATTTCCCGACAATGTTGGAATAATAGCGAATCATTTCATCCCAATATCTTTCAGGGCGGAGTTGCGCATCGGTAATCCCTCCATCTAAAGCACCAAAAGTACCGAAAGCATCTCCCGAGAAAAGCGTTTTATCCGTAATATCGTAAGTTACCATCGTTTCAGGCCAGTGTACCATCGGAATTAGATGAAATTGGAGCGTATGTTTTCCTGTTTTCAATTCTTCTCCGTCGGTGATGATTTTCAGATTATCCGTGATGCCGTAATAACCTGCGAGCATTTCGGCCGTGCGAGCATTTCCAATAATTTCGATGTTCGGATATTTGGTTTTCAGTAAAGCCAAAGAGCCTGAATGATCGGGTTCCATGTGATTGACAACCAAGTAATCTAATGGTTTTCCGCTTAAAGCAGATTCCAATTTTGAGAAAAAAACATCAGAAAAACCAATTTCTACGGTATCAAACAAGACTGTTTTTTCATCGATAAGAAGATAGGAGTTATACGACACGCCTTGCGGCAATGGCCAAAGGTTTTCGAATAAATGTTTCGTTCTGTCATTTACTCCTACATAGAATAAATCTTTTTTTATTTCTATTGCTTTCATATTTCAACTTTTTAGCCCGAAAGGGCTTTATTTTAATAACCGCAGTGTCAGCGACCTGCGGATTGAATGATTCTCCCATACATCTGCCTGTAAAGGCAGTACTGCTATTTGTTCTGCCTTGCAGGCAGTGTATTCTTGTTTGTTTTGTTCTTTCCGTAAGCTGCGCTACGCTTGCATACGGTTATGAAAATTTGGCTTTTCAAGCCTTAAGGATATTATCTTTTTAATAATTTGTTTTTACTCTCCAAGTCCCCTTTAGGGGATTTAGGGGTAGGCGTAGGGTCGGTAGTTAACCCTTTATAAGTAAACCAAATTCCTGCCAAAATAAACGGGATACTCAAAAACTGCCCCATGTTTAGTATCATGCCTGCCTCGAAGGATTCTTGCGGATTTTTCAGAAACTCGATAAAGAAACGAGTTAAGAAAATACCGATGAAAAAAACTCCGAAAATTAAACCTTGTCGCTTGTATGCGTCTTTTTTCCAATAGAGCCACATACAAATCAAACCGGTTATGATGTAACATATCGCCTCGTAAATTTGAGTCGGATGACAAGGCTGACCACTAATCGGCGGCAAATGCCATTCTGCGGATCTATAGAAATTAAAACCCCATGGCAGCGTTGTCGGGCGACCGTAAACCTCCGAATTCATCAGGTTGGCAAAGCGAATCAGTGCTGCGACAAAGCCTACCGGAACGACTAAGCGGTCTAAAGTCCATAACATACTTTTGTGAGTTACTCTCTTCGAATATATATATATGGCAATCAGAATACCCAAAGTTCCTCCATGACTGGCTAATCCTCCATTCCAAGTTTTGAGTATCTCGATCGGATTGGCTAAGTAATACCATGGGTCGTAAAACAAACAATGTCCGAGTCTTGCTCCGATAAGTGTTCCGAAGAAAACATAAATAAACAGCTTGTCGTACCAATCGGGATTTAGTTTTTCGTGTTTCCAAATTTTGGAAACAATCCATCCTCCTAATATAAAACCAAAGATAAATGCCAAAGGATACCAACGCAATCCCCAATCGATAATGGGTATCGTAAATGCTACCGGATCGGCTTTCCAATCAATAAAAGATAGTATCATGATTAAACCAATTTTTTAATTAATTCTTCTTTATCTCCATAAATCATATCAATAACAGGTATTTCAATCATGGTGTAAGCACCCGGTTGCTGTTTGAAACTTGCACGAGCCACAGTTACCAAAACCTGTGCAGTCAATGCAGGATTATTGATACGCATATTGAAATCGAGCAATTGATTTTGGGTTTTACCGGAAACGCCTTTGCGAACGAGATTTACGCCATGCCCCATATCAATCAGGTTATCAACGCAATCAACTTGTTTAACGTGCGTTTCATCGTGGGCAAAATAATCGTCGGCTTTGATTGCTGCTGCCACTTTGTTGAAATCGTATCCGTCTTTTACTTCGATATAAACCATGCGACGGTGAATGCCTGTTCCGGTGGGTATGGTCATTGACAAGGCAGCTTTTACGCCTTCAATGGCTTTTACGGCAACGGTATGTCCCATGCTCATTCCGGGTCCGAAGTTGGTATAAGTAATTCCTTTCGGCACGATGGCTTCCATTAAGGCGCGCACAATCGAGTCACTACCCGGATCCCAGCCGGCAGCAATTATCGAAACTGCGTTATTCGCTTTAGCCGTTTTATCTAATTCGCGACGAAGGTCAACGATTCCGCCATGAATATCAAAACTGTCGACAGTATTTATTCCCAATGCCAATATCTCTTTGGCATATTTTTCCACGCTGCGGGTTGGTGTGCATAAAATAGCAACATCCACATCTTTCAATTTTTTAATATCATCTACGACTTCCAAATGTGCTATTTCTGCCGGTTTATCGGTTGCATTCCTGCGCACTACTCCTGCAACTTCAAAATCAGGTGCGGTTTCCAATGCATCTAAAACATATTTACCGATATTGCCATAACCCACGATGGCTGCTCTCAACTTTTTCATATAATTTACTATGCTAAAACTCTAAGTTTGCAAAAGTAATCATTTGAATTTATTTTTTTTGAATTAATTTGTAATTTTATTCGCCTTTATCCGACTAATAGGGAAAAAGCAGATTTATGAACGACCCTCAGCTCGAAAAAGCATTTATAGAATTGGTGCAACAGAACGAACGGCTTATTTACAAGGTTTGTTCTTTCTATGTCTCTGATGAATTTCCGATGACAGACCTTTATCAGGAAGTCGTCTACAACCTTTGGCGAAGTTTTCCGAAATTTCGTTACGAGAGTTCCCTATCCACCTATATGTATCGCATTGCCTTGAACACCTGTATTTCGGGAGTAAGAAAAGAATTGAAACGCCCGAAGCACGTTCCCATTTCAGCATTGGAAGAACATTTGGTTGAACCGGAATCCATGGAAGAAAACATCAGGGAAATGTATAAACTAATCTATCAGCTAAAGACTTTGGAGCGCGCCATTATTCTGCTTTATTTAGAAGAAAAATCCTATCAGGAAATTGCTGATATTACAGGATTAACGTTAAACAATGTGGCCATCAAGTTGAAACGTATCAAAGAGAAATTAAGAAAAATGTCGGTAAATTAAAAACAAAAAATTATGGAATTAGAAGAATTAAAAAATGTTTGGGTAGCATTAGACAATAAATTGCAAAAAAATGAAGTATTGAACGAACGGGTTGTAAAAGAAATGTTGCAGTCAAAAGCAAATAAGGCACTAAATCTTTTAAATAGATTTGAGTTTATAGGAGCAATAATATGTTTCATTGCATTGCCGTTTTTGATTTTCAGACTTGGAACAATGAAGCATACTTTATGGATGGAGATGATGGTCTATTGTGGCATCGCACTGGTATTTTCCGGGTGTATTACCCAGTCTTATAAATTATGGTTATTATTAAAAATTGACTTAAATAATTTAATTAGCGAGAACATTAAATTTCTCCAGAAATACAACCTTTTTATTAAAAGAGAAAAAATGGCTGCTTGGATTTATACTCCAATCCTATTTGCTTCAATTATTTTCACCTTTATCAGTCTCAATAATATAGAGTTATGGAGATGGGTTGCAGTTATATCTGTTCTTATTTTTAGCATTATATTAGCTATTTGGCAATACAAGAAAATTTATGATGTCAATATCCAATCTATCAAAAAAAGTTTGGAAGAACTGAAAGAATTGGAAGAAGAAAATTAGCCGCATAGCGACCGATCAATGTTCAATTTAACCTTAACTAAACAACATTAACATTCATTATCTCCAAACTTATTGTATCTTTGCCGCACATCAAGTGCGTGAAAAAATATGGAATTTCTTTTAACATGGGGATATTTAGGATTGTTTTTAGGCTCATTTTTAGCTGCAACAATTCTTCCGTTCAGTTCGGAAATATTGGTTACCGGCATGCTGTTGGCCAAAGCCTCTCCTGTTTATGTCCTCATTGTTGCAACCGCAGGAAATTGGTTGGGAAGTCTTTCGACGTATGGCATCGGTTGGCTTGGGAAATGGGAATGGATAGAAAAATGGTTCAAAACTTCTCGCGAAAAAATAGAGAAACAACAAGAGAAAATTACCAAATACGGAAGTTTCATCGCATTTTTCGTTTGGCTACCCATTATTGGTGATGTATTTGCGCTTGCATTAGGCTTTTATAAAGTAAATTTTACCAAATGCAGTATTTTTATGCTTATCGGTAAATTCTTGCGCTTTCTTATTTACATCATGTTATTTAATTATGTGGGGAGTTGGTTTGGTTTTGAAATTTAGGTTCCATCTTTTGAAAGATGATTTCGTAATTGCATGATATAAAGAAAAATATGGATAACATACATAAAACAAAGAAAAATTCCTCAATCCAACCTTATACCAAGCGCGAGGAAATTATGCACATACTTACCCACTGGATAGGCAGTATTATAGTGAGTTTGGGAGCCGGTTGTCTTATAACTTTAAGCGCATTAACAGACTCTGTCACAAAAATTGTTTCTGTGTCTATATACAGTTTCAGCATGATAGTGCTTTACTGCGCCTCTACGCTCTACCATTTTGCGGAAAACGAAGGTGTAAAAAAGAAACTTAAAGTATTAGACCACTCCTGTATTTATCTTCTGATAGCCGGCACATATACGCCGTTTTTGCTTATTAACATCAAAGGCACTATAGGTATAACGCTTTTTGTAATTGTGTGGAGCATGGCTCTTTTGGGAATAATCGCCAAAATGTTCTTTTTGAGTAAATTCAAAAAGATATCTTTAGTGGTTTATTTGGTTATGAGCTGGCTCGTCGTTTTCGCGATAAAGCCACTCCTTGGTTCGATGTGCATGACCGGACTTATTCTTATTGCTTTAGGAGGTTTGTTTTATTCCGGAGGAGTGTATTTTTATATCCGTAAAGACAAGGAATTCTACCACGGCATTTGGCACATTTTTGTTTTGCTGGGAACAATCGCACATCTCTTCGCAGTTTTGTACGGTTCTATACTCCCAATAAAACCAATATAACAATGAGAATAATTATCTTTGCAGGAAAGTGTGGAGATTACGAGACTCGAACTCGTCACCTTTAGACTGCCAGTCTAACGCTCTAGCCAGATGAGCTAAACCCCCTTTTCAATTCGGGGACAAAGATAACAGAATTTTCACAATTTGTATCAGTTTGTACTAAAAAATGATAAAAGAAAAAATCATACTTGGAATCGACCCAGGAACAACAGTCATGGGATATGGCGTTTTACAGGTAATAGACAATAAGCCGTCGTTAATCGCGATGGGCGTATTGGAATTGAACAAATATGAAGACCATTATCTCCGGTTAAGACGGATTTTCGAAAGAGTTATCGGGTTGATTGATGAGTATTTACCTGATGAATTGGCAATTGAAGCTCCGTTTTTTGGGAAAAACGTTCAAAGTATGCTCAAGTTGGGCAGAGCGCAAGGAGTGGCCATGGCTGCTGCTTTGTCGCGCGATATTCCTATATTCGAATATGCACCTTTGAAAATCAAAATGTCGATTACAGGCAATGGAAAAGCAGCCAAAGAACAAGTGGCCGATATGCTTAAACGATACTTGAAAATTCCGGAAGAAAATATGCTCCCACAATTGGATGCTACCGACGGATTGGCTGCTGCACTTTGTCATTTCTTCCAAAGCAACAATCCTTTATCCGAAGGAAAATACAACAGTTGGAAAGATTTCATCAACAAAAATCCCGGAAAAGTTAGTCAGCACTAACTACCCATACCACCTCACCCCACAGGTTAAAACCTGCGGTTATTCACATATCGCTCTACGAGCGAAACCTCCGTCTGGCAGGACGGCATGTGAATAACCGCAGGTTTTAACCTGTGGGGTGAGGTGGCATGGGAGATATGGCGTGGAGGCAAAAAAATAACCCCCAATAAATTGAGAGTTATTTTGGTGGGTGGATGACCGGGTTCGAACCGGCGACCCTCAGAACCACAATCTGATGCTCTAACCAGCTGAGCTACAACCACCATTTAATTTGCGGGTACAAAGATAGAGTTTTCTTTGTATTCTGCAAAGTTTTTCAAAAAAAAGTCGACAAATAGCACTTCTTAGCTTAAAATTCTATATTTGCAAACGCAACAGTTCATTTTGGGAACTAAAATACTTGAAATGTTAAGAATAATAACTACATTTGCCGTGCCGGTTTATTCAGTAACCGGCATAACTTATTGGTAAAATCAAACATGGAAAGTGTTTGACTTATTTCTCTCAAGTGAAATCTAGTAAATTTTGACGAATCGAGAATAAGTTGAATAGTTCTCATGCCTTTACAGGCGTGGACTGTTGCTTATTTTAGATTCTCAGGCATACTAGAGCCCCACTTGATAAAGTATGGCAAAGGTTCACGCTTTCTTCTTGTAAAACAATCTCCTTTTTTGAACCAGAGGATAATTGATATTTGCTGTATGAAGCAATTATTTCCTGTCGAAATTGTCGAAAATACCGTTCAAACACACTGGACAAGACGACATTCCAAATCTAAAATTATTTATTTCATTATTATTATCAGTCTGATAGCTACTTTGGGCAGCTTACCTTTTATTTATGTGGATGTATCCATACAAAGCAGAGGAATAGTCAGGTCGGTAAATGAGAACAATAGCATACAATCGGTTGTTTATGCGGAAATTGCAAGAATTGAAATGTTTGAAAACAAAGCTGTCAATACCGGAGATACCCTGATATGGCTCAGAACCGATGAATTAGATGAACAAATATGCAGATTGGAAGAAAAACAAAACGAAAACAGCTTATTTATAGAAGATTTAAACCATTTGTTATCGAATGCTTACAGAAACATTTCAACACTTAAATATAAATCCGAATTAGCACAATTCAAAACTCGTCTTGCAGAACAGGATATAATATTGAAACAAACCCAAACAGAGTATGAAATATCGAAAACGCTTTATGAAAAAGGAGTTGAAACACGAATAGAATTCCGGCAAACAGAGAGTAAGTACCAATCTGCCCAATCACAAAGAGAACTGATACGGAAACAGCAGCATAATAATTGGCAAGCCGAAGTAACACGATTGGAATATGAAAACAAAGATTTATATTCCCAATTGCAACAATTAATAAAGAAGAAAAAACAATACATCATAACCGCACCTATTAGCGGGAATATTACACAATACAATAATATCCGCTCCGGAAACTTTATACAAATGGGACAAACCGTTGCACAAATCACGACATCCGATAGTTTATTGATAGAGTGTTATATATCTTCTGCCGACATTGGCTATATCGAAAAAGGACAGAAGATACAGGTTCAAGTCGATACCTACAACTATCAACAATGGGGACTTTTGGAAGGAAAAGTCGCAGAAATTTTGCCCGATATAGCAGAAATAAATAATATGCCTTGTTTTCGGGTCAGGTGCGTAATGAACAGCAATTACTTGGAATTACCTAACGGATATAAGGGTTATATGAAGAAGGGTATGACCGTTACAGGCAGGTTTTTCCTGACAAGACGTTCGTTGCTTCAACTGTTATTCGATAAAATAGACGATTGGATGAATCCTAAAATAATAAGCCATGGGAATAAAAGTTAAACAACGCGATATAACAGATTGCGGGGCATCCTGTATAGCCTCCGTTTCGGAACATTACAAACTGAAATTACCTGTCGCAAAAATTCGACAAATAGCAGGTACAGACCAAAAGGGAACAAATGTTTTGGGAATGATTAAAGCTGCCGAGCAGTTGGGTTTTGAGGCCAAAGGCGTGAAAGGGACAATCGATTCGCTTTCTAAAATTCCCTTGCCGGCAATAGCGCATATTCTTGTAAATGGAACGTTTCTGCATTATGTAGTTATTTATTCCATCTCAAGAGGCAAGATAAAGTATATGAATCCGTCAGATGGTAAAATACATAAAACAAGTGTTGAAGATTTTGCAAAAATATGGACAGGCGTACTTGTTCTACTTATACCTTGCGATAATTTCAAACCGGCCAATGAGAAAATCTCAAATCTGTCACGCTTTTTCTTCCTGTTGCGCCCACACAAAGGCATATTGCTGCAATGTTTGGTTGGAGCCATTATTTATACTGCATTGGGTTTATCCACTTCTATTTATGTAGGAAAAATAACCGATTATGTGTTGATTGGCGGAAATACAAACCTGTTGAACCTGATGAGTATGGGTATGCTCATCATACTGGTATTAAGGGTACTTTTGTCGGTATTTCAAAGTTTGTTTATGCTGAACACAGGGCAGCAAATAGATGCACGGCTTATACTCGGTTATTACAAACACCTGCTGAAACTGCCGCAACGGTTTTTCGATACCATGAGAGTTGGAGAAATTATTTCCCGCGTGAATGATGCCGTAAAAATCAGGGCGTTTATCAATGATGTTGCCATTTCGTTGGTCGTGAATATTTTTATTGTGCTATTCTCATTTGCGCTGATGTTTATATACAGCTGGAAATTAGCTTTGGTAATACTCATCACAATTCCACTTTATGCAATTATTTATTTTATTGTAAACAAGTTGAATAAAAAGCAGGAACGCAAAGTGATGGAAAGTGCCGCCGAATTGGAAAGCCAATTAGTTGAATCTCTGAATTTGGTAAAAACAATCAAGCAATTCGGTGTCGAAGAGTTTACCAATCTGAAAACGGAAAATCGTTTTATCAAGCTGCTCAATACGATTTATCGCTCAGGAATCAACTCCATAATCTCCGGTGAAAGTTCCGGATTTATCAATTTTCTTTTCACGATAATTTTATTATGGACAGGTGCATATTTGGTGTTGGATAATGAACTGACAGCCGGAACCCTGTTTTCGTTTTATGCCATTATCGGTTATTTCACTTCTCCGGTAGCATCGCTTATCGGTGTAAATAAAACAGTTCAGAACGCTTTGATAGCCGCCGACCGCCTTTTCGAGATTATGGATTTGGAAAGGGAAAGCGACGACGACAAAGAAAAGATAACATTCAGTCCCGACTTAAACGGGAATATCCTGTTCGACAACATTTCGTTCAGCTACGGAACGCGCACACAGGTCTTCGAAAACTTCACATTAGAAATTCCCAAAGGAAAAATAACGGCTATCATCGGAGAAAGCGGTTCGGGAAAAACAACGCTTGCCGTACTTTTACAAAAACTGTATACGCTTAACGGTGGAAAGATACGCATCGGAGAACACAACATCAACTATTTCAGCAATAGCAGCATACGCGAATGTGTGGCTACCGTGCCTCAGCAAATTGATTTATTTTCGGGAACAATAATCGAAAACATTGCCTTAGGCGAATTTAATCCGGATATGGAGCAGGTTATTGAAATCTGTAAAAATCTGGGCATTATGCAATTGATAGAAAACCTTCCCGGAGGTTTTGCTGCCCGCGTCGGTGAGCATGGCGTAGGATTATCGGGTGGAGAAAAACAACGGATTGCCATTGCAAGGGCATTATACCGCCAACCCGAAATACTGATTATGGACGAGGCGACTTCTTCGT
>Ga0209628_10003300_pt1 | contig 11261 bp, 10 predicted proteins | sample TergutCu122P4_FD_187285 | JGI IMG/M metagenome (GOLD analysis project Ga0209628, IMG submission 187285) | Cubitermes ugandensis P4 segment gut microbial communities from Kakamega Forest, Kenya - Cu122 P4 (SPAdes) (version 2) | ecosystem: Host-associated > Arthropoda: Insects > Digestive system...
TGTGTTTAATCATTTTCGTTTTTCCAACTTTGATACGATTTCTTTTGTACTCTTTAACTTATTCGTGCAATTTTGCATGAGAGTACTTGAATAAGGAGTAGCATAGTAATTTTTTCTTCTTCTGCCATACTTAAACTTATTGAGTTTTTTTATTTTTGTACCCGATTTGCATTTACACTTCTTTAAGTTATAATCTCCTTCATACTTACCAAACTACGTAAATCAGCGTTCTTTGTTTCTGGCAATTTATAACGTTTTAAACTAAGCTTTATACGAAAAATTCTTCTACAAATTTGCTTTTGATTTTATAAAAAATCAAAAGTTCCCAAAAGTAAAGTGGTAAACGTTCACGTGAAGCGTGGACTTTACTTATTTGGGAACTTGGCAGTAGAAGGCCTTTCGTATAAATAGAAAAAGTACCACGTTTTTTATTGCAAAAAGAGAAAGAAGAATGTTTTTGCTAATTTATTAATTTATAAACCTTTTAAAATTATATTCAGATGAAAGAAGAAATATACATGGGAAAATTGATACAAGGCCAAATGGAAAAAGATGGACGAAAAGCCAAATGGTTGTCAGATAAAATAAAATGTACCCCAAGCGATATTTATTGGATGTATCAACAGAAAAATATCACCATAGAGCAGCTTATAAAAATTTGCATTCACTTAAAAACAGATTTTTTTTCTTATTATTCGGCTTATATTCATAAACAAGTCCGATTTCCTGAAAAAATGCAGTATATTGATGGCGAAATACACATTGGTAAATTGATTAAAAACCAGATGGAAAAAGAAGGTCGAAAAGCTAAATGGTTAGCAGATAAAATATTTTGTGTTAAAAGTAATATTTATCGAATCTATCAACGCAAATATATTGACATCGAACAACTTATTCGGATATGTATTTGTATGGAAATAGATTTTTTTGCCAATTATTCGGAATATGTCTGTTCTCAAATTCAAATGAGAAGCAACAATATGTAAAATTTTAGGCTATAAATAGTCAAAAAGATAGCTCCTTAATTTTTGTATTTGATAATGCTTTTTTGTTTTTTCGCATTGCGTAAATACGTACATTTTAACATTGGAACGGGTTCTACAATTTTAAAATGCTTTAATTATAAGAACCCCCTAATTTTTTATGTTATGAAAGCACGAAGATTGATTGCAACATCTGCTGCTCTTGTAGCGGCTGTATCAACAGCGGCTGTAGCTTCAAGTTGTTGTTGCTGCTGCTGCAATAGCTGCTGCTGTTGCGCATGATGAATTGGGAGGCTGTTTAATTAGAGCAGTCTCCCTTTCTTTAATGTAGTAAAATTAAACTTAATTAAATTCAATAAAAATGACGATAAAAGAAAAATATGATATTTTTTTTGATGAAACAAACAATGCCTATCAAATTCGAACAAAAAGTGATATAATAATTATAGAATTCAGCGATTCTGAAAAAGAAAATATTTTTAAAGAAATTTTAAATTTATATGAGAAACAGAGTTATTATACACTTCTGCAAATCAAGGAAAAATTAATGCCAAAATATTCTTACGAGAAAATTTTGGACGTTATTCTGGAATTACAAGAATGTTGCTTGTTGACAGAAGATATTTTTGAACTATATATGGATGAGAATGTAAAGAATACCAGACAAATTTCTTCTTTTAATTTCAATAAACCGTTCAATCGTATTTTAGAGGCAAGACTTGGATACATTGGAGATAAAGAACTAGGTGAAATACTTAAAACAAAAGCTATTGAATATGGTTATGAAAAATTGGATATGTATTATTTAGATGATAAAACAGAAGAATCAAGAATTAGAGAGATATTCGAAAATAATGATTTCATAATTGTAGATTCCTCTGTATGGAATCCATATGTTTTGGAATTAATCAATGAAATTGCTCTTGAATTAAAACGCCCATGGCTTTTAGTAGAAGGCCTGGTTGATTTTATTTATTTTAGTATTGGTCCCATATTTCATGATAGAGAAACGGGTTGTTACGAATGTTATAAAAACAGATTAAGAAGCAATGATGAATTTGTAACCTATACACAAGCGTATGAAGCATATCTAAAGAAAGATAAACAAAGTGCGAAACCAGATATGGTTCAAAAGTTAGTAAAAGACTATACAGCATGTATTATCATCATGGACATTTCAAAATTTATTGGAGGATGGTATATTCCTGAAACATGGAGAACATGCTTAATGATTAATATTCAGAATTTTTCTATCACAAAACATTCTTTTTTAAAAGCCCCTGTTTGCTATACATGTAATCCTTTATTGGATTATAATCCATCTCCATGGTTAGAATCTGTAACCCTTAAATGATAATAGATTATGAATATTATTAGTAATGCTTTTCTAAAATCTCAAAAACTAATATCTGATCGTTTGGGGCTGATGCAGAATATTATAAAAACACCTAGATTAAACAACGATCCTTTGTTAGCAGCCTTTTGTATGTTTCCATGCAATACCACCTATTTACACGGGGAAAAGTTTGAGGGAAGGAGTAGCGGCTGTAATTTTGATATATACAATGCTTATATGGGAACCATTGGAGAGACTGTAGAACGATATTGTCCTGCATTTTATGATACAAAGAAGATGATGCATGCCAAATATAATGACATTTCTACTCATGTTATTCCTCCTTCTGAATATGCTTTATTTCACGAAAAGCAACATGCATTTTTTAAAGAGAAAAACTATAAAATGAATCTTTTTGACGATGACATTAAATTATATTGGGATAAGTGTATTGACTTAACTAATGGCAAAGAAACATATTCACCAGCAGCTTTCATTTATCTCCCATGGACTATAGAAGATAAATGGATAACGGTTGGAACATCAACTGGCTTGGCTGCTCATACAAATTATTATAAAGCAATGCTCACGGCATTGTACGAGATCATCGAACGGGATAGTTTTGTAATTACTTGGTATCAACAAATTTTCAGTCATAAAATAATTATTGACAAGAATATTCAGGACTATATTACTCAGCGGTTCCCTGCAAAATATGAATGGCACTTTTTTGATATTACTTATGATATTCAAATTCCCGTTGTTTTTGGAATATGTTTTGGCGAAGCTGAATATGGAAAATTTGTCGCTGTAGGAACTGCTTGCAGAGGAACTATTTCAGAAGCTTTACGCAAAGTTATATTAGAAATAGGGCAAGGCGTTAGCTATTTTAGATACTTATTGGGAGAAAAAAAGGATTGGATGCCGAGTGATGATTTTAATGAAATTTTGAATTTCGAAGATCATTCGGTGTTTTATATAAAAAGACCTGAGTTGCAAAATGTAATGGACATTTGGAGAAAAGCAGAAGCCTCTCTCCAAATAGATTTTTTCGAAAAAGACGAAATGAATGTAAAACAGCGTATTAAAAGTGTTATTCAACTTCTAAAAAATAAAAACTATAATGTTTTATTACGAGATATAACTACTCCAGATGTTAATCAAGCAGGATTTTATTGTTTAAGAATGGTTGTTCCTCAACTTTTGCAAATGGGAGGGGCATATCCTTTCTATTTTCTTGGAGGTAAACGGTTATATGAAGTGCCAAAAATATTAGGACATTATAGTCGTGAATATGATGAATTAAATAAGTATCCACATCCATTTCCATAAAAAAGTAACTATGCAGGTAAACACAAACAAAAATTTTAGAAAGATAATTTCTAACAGAGACATATCCATGCAAAATCCGCAAAATATTGCGAATTTATCTGCTTTACTCTATCAGGAAAACTCAAAACTTTCTAAATTTACAATCATACAACAAGGAGAAAATATAGGAAAATTTTCTCATCCTTACATCTTGCAACGAGCCAGTCAGTCGTATAAATGTTTTCCTACCCATCAAATCATATCAATGAAAGAGTATGAAGAAACTCCTCCTCATAATGTTAATTTATTTGATGTCATAAAGAAAAGAAGAAGTGTTCGGGATTATGAAGATTATGTTATTTCGCTTAATGAACTGTACCATATATTGTTTTATTGTTATGGTATAACACAACAACAATCTATAAAAGGAGCAGAAGGAACATGGTCTTATCGTTCTGTTCCTTCAGGGGGGGCATTATACCCTTTGGAAATATACCTGTACTTGAGTAAATGTGTATTGCCACAAGGAATATATCACTATCGTCCGGATTTAAACGCACTGGAAATTGTTTGTGAAAAAGACTTACTTTCTGAGTTAAAGGAAAATATTGTAGCCGAGCCTTTTGTTAACATTTCTAACTCCAATTGTATTGTTTTTATTTCTTCAGTCGCAGAAAGAATGTTACTAAAGTATGGAGAAAGAGGATACCGCTTTATCTTGCAAGAAGTAGGATTTGTATCTCAAAATATTTCATTAATTTGTACCGCTATTAATCTTGCTTCCTGTATGGTGGGAAGTTTTGTTGATGATAAAATTAATGAGATGATCAAGGCAGATGGTACGTTAGAAACCATACAAGGGATTATAATAATAGGAAAAGAAAAAAAGTAGAAAATGAACTTATCAGTTGAACATATCAATTACAGCATTTCAAAAAAGGAGCTATTGAAAGATATTTCCTTTCAGTTAGACGAAGGTGATATATTAGCTGTGTTAGGACATAATGGAGCAGGTAAAACCTCTTTGTTTGAAATCTTGACAGATATTGTTCGCCCTAATTCAGGAACTGTTTTTTATGATAAGGATAAATCATTTTCTGCCCTAAAAGGCAAAATAGGCGTTTTATGGGATAATATTTCATTATTTCCATTATTAAAAGTGAAAGAGGTGATTTGTTATGTGTTATCTATGTATCATATAAACAGTATCCCTTCTAATTCTTTTAATTATTTAGAATTAAAGCCCATCGAAAATACATTAATGTCCAAGTTATCAAAAGGGGAGAAAAGAAAGGTGGAAATATTTTTATCCACAATACATGATCCAGATATGTTAATATTAGATGAGCCGACCTCTTTTCTTGATCCGTTAATTAGAGATATAGTCTGGGAAAATATTATTCTGCAAAAAAACAGAACTGTTTTATTTTCAACCCATCACTGGGAGGAGGCATCTAAGTTCGCCTCAAAAATTATTTTTTTGTATAATGGAAAAATTCTAAATAATCCGGCTTCTGGTAAAGAAATTATCAGTTCGTCCAAATTTGTAAAAAAAATAATTGTTCATAGTGCTACTCCTATGCAAGAAATAAATGCTTTTTCATATGAAAAAAAAGCATCTGTTTATTATTTAATTGAAAAAGAACACGAAACCGTAATGAATAAAATAATGTCACAAACATTAAATTACTCAATTTTTCCAATAGACTTGGAAGATATATACCATTATTTAATACACAAAGTATAATGAAATCTATTATTATCGGAACATATTTTCATCTACTAACCTTTTTACGAGTTAAAAAAGCATTGTTTTTTGCTTTTTTTTTCCCCAGTTTTATTTATGTATTATTTTCCCAGATTTGGGGAGTAGGGAATGAAGATTATCAAATATTTCTGCTAACTGGGGTTATTGTAATGGCAACAGTAAGCGATGCTTTGTTTTCAACAGGAAATCTAATTGCCAACTATTATCAAAGTGGTTTTATTAGATTCTTCATGGTAATTCCTAATAGTTTTGTAAAACATATTAGCACATTGATTATCAGTCGGATTATTATTGTCTTACTCTCTTCCATCATTATTTTTGTTGTTGCCTATCTGATAAGTTGTCTAAAATTCTCATTATCAGATATTTTATTTGTTTTATCAGGTATTAGTGCCGGACTTTTGATATTTACATTAATAGGACTCATTATTGCCGAAATAGTAAAAGATCCTTTGGCAAATACGGGTATTTCGAACTTTATTTTTTTTGGAATACTGTTTTTAAGTAATACTTTATATCCACTAACAGAATTAAATCCCGCTTTAAAAAAGGTTGTGTTATTTAACCCAATGACTCCTGTTCTTGAATTAACAAGAGGGGCTCTGCACATTGTACCTTTAGTAATATGGATAGTAGCATTAGTAATGATACAGTCTATTATTTTTGTTAAAAATCGATTAAAAAGATGAGGTTATGATTTGGCTTGTCCCGATATTGCTACTAATAGTTGTTCTAATGCACGAGTTTGGACATTTTATCGCTGCAAAATTACAATCTCTTTCAGTTGATAAATTTGGTTTTTCTTTGAAACCCTTACCACATTTTTATGTTTCAATTATTGAAAATAATATTACCCTACGTCAAAGAATTCTGTTTTTGTTGGGAGGTAATCTTATGGTTTTATTTTTATTTACATGTTTTTTGTTGTCAGGATTCGATAACCGGTATGTTTACTATATACTTGCATATCAAATCATTATTGACACAAACCCTTTCTATTCGGATTATGTAGTGATAATAATATCATTTTTATTTAGAAAATTGTTTAAAGAGAATAATTACTCTCGTTTTAAAAATGAGATCGAAAGATTAAATATAAATACACTAAAAGAAAATTATATGTTTAGCTTAACTTGGTATACTCATTGCATATTATGGGGATTGCTAATAATTTTATTAGTATCTCCGAAGTTTTTTAATAATTATTTATAAATTTTAATAGTATGAATACAAAAAAAATTTTACTTTTCTCATTTTTGGTGCTATTTCTTAATGGCCTGTATGGCAGTGGAAACGATACATTATTGTATCACATTGAAGACAAGGTATATAATGCTTTTTTAGCTTCTTTTAAAGACAATAATCCAAAACAATTGATGGATATGGAACTTAAGCTAAAGAAAATGTCTAATCAAAATCCAATGGCTGGCTATTGGTTTGCATTCTCGAAATATTACGAATCAATTTATTATCTTAAAATGCAAGATAAGAAGAATTCTTCTAAAGAATTAGATGCGGGTATTTTGATGCTTGAAGATATAAAAAATAAAAATTCGGAGCACTATGCATTAATTGCTTTTCTTCAAGGCTTTTCAATTCAATATTATGGCGGAATGTCTGCAGCTGCGATTGCGATAAAAGCTAAACAAAATGCAGAAACAGCATTAAAGTTAGACAGTTCAAACTTACGTGCTTGGTATGTATTAGCATCAAATGATTATCACACTCCTGTCGCATATGGAGGTGGTAAAAAATGTGAGTCTTACTTGTTAAAAGCCATCAGCCTTAATGATCAAATTGTTACTAATCCATACATGCCAAGTTGGGGAAAGAAAGACGCATTCTCCTTATTATTAGATTATTATTTGAGTAAAGAAGCCTATATCAATGCCAAAAAATATTTGGCTAAGGCACAAGCACAGTATCCTGATGATGATGCGTTTAAGCATTATGTTGAATTACTGAAAGATAAGTAAAATGAGGCAGATTTTTTCTTTGTTTTTCATTATTTTGTTTTTCATTAATGTTACAGCACAAAGTATAATCAAAGGAAAAGTAATTGATGAAGAAAAAAATCCTGTTTGTTTTATTAATGTTTTTTTAAAAGGAAATACTTCTATTGGAACGATAACCAATACTGATGGATTATTTGAATTGCAGGTAGATAATATCGTTTTATCTGATACAATTATTTTTTATGGTATGGGTTATATCACAAAAAATATACCCGTAAATCAAATTAAGACAAATAATTTCCTTGAAATAATCCTTGTTAAAAAAACAAATACTCTTAGCGAAGTAATAATTTCAGCACCCTCCATAACAAAAGAGTTTTCAATAAAGGAAATGGATAGAATTACTATTTATATGTTACCTATTTCAAGTGGAGACCCATTAAAAGCTATTTGTTTTCTGCCTTACAGCACAAACACCACAGAAAATGCCAACCCTGAATTACGGGGTAGTTCTAGTGATTTTTCCCGAGTTATAGTAAATAATATTCCAGTTTATAATCCGGTAAGAAATACACAATTAAGTGGAATGGGAAATTTCAGCTTACTAAATACTGAAATTATTGACAATCAAATTATTTACGCAGGAAATCCGCCTTTAAAGTATGGCAATTCCATTGCTGGTTTAGTAGAAGTTCAAACAGCAAAAAAATTACAAAATCCAAACCAATTGCGTTTAGCCCTTTCTCTTGCTAATTTGGGTTTTCTATATTCAAATGAAATTAAAAAAAAGTCATTTTTTCAAGTTTACGGTAATCATCAATTTTCATCAGCATATTTAGCCATAAATAAAAAGAATTCTAATTATATTACAGATTTTACGTCATCCGATTTCGGGCTAAATTTCCATAGTCAATTTTCAGAAAAATTTTCAGCAAATATTTTTTCATATGTACTTTATGAAAAATACAATGCCGATAATACAATGTTTAATTACTACGGAAATTCAGCAGCTAACGCAAAAAGAAATTTTAATATAGTAAATATAGAATATATAGGTAAAAAATTTTCTTTATCTTTAAATAATGGTACAAATTTTTCGCAGAATGATTTCTTATTTGGCAACATTGTCGTTCAACAAAGAGAGAATCAGGTATATACTTCAATAGATTCAAAAATCTACTTATTGCGTTATCTTACTTTTCAGGCAGGGATTGCCCACGATTATACAAACATTAAGTTTTCAAATACTTTCCCATCTTATTATTACTCTGTTTTTCCGTTTGATTCAACTTATAGTTTTAGAAATAGTACTCACAATCACAATTTTGAAACATACTTATATAGTAAACTATCTATAAGAAAATTTGTTTTAGGGGTTGGTTTAAGGAAAAATATACCTATTGAAAAACAAGATAATTACTTATCTTACCAAGCCAGTCTTAGATACACTATTAATTCTAATCATTCATTGTTGTTGTCTGGTGGAAAATATAACGGGTATTCCATTCCAGATTACCTTGATGAAAATTTTACACACATAAATTCCATGCAATTAGCTCTTGACTATATGTTTAATGCAAAACGATTCAATATCAATGTTTCAGTATATGCGAAAAAGGAAAAGGCACCATTCTTCTTTCCAGATTTAGAAGATTTGGTATTATCTGAAATAAAGATATATGGAGTTGAGTTCTCTTGTGAATATTCGCTGAACAAATTTATTTTTTCTGCATCATACGTTTGGTTATATTCAAGAATTAACAGAGGGAAGGGTTGGTTTAAAGGAGACAACGATTTGAATTATTTAGTAAGAGGAAATATAAGTTACCTTAATAATAAATGGATTAATGCATCTATTAGTTTTGTTTTTCGTCCCGGATTATATTATACGCCAATAGATAAATCATTATATATTGATGAGATAAATAATTATAAACCAATATATGGAGTTTTTAATTCTCGTCGATATGGCAACTATTCTTCTATTGATTTAACGTTGAATAAAGCAATACCATTTAAAGAAGCCCATATTGTATTATTTCTTACAATATCCAATTTGTTAAATACTTCCAATCAAGCAAAATGCATCTACAATCTCGATTATTCATTAACAAGGTATTGGCTATACCAAAAGATGTTATTCTATTTCGGTGCCATGATTTCATTATAAATGAATTTTTATTAAATTAAAAAAAACGCCCTTACATTTCTGTATGGGCGTTTAAGTATTGGGCGACTACCTACTCTCCCACCGGGTTGGCAGTACCATTGGCGCTATCGGTTTTAACTTCTCTGTTCGGAATGGGAAGAGGTGTTTGGATTTTATACAAAAAACTCAAGTTTCTTCTTTGGATTTCATACAAAAAAAATGAATTTCTTCTTTGGATTTATTGAAAACTAATATATCTTTGCAGTCAAAAATTGTATAAAATGTTTCATAGGAAAATTCTTTCCGAACTATCAAACTGGGCGAGCGATCCACACAGAAAACCTCTGATTCTGAGGGGGGCAAGGCAAGTAGGGAAAACAACTATTGTGGAGTCTTTTGCTAAAGAATTCGATACTTTTCTTTCTTTAAATCTTGAAAAGTCAGAAGATTGTATTGTTTTTGCCCATAATCATTCAGCGCAAGATGTACTGACGGCCGTTTATTTATTAAAGAATAAATTACGTAAAAAAGGTCGTACTTTGCTTTTTATTGATGAAATACAAAATTCTCCTGAAGCAGTAAAAATGTTGCGTTATTTTTATGAAGATATTCCTGATTTATATGTAATTGCAGCTGGTTCATTGCTCGAAACATTGATAGATAAGCAAATTTCGTTTCCGGTGGGGAGAGTTGAATATATGGCGTTGCGTCCTTGTTCATTTGGTGAATTTTTATATGCTATGGGAGAAACACAACTTGCTAAAGAGTTGCTTAATGCCAATTTACCCCCTGCGATTCACAACCATGTAATGAAACTTTTTAATGAATATGTTTTGGTTGGCGGTATGCCCGAAGCAGTAGCATTGTATGCTGAAAGGCGAGATATTGTTGCTTTGCAAAAAGTATATAATATTTTGCTAACCGGTTATCAAGACGATACAGAGAAGTATGCTGCCAATGCAACGCAGCGAAATGTTTTGAGACATATTTTAATGAATGGGTGGCGATATGGTGGAGAAAGAATTAAATTTGAAGGATTTGCAAATTCAAATTATAAATCTCGGGAGATGGGTGAAGCTTTTCGTTTATTGGAAAAGGCTATGTTATTAGAATTGTCTTACCCAACCACGTCCACCGAATTACCTCTATTCCCTGATTTTAAAAAATCTCCAAAACTATTGTGGTTAGATACCGGCATCCTTAATCATGTGGCTGGATTACAAAAAGAGTTGTTCGGAAGTCAGGATATAAGTAATTTTTATAGAGGAAAAATTGCGGAACATATTGTTGGTCAAAACTTATTAGCGGCATCATTTTTTGTATCTGAAAAACGAAATTTTTGGGTAAGAAACGAACGAAACTCTCAGGCTGAAACTGATTTTGTAGTACAATATGGAGATGTTCTTGTACCTATTGAAATAAAATCAGGAAATACTGCAAAGTTGAAATCTCTCCATTTGTTCATGGAAGCATCTCTTAGTAATGTAGCAGTTCGTTTTTGGAATAGCCTATTTGCCATTGATAATATTGTACTTCCTTCAGGAAAGAAGTATTTGCTGCTTAATATACCGTTTTATTATGCAGAATGTTTAGAAAAAATGTTAGAAAAACATTCTCCTGTCCTTAATCCAAAACCATAAAAAAACGCCCATTCATTTCTGTATGGGCGTTTAAGTATTGGGCGACTACCTACTCTCCCACCGGGTTGGCAGTACCATTGGCGCTATCGGTTTTAACTTCTCTGTTCGGAATGGGAAGA
>Ga0209628_10003301_pt1 | contig 11261 bp, 8 predicted proteins | sample TergutCu122P4_FD_187285 | JGI IMG/M metagenome (GOLD analysis project Ga0209628, IMG submission 187285) | Cubitermes ugandensis P4 segment gut microbial communities from Kakamega Forest, Kenya - Cu122 P4 (SPAdes) (version 2) | ecosystem: Host-associated > Arthropoda: Insects > Digestive system >...
AGAAAATATAATACTTTTGTCGCATCTTTTGAAAGATTTTTCAAAAAGTTTTAACGGATTCCGGCTTTTTGGAAAATTAAAATGTTAAAAATGAATTATTCGGAGTCCCCTAATTATAATGATACTACGGGCTGCAATTATTATCTCACCGGTACTTTAAACCGGTTTTATGCAGAGCAAAGGTATTCTGATGCCGCATTGGTGCTTGAAACGGCGTTTGGGTTTATTGGACTAATAGCAGCATCAAATCTTAAAACACCCGGAAAAATTGTAATTGAAGTTTCAGATTTAAAACTGTTTAGTAAAGATAGTGTATTGATAAAGGATTTCGGTAGTTTTTATAAAGAATACAAAGAGGAATTTCCTGTGGATGCAGACTGTTGGTGCGCTTATCGAAACATAAATAAAAAATTAGAAGAGTTTAATACCGAATTAATTGAAAAGATAAGAGCAGATATATGGAGGGTTATTTATCTCTTGCCTCGCCCTTAAAGCAAGATTGTTTTTTTGAATACCTTCAATTAATATTATGTAAGGATTGTGAATTTAGATATATTTGCCGCCGATAGTGATGTTTGATTATAGATATTTTAAGCTATTATGCAACTACTTATTTTCCTTTTATTTGCCATTTATACCATTGCTTTGTTTGTGATGGCCTGGGTAACCTCCAGAAAAGCCAATAACGACACTTATTTTCGCGGAAACAGGAAATCACCGTGGGGAGTAGTGGCTTACGGTATGATAGGTGCTTCTTTATCCGGAGTAACTTTTATGTCGGTACCCGGGGATGTAATCAACACACAATTTTCCTATTTTGCCGTGGTTTTAGGGTATATTTTCGGTTATATTGCCATCGCTTTTCTTTTATTACCGCTTTATTACAAACTGAACCTGACTTCTATCTACCAATTTCTCGGAACCCGCTTTGGGATTGAAGGACAGAAAACCGGCTCTTTGTTGTTCATTATCTCACGATTAGTAGGTTCAGCATTAAGAATGTATCTGGTAATTTTTGTGTTGCAGTTTTTTCTGTTCGACAGTTGGGGTATCCCCATGTGGGCAACTTCTATCTTCATGATTATTACTATTTTTCTTTACACTTTTAAAGGAGGAATAAAAACCGTAGTTTGGACAGACCTTTTTCAAACTACGGTTTTTCTAACGGCTTTGGGGGTAACTATTTATCTTATCTTTCATGATATGAATTTGTCGCTTGGCGAAGCTTTATCATCCATGAAAAGTTCCGGCTATACAAAGGTATTTGTTACGGATTGGAAAATGCCGAACTATTTTCTGAAACATCTGTTTGGCGGAATGTTTATTACCATAAGTATGACGGGCTTAGACCAAGATATGATGCAGAAAAACCTGACTTGTAAGAGTTTGAAAGACGCCCAACGCAATATGATGTCGTTTACCGGTGTCTTAGTAATTGTAAATGCACTTTTTTTACTGTTAGGAGGATTACTTTTGGTGTATGCGCAACAAAAAGGGATTGACCTGTCAAAAATGAAGAGTGACCAAATTTTTCCCTATATCTCACTAAATTACTTAGGGATTGCGGCTGCCGCTTTCTTCGTTTTGGGGCTCATTGCTGCCGGATATTCCAGTGCTGACGGGGCTTTTGCCGGGCTTACTACCAGTTTTTGTTTTGACATTCTCAATATGGACCAATGGACAAAAACAGAAAGACAACGCCTTCTCATCAGAAGGTTATCACATATCTTAATGTCATTGCTGTTTTTGGGCATTATTCTTGTTTTTTCCAATTTTCATAATGATGCCTTAATTCGTATTCTATTTATAGTTGCCGGATATACTTATGGACCCATTTTGGGATTGTTTGCTTTCGGAATGTTCACTAAAAGAGAGATTAAACAAAGATATTTAATTCCTGTTTTGGCAGTATTAATGCCTTTAGTGATGTTCTTTATCGCAAAATACTCAACATTATTACTGGGAGGCTATAAATTTGGATTTGAATTGTTAATTCTCAACGGTGGGTTGATGTTTTTGGGATTGTTGGTTATATCAGAAAAATACCGAAAATAATAATTAATAAACTCATATTATATAATTGGAATGCTGTATGCCAAAAACAATACCTATAATAGATGATACGGTTTCAACAACTCTTTTCCAACCTCAACCGCTTTAATATTTTCAGGAATTAAGCCGTGGTGACGTGCAGGTAAAGATTTTTCCAATCCCTTTTTCAAAAATTCTTCGGTTACCAAAGGTTTTATTTTCAGGAAACCACCCAGCATAATCATATTAAAGAGCTTGGAAATACCAATTTCCGCGGCTTTATCCGTACCGGCTACCTGATAAATATTGATATCTTTACGGGTAGGATGCGAAGTGATTCCGTTTGGGTCGTAAATGAGTAGCCCACCTGGTTTTACCGATTGCTCAAACTTATCCATAGATTGCTGGTTCAGAATAATTGCCGTATCAAATTGATTTAAACATGGAGAACTGATACGTTCATCGCTGATAATAACGGTAACATTTGAAGTTCCGCCACGCATTTCAGGACCATAAGAGGGCATCCAACTTACCTCTTTATTTTGCATAATACCGGAATAAGCTAATATCTTTCCCATAGAAAGAACGCCCTGTCCGCCAAAACCTGCTATAATAATTTCTTCAGTCATATTTTAATTTTTTAATTATTAACTCTTAACTCTTAACTCTTAACTTTCAAGTCGCCCAACGGATAATAAGGTATCATATTTTCTTCCAGCCATTTGTTGGCTTCCACAGCAGGAAGTTTCCAACCCGAATTGCAGTTGGAAAGTATCTCTACAAAAGAGGTTCCCTGATTCAGTTTTATGTTTTCAAACGCTTGACGAATTGCTTTCTTACATTTTCGTGCCAGCGCAGGCGTATGAACGGCTTGACGGGTAACATAAAGCGCACCGGGGAGTTGTGCAATAAGTTCCGTAATTTTCAACGGATTTCCCATAATACTTAAATCCCGACCATAGGGAGAGGTAGAAGTTTTCATATCTTTCAAAGTGGTGGGTGCCATCTGACCTCCGGTCATACCATAGATTCCGTTATTCACAAAAATCATTACAATATTTTCTCCCCGGTTGCATGCGTGAATGGTTTCTGCGGTTCCAATGGCCGCCAAATCACCGTCGCCTTGATAGGAAAATACGAAATGATTCGGATATAAACGATTTATGGCAGTTGCCAAAGCGGGGGCGCGTCCGTGTGCAGCTTCAATAAAATCTATATGAAAGTAGTTATACGCCAAAACGGCACAACCCACCGGAGCAATACCAATGGTTTTATCCTGAATATCCATCTCTTCAACCACTTCCGCAATCAAGCGATGAATTAATCCATGCCCACAGCCCGGACAATAATGCATAACATTATCCGTAAGCACGGGGGTCTTTTTATAGACCAAATTTTCGGGTTTAATAATTTCTTCTTTAGTCATATTTTTTGTTTTTATTTTTTATTAACTTGTTAAGACTTTGTATAATAAAATTTTAATGAATACTATCAAAGCAGGTATAAGTAAACCTGTCATTTTTAGAAATTCTTTAATGCTTCTAATATTTCACTTGGTGTAGGTACAATTCCCCCGAAACGTCCGTAGTGTTTAACGGGAACCTTACATTCAACCGCCAATTTCACATCTTCAATCATCTGTCCTGCATTCATCTCTACGCTTAGGATACCTTTTGCTTTAATGCCAATATCATGAATAATCTGTTTTGGGAAGGGCCACAGGGTAATCGGGCGAATCAATCCGGCTTTAATCCCTTCTTCACGTGCTAATTGCAGTACTTTTTGGCAAATACGCGCTGAGGAACCGTAAGCTACTAACAAATATTCGGCATCTTCGCATTGAAAAGTTTCGTAACGCACTTCGGTGGCTTCACACTCTTTATATTTGGCTTGCAGACGTAAATTTACCTTTTCCTGTTTTGCAGCTTCCAATTGTAAAGAGGTAATAATGCTATGTTCTCTGGTTTTCGGTTTTCCGGTTGCCGCCCAGGGAAAGGTCTTTGCAATATATTCATCTGTCCAGCGCGGTTTATAATCGTCCACTTCCACTTTTTCCATTACCTGTCCGATAATACCATCCGAAAGAATCATTACGGGGTTTCTGTATTTGAAAGCCAGGTCAAAGCCAAGTTCTACAAAATCGTACATCTCCTGCACCGAAGCCGGAGCCAGGGTAATTAAGCGATAGTCGCCGTGTCCGCCCCCTTTGACCGTTTGAAAATAATCGGCTTGCGAAGGTTGAATAGTACCTAATCCGGGACCTCCCCGCACTACGTTAACCACCAGCGCAGGAATTTCAGCGCCGGCGATATAAGACAATCCTTCCTGCATTAAACTTACTCCCGGACTGGAAGAGGTGGTCATAACCTTTTTCCCCACAGCACCACCGCCATACACCATGTTAATGGAAGCAACCTCACTTTCTGCCTGCAACACCACCATGCCGGTTTTTTCGTAGGGTTTCTCAGCCATGAGATGTTCTAATATTTCCGATTGCGGCGTAATCGGGTATCCAAAGTAACCGTCGCAGCCGCAGCGAATTGCACCCTCTGCAATCGCCTCGTTTCCTTTCATTAATCTAAGTTCTTTCATGTTTATATTTATTTTTTTATTATTGATTTAATGAGTTGCGCCTGATAATCATCTATACTTTTGCGCGATACACAGTGATAATAGCGTCCGGGCAAATCACAGCACAGTTAGTGCATCCGGTGCAATCGTCTTCTCTAACTAATTCTAAAAAATTGTATCCTTTCTTATTCACTTTTTTGGACAAGGCAATACAACTGTTTGGGCAGCCTGTGGTACAAACGCCACAACCTTTGCAACGTTCCGTGTCAATCACTAAAGTTCCTTTAAATGCCATAGTTTAAAATTTTAATGTTACTAATTATAATTATTTTATATGAATTAACGCAATAGATTTTATGAGGCACGAAAATAGTATTTTTTTTGAGTTTGGCAATCATTTCCAATCAACTTCATAATTATCAATTTTTCAGTAAAATAGTTTGTTTTGCGCCTTTTTATCGTCTGTTTTTTTGGCGCTGTACACTGCTTTTCCGGTATAAGGATCATAACCTAAATAGTACATGGCAGTTGCGTAAGTCATGGGAGTGGGCGTAAATCCTTGAGATTGTTCGGTAATGAGCCGGTGTTTGGCTACATCTGTCGACAGTTGTTTCATGTCTAAAACAGTACAATTAGGATGCCCCGAGATAAAATAGGGAATGAGTTGTTGTTTTTTGTTGTTTTTTTTGTTTAATTGTTGAAATGTATCGTAAAACTGTAGAAAATTATCAAAATTCGGCTTGCGCATAGTTTGCAAAACTTGAGGTACTGTATGTTCCGGCGCCACTTTTAAACGACCCGAAACATGATTTTTTACAACTTGCTCTAAATAAGCAGACAACGCATATTTTTGATCTAATTTTTTGTCCGGTGTAAGCAACATGTCGTAACGAATGCCGCTGCCGATGGTAATCTGTTTTACTTTTTTTATTTGAGACGCTTTTTGATACAACTCTATAAGTGGCTTGTGATTGCGATTCAGATTTTTGCAAATAGAGGGATAAATGCAAGAATAGCGGGTACAGATATCACAATATTTTTGGTTTTGTCCTTGCATTTGGTACATATTTGCTGAGGGACCGCCCAAATCGGTAATATGTCCTTTGAAATAGGGTTGTTCTGCCAAGTGTTTTACCTCCTCTAAAACAGATTCTTCACTTCTTGACGCTACATATTTCCCCTGATGTGCAGCGATAGCGCAAAATGAACAACCCCCAAAGCAGCCGCGATGAACAGTTATTGAATTTTTAATCATCTCCCATGCAAGAATATCACCCCGTTTCAAATATTTGGGATGCGGTGCGTACATCATCTCACTAAATAAAGCAAAATCATCTAATTCATGGGAAGTTAGAGTAGGGTAGGGGGGATTTTGCACCAATACTTTATCTCCATAGTTTTGTGTAATGATGCGTTGTACTTTTTTATTAGATTCCCGTTCAAAAGCGCAAAAATTTTTCCCATAATTTTTTTTATCTTCCAATTCTTTTTCAAAAGAGAGTAATATTAACTCTTTGATTGGCTCAGGTTGATAATTATCTGAAAAAAATGCAATTTGTAGAATATTTTGTACATTTTCTCTGTTAAATTGCTTGTTTTTTATAAGTTGTGCAATTTTTTGCATTGGCTTTTCTGCCATCCCATACACTAAAAAATCGGCACAGCTCTCCGCTAAAATAGAGGGTTTCAAAGAATCACTCCAATAGTCGTAATGGGAAAACCGTCTCATGGAGGCTTCCACTCCGCCAATAATTACAGGAATATCAGGATATAATTTTTTTACGATTTGAGAATAGACCACTGTGGCGTAGTTGGGACGAAATCCTGCTTTGTTTCCGGCAGTGTAGGCGTCGTCGCTACGCAAACGATTGAAGGCGGTGTAATGATTTACCATAGAATCCATATTTCCGGCAGTAATTCCGAAGAAAAAACGTGGTGTACCCAATTTCTTGAAATCGCGCAAATCGTCTTTCCAGTTGGGTTGCGGCAGTATGGCCACGCGCAACCCCTCCCGTTGTAATACTCTTCCAATCACTGCTGCTCCAAAAGCAGGATGGTCAATATAGGCATCTCCTGTAATGAGAATTACGTCTACATAATCCCAACCTAAATAATCAAGTTCTTTTTTTGTTATCGGGAGAAAATGTTTCATGGTTCTAAGATTTTCCAAAAACCTGTTTTGTCAGATCCAATACGAGAAATAATGTTCTTTTCACGTAGTTCTCTGATATTTCTTTCTATTGTTCTTGTGCTCTTTTTCAGTTTAACAGATAATTCCTGTATGGTTAATTTCGGATTATTTGTTAAATGTATTAGTATTTCTTTTTTTACCCCGACACTTACCCAGACATTACTATCAATTACCTCGACATTTTCATTTATTTCAAAATGAATGTGCAGTTCTCTGTTTTTTAGGATATTTTTTTCATTCAAAAGTAAATTAGAAAGAAAACGAATAAGATATTGATTTGTTTTATGAATGTTTCGTGATAGATCTTCGTAATTGGCTCTAACAAGCGCATTGCGAAAATACCATGAATGTTTGGCAAATAAATCATTATTTACATTCTTAAACCCGAGTTTATTAAGGTATTTAATTAAAAAAACTGCGGTTGTTCTGGTATTTCCCTCTCCGAAAACATGAATCTGCCATAGATCAGCAGTAAAATGAGCGATATGTTCAACTATTTGCTGTTTTGTTAATCCTTTGTAATTATATTTTTTTTCCTGTTCAAAATCATATTCCAAAGTAGCAAGTACATTTAAAGCACCTGCATAAATCACAGTTTCTCCATTCAATACCCATTCGGATTTAGAAATATTGTCATCGCGGATTTTTCCTGCAAATTTGTATAATCCATCAAACAATCGTCTGTGAATAGCAAGATATTCCGTCGGCGAAAAAGAGAAAGTTTTCTCCGATAAAATTTCGGTTATCCGTGCCGAAACCTTATCTGCTTCATCTGTTCTGTTATCAATATCAGTTTGCCTGTTTTTAAATTCTTTATAATAGATATCAATGCGTTTCTTGACCTCATCAATAGTAATATCGCCTGCAATATTCTGTTTTGCAAGTTCAATAAGATATTCGGATGGCTTCAACCCATCTACTTGTTGTAAGCCGATTGCAGTTTGCCAAATAAAACTTTTTTCTTTTTTTTCGGGTTCGCCTTGGACTATGTATTGATCAAAATCGTTCACAATCAATATGATTTAGCCGCAAAGATACAAAAAATTTTAGAAAATTGCCTAAAATCTATCAGTTGGGTATTAGAGATTTTATAACAGTTTGAACTATTGTTTTTTATTCATCTTTATAAAGATAAATCAGAAACGAGTAAAAAAAGAGAGCGAGAAGAAAACCTTCCCGCTCTAAATGTTTTCACAACGGAATAATCCTTATTGTGAATTGCTACTAAAGTTTGTGCGGCAAAGGTATAAAAACATTTCAATTAACACATTTTTAACCAGAAAATGTAATATTTTTGCCAAAAATTGTATTTATTAACAAAAAGTTATGAAAAAAATATTAGGGTTGGATTTAGGAACGAATAGTATTGGGTGGGCACTGGTGAACGAAGCAGAACACAATGAGGAGAAATCCTCAATTATACGGTTAGGGGTACGGGTAAACCCTTTGACTGTTGATGAACAGCAAAATTTTGAAAAAGGGAGAAGCATTACCACTAATGCGGATAGGACACTTAAACGCAGTATGCGCCGTAATCTGCAACGCTACAAACTTCGCCGTGAAAATTTGATTGAGATTCTGAAAGAACATGGTTTTATTTTTGATGACACAATTTTGTCGGAGAACGGTAACCGTACTACTTTTGAAACTTATCGTTTGCGAGCAAAGGCAGCCACTGAAGAAATTAGTTTGGGAGAGTTGGCTCGTGTATTGCTGATGATAAATAAAAAACGAGGTTACAAAAGCAGTCGCAAAGCAAAAGGAACAGACGAAGGCACATTAATTGATGGAATGGAAGTCGCCAAAAAACTTTATAACGAAGATCTTACACCCGGACAATTATGCCTGCAACTTTTGCAAGCAGGGAAAAAATATCTTCCCGATTTTTATCGATCTGATTTACACGCAGAATTTGAAAGAATTTGGACAAAACAAATGGAATTTTATCCCGAAATTCTTACCGATGAATTGAAAGAAAGTTTGCGAGGAAAAAACGAAAAAGCCACTTGGGCAATTTGTAAAGAACCTTTTAATATCGTTGGTGTACCAAGAACAACCAAAGGAGAAGAATTGAAAAAAGAAAACTTTCTTTGGCGTTCCAAAGTACTTTCCGAAAAAATGGATTTGGAAACTTTAGCCATTGTTTTGCAAAAAATCAATTCACAAATCAACGGTTCGAGTGGTTATTTGGGGGCTATCAGTGATAGAAGCAAAGAACTCTATTTCAACAAACAAACCGTTGGACAATATCAAATGGCGGTTTTGGCAGAAAATCCGAATGCAAGTTTGCGAAATATGGTATTTTACCGCCAAGATTATTTGGACGAGTTTAATACGATTTGGGAAACACAAGCGAAATTTCACAAAGAATTGACAGAAGAACTAAAAAATGAAATCCGCGATGTGGTAATTTTTTATCAAAGAAGATTGAAAAGCCAAAAAGGGTTGATTGGTTTCTGCGAATTTGAAAGCCGAAAAATTGAAATAGAGATTGACGGTAAAAAGAAAATAAAAACTGTTGGCAGTCGTGTCATTCCGCGTTCTTCGCCTCTGTTTCAAGAGTTCAAAATTTGGCAAATACTGAATAATCTCGAAGTTTCGGTCAAGGGCAGAAAAACAAAGAAACAAAAGGGGACTTCACTTTTTGCGGAACAGGAAGACTTGCTTGAAATTTGTGGAAAACGAGAATTGTATCCAGAAGAAAAAGAACTTTTGGCGACAGAACTTTCTATTAAAAAAGAACTTAATAAAGAAGAAATTTTGAAATTGCTTTTTGAAAATGATAAGGAGTTGGATTTGAATTTTAAAAGCATACAAGGGAATATAACACAAGCAACATTGTTTGAGGCATACCTGAAAATTATTGAACAAAGCGGACACGATATTGATGTAGGTAAAAAAACGGCAACTGATATTGTAAAAACCATTGAGAATGTTTTTAACGCATTTGGTTATAATACTGATATTCTGTATTTTGATGCTGACAAAGAATTTGACCAGCAACCAATGTATCAACTTTGGCATTTGCTTTATTCTTTTGAGGGTGATAATTCCGTTACTGGAAATGAAAATTTAATCAACAAAATAATGGAACTTTGTGGTTTTGGAAAAGAATATGCAGGTATTTTGGCAAATGTAGTTTTTCAAAACGATTACGGAAGTCTTTCGGCAAAGGCAATTCGTAAAATTTTGCCGCATTTGAAAGAGGGTTTTTCTTATGGAGGAAGAAAAGACAGACCAAATGAGCCGAGTGCTTGTTTTTTGGCTGGCTATGGAAAACATTCTAAATCTTCGGAAACCAGAGAAGAAATTGAAAATAAAATTCTAAAGAACAAACTCGAAATTTTGCCCAAAAACTCGTTACGAAATCCTGTTGTAGAGAAAATTCTCAATCAAATGATTAATGTAATCAACAAGATTATTGATGCTTACGGAAAACCTGATGAAATACGTATTGAGTTGGCACGTGAATTAAAGAAAAACGCCAAGGAACGAGAAGAATTAACGCAAGCAATATCAAAAACAACGGCTGACCACGAGAAAATTAGAGAAATTCTCAAAGGCAGCGAGTTTGGATTGTCGTATATTAGCCGCAACGACATTATTCGTTACAAACTATATGAAGAGTTGAAAGACAACGGTTACAAAACACTGTATTCTAACACTTATATTTCACCTGCCGCACTCTTTAGCGGTGATTTTGATGTTGAACATATTATTCCGCAATCGCGATTGTTTGATGATTCTTTTTCCAATAAAACATTGGAATTAAGGAGTATAAATATAGAAAAAGGGAATCAGACGGCATACGATTATGTTAAAGAACACGATGGCAAAATTATAGAATATAACGGGCAAAAAACAAAAATTGATTTTCAACAATACGAAAATAATATTGATAAATTATTCAAAGAGAAAAAAAGTAAGTTGAAAAAACTAAAAATGCAGGAAAAAGAGATTCCAGATGGTTTTATTGAACGGGATATTCGCGATACTCAATACATTGCCAAATATGCCAAAACAATGCTTAGCAATTTAGTAAAACGCGTGGTTTCTACCACAGGCTCCATTACAGACGCTCTGCGTGAAGATTGGCAGTTGATTGATGTGATGAAAGAGTTGAATTGGGAAAAATACGATGCACTCGGACTGACTTACTACGAAGAAAATCGTGAAGGGAAACCGTTGAAACGCATAAAAGATTGGACAAAACGCAACGACCACCGTCATCACGCAATGGACGCACTCACAGTAGCATTTACAAAAGATGCTTTTATTCAATTATTTAACAATATGAATGCAAGTCTAAATCCTAATTCCAATGAGTATGCGTTGAAAAATCTGCATCTTGAAAATGGCAGAGTGAAGCCACCAATACCATTGAATGAATTTAGAGCCGAAGCAAAAAAGCATTTGGAAAATACGTTGATTTCCATAAAAGCCAAAAATAAAGTCGTTACACAAAATA
>Ga0209628_10003302_pt1 | contig 11261 bp, 9 predicted proteins | sample TergutCu122P4_FD_187285 | JGI IMG/M metagenome (GOLD analysis project Ga0209628, IMG submission 187285) | Cubitermes ugandensis P4 segment gut microbial communities from Kakamega Forest, Kenya - Cu122 P4 (SPAdes) (version 2) | ecosystem: Host-associated > Arthropoda: Insects > Digestive system >...
GGGGAGACCTGTTTCTGGTGCAGTACGTAAATTTAAATGCCCACTGAAAAAAACGCAGCCTTTCTGCCCATGCAGTATGGTTTTAAATTGGACCGGCAAAGGGTTAAGGATACTGTAAACAATTTCCTCATGTTCATTAAGGATACTTCTAACCATTTCCCCTCAATTCATTATGGATAATTCATACCATTTGCTCTTCAATTATTGTAGTATTAGTATATAACTTTTTCAGTTATGAACCATTAGTTCTCAGAATGTGAATGCATAATATTTACACTGCAAACAGTAGGATGTGTTAAATAGTTCATTTGTCTACTGTTATTCCAGCAGAAGGTACCAGGAGTGGCAGCACCACCTGTTTCAGCAGTGGCCCCTGTCTCGGGTTCTGCGGCAGCACTGTCGATAGTCCCTGCAGGTCATGTAGTGAGCAATGCGCAGCAGTCAAGCCACAAGCCTGCATCCCTGAAGCAACAGGCCTCCACTCTTGAGCCAGGTGTGCCCCTTTCACATTCTTTTGATTTGTTGAAACAAGAGGTTTGTCATAATGACCATTGGTTAATACCTTTGAGTTCATTTTTTGCCTGTGAACCCATTCACTGATTGAGGTTCAATTGAAAACATAGATCGCTTTAGTCAGCACAACAGTAATCGTTGTTCTGTTGTATTTCAGTCATGTTGTATTGCAGCTTCTGTTGACTTGTGTTGGTCATTGTCAGGTAATAGGTAGTGTAAAAAATCAGAGTTAGACAGTACTTGTGTTACCAAACTATCATGTTTGTAGTTGCTCGCTTCCCACCACCCTTCCCCTATTCTGTTGTGATATTTCATTGTCTTTTCCTGTTTCCATTTAGAGGAGTGGATCTTTATTACTGATTTTTCTGTAAATATTTGTTTGGTCTGTCAGTATGGTCAGTGTTCTGTGTAAATACTTGTTTGAGCTGTAAGGATGGTCAGTGTTCTGTGTACAATACCTGTTTGAGCTGCAAGGATGGTCAGTGTTCTGTGTAAATACCTGTTTGAGTTGTAAGGATGGTCAGTGTTCTGTGTAAAATACCTGTTTGAGCCATAAGGATGGTCAGTGTTCTGTGTAAATACCTGTTTGAGCTGTAAGGATGGTCAGTGTTCTGTGTAAATACCTGTTTGAGCCATAAGGATGGTCAGTGTTCTGTGTAAATATATGTTTGAGCTGTAAGGATGGTCAGTGTTCTGTGTAAATACCTGTTTCAGCTGTAAGGATGGTCAGTTTTCTGTGTACATATCTGTTTGAGCTGTAAGGATGGTCAGTGGTCTGTGTAAAATACCTGTTTGAGCCATAAGGATGGTCAGTGTTCTCTGTAAATGCCTGTTTGAGTTGTAAGGATGGTCAGTGTTCTGTGTAAATACCTGTTTGAGCTTTAAGTATGGACAGTGTTCTGTGTAAATACCTGTTTGAGCTGTAAGGATGGTAAGTGTTCTGTGTAAATACCTGTTTGAGCTGTAAGGATGGTCAGTGTTGTGTGTAAATACCTGTTTGAGCATTAAGTATGGTCAGTGTTCTCTGTAAATACCTGTTTGAGCTGTAAGTATGGTTGATATTCTGTGTAAATACCTGTTTGACAGTATGGTCACTGTTCTCTGTAAATGTGTTTGAGCTTGAACTATGGTCATTGTTCTGTGTTTGAGCTGTAAGCATGGTCAGTGTTATTATATTGTAATGTTTTTGTTGTGTTTTGATTTTAGTTATAAACTTTCATCTTTTTATGGGTGTCATGGTGTTAAAGACTTAACACCAGTACCCACAGTGGGTGCTGTGGTGTTCAAACTTACATCACTGCCCTGTTTGATAGGTTGATGAAACTGATGGTCAGAAGAGGGGACCTGCAGTGTAATGTGGGCTCTGAACCATGGTGGAGGGGAACACCTGCTGTCATATTCCTAAAGTGTTCTGTCAATTGTCATGAAATTTTCTGAGTAGAAAAATCTGTGCATAGATGAGACCAGGGATTGAACTGCAAACTGTGAGGTCTCCTTGAGATATACACTGCCACATTAAAATGTGGGCCTCACTTTCAATATGGTGGTTTTGGACTGTGAAGAAAATAATCATATATCAAAAATGTCTGCAGACTGAAAGTGAGGATTTTATATTCAGTAGATTTTGAGGGTGTGATAATGTGCCTTCAAGATGCAATGAATTTCACACACATTTGTTTACTTCAAGTTGTTCTTTTCCAACAGTCTGCAATGTCTTTTGGGGGATTTCTGTCCTTTGGTGGCATGAATTTGGGTGAGGCCATGGTGCTGGATAATTCATTTCCATCAATATTCAAGTCGCTTTTCAAGGACATGTTTGAATGTCATGAGAATGGCATTATAAAGGAATTGAAATCAGTATGGAATATGGTGTTAGTTCTGTCTGTCTCCTTGCTTCTCACTGTCTCTGTCTCATCTATTTATGTTGGTGCATGTGGCAGTATAAAGAGAATGCACTGCAGAGGGTGATACGTAGCAGATAAAGGTACTGCTTTGTTCGTGCTGGTTGCGGTATTTTGTTTACCCATCCATTTTGTAGGAAGCTGACCTTGTCAAAAATTTGGCAACCAGTGATAATGGAAGTGATGCAGGGGATTGTTAGTTGTGGTGCTGTATTGCTTTAGGGAAGGCGGCACACATTATGTTGGGAGCATGGCTGTATTCAGTGGGGGAAGGTGGAAAATGTGAACTGTAACATTATTGTGACAATTATTGTGTGTCCTTCGACAAGGTAGTGGCCTCTGTATGCCTGCTTGTACGTGCTCTAAAGTTAGTTGTGTTCAGTTTTACTGTTGATGAACTGAATTATGTGGAAAAGCGGTTCTGAAACTGGAACAAATAATTTTTCATTCCACATTGATTGATATGGACATTTTACTTTGTGCATTATTTGCTAAGATTATGGGGAGGAATGCACAGGGCATGTGTGTCCATCATACTCTTTATGGTTTGTTGCCAAGACCTTATGAGGGCCATGATTCATGTGGATAGTTCTGCATACAGATACTTTTTCCTTGAGGGCATCTGAAAGTAGGGTGTGGTCACATTCGTTGTCATAATGTAAACTTTATTGGTTGCTACTGTTGGCTGTCCAAGTTTGTGCCTAATTGTTGTAACTGCTCTGGTTTACTGTTGGGCATACAGATTGTCATGAACAGTTATCTCTGTAAATTCAGGGTTGTAAAATTTTCCAAGCAGTAGTTACATAGGGCTGCTAGAGAGTTACTTGATAGTAAGGGGTGGAATGGCATGATGATCAACTTCAGAAAATTGTGGCCGACCCGGATCATCTGGTGATTCCAGAATTTCTTCTCCACTTTATTCTGATAATGTCACTTGGGTATAAAATAGAGTCATATTCATTGCTGTGACCATACCTTGCTCAAACTTGCAAACACAAAGGTGATTCCATGCACTGGAGATCAACTTTTTAACTTTTATAGCTCATGTGAGCTACTGCATAGAGTAAATGAATGTAATACATAGGTAATTGTAAAGTTGTCCCTGTGCATGCTGTGAGGGTACTTAGGGGGAGTAGAGGTTCAGGTAAGGGGTAAGCATCACTCCCCAGTGTGTTACCCCTGGTACCCATTGACAAATAGGCTGGGAGGGCCCTAGAGCTGGTCTGGATGTTTTGTGGAAGAGAAGCTCTTGCCTCTACTAGGAACAAGACCCTAGAGGATTATCGCTATACTAAGTGTGCTGTCACTTGTCATATGGTGACCATTCAGTGAAACAGTTTCATGTGTAGGTAGAGTTGGTGCTGTAATGTGAGGTGACACTGGTAGTATTGACTCACCTCAGGTCAGCGTGGTGAATGTGCTAGTATGCATATATGGAATTTATGGAATGGCAGGCTGAGCAAGTAACTGTATTCTTAGAGAATATAACTTAACAGATGATAGTGTGGCACTTATGTATATCCGTTTGGTGTTGTATGTTTATTGTGTATATGAATTGTTTCTGCAGTGGTGACAGTTAAGCCTGTCCCAGTGGCAAGTCACGCTCTGCCCCCTCAGCCTGCCCGACCGACAGCCACAGCTACTGCAGCTCCAGTCAAGAAAGTGGCTCCACTTGCTGTGACCCCTGCACTGCCAAAAGTGAACATTCCAGCTGTAGAGAAAGGTGGGTGGAGGTGTGACTGGCACAGGCTGGCAGTTGATATTGGCAGCCATAACTGGCAGAGGCTGGTGGTTAGCTGTAACAGAGTTCTGTCCTATGGCAGAATACAGTTCAAAAACAGTTTTATTATTTTCATGTGGGACATCCCATTGTGATGAAGATACACAATGTGAATGATAACTGTCAGTCACAGCTAATGCTCTTTAATGTTTAATGAAATGTGTTTCGGCTCAACAAGAAGCTGTCTTCAGGCTAATCAGAGATTATTGTGTAAGTTGTCTAATACTGTTTCATATCATCCATGAACATGCTTGGGATGTGAACTCCAAGCCAAAAACATTTCATCTAAAAATTGTATTTCCAATAAATGTGATAAAATAAGAAGTGAAAAAAAACGGTGTTGAAATAGTTGGGATCCAAAATAGTATATTAGCACTTCTGATGACAGTGCAATTTTTTTTGTTAATATTTGGCCTGGGGGTGATCATTCTGTGATCACATTCCATGTTTTCCTTACAATCTGTCATCTGTTCTTCATGAAATTGTGTAACTGTAGATGGAGATACAGTAGAGATAGAATTGTAAGTGGGATAGGTTGCAATAAACTGCGTGTGTAAGCAGTGACATTCTGTTCGTGAGAGTGTAGTGTTAGTAATGTCTACAGGAGCTGCCAACCGCCTTGTTTTTGTATAGGCCTGTATGCACTGATATGCCTAGGAAGTCATTATTTTCACTTACAGGTTGGTAGATTGTTATTGCTGTGTGGGCTTATTAGCACTTCTTTCAGTTGCACGTAAGAATGAATTTGAGGTTTAGATTTTCACTTTGGTGTTTCTAAAGATCAGATGTGATGCCGAGTCATTGGCCGAGTAGTTGTGACGTTTCAAACGACTGTAGTGCCTTTCATACTTCAGGAGGTCATCACCCAGTGACACAGCATCACATCCTGGGAGAGCCGGGTCTTAAACAATGAAATTGTCTCAGACTTAACAGCGTTACAATTTGGTACATTGATTGCATGGTTTCCCTGTAACAGGTACTGAGTCCACTGTTCCCTTGAAGAAGGACTCTGTCACGCTTCCAGCAATGAGTACAAACAGCACCACGACTGTGGCACCAACCATAGCACCCACAGTGACACTCACTCCAGTCCCAGTGGCAAACCTCATGCCCCCTGAATATAACAAGCCCCCTGCAGTCCCCGTAGACCCCCTCGGACCGGCGCCACTGATCGTCACGACTGCCTCCAGCATTGTCAGTGCTCCAATCACCATGCACCCAGGTTTTGACATGTCCATGCCTGCCTCACCACCGATGCCACAGCAGCAGCCACAACAGCAGCATTCCACCAATGGCTTCCCACATGTTCCCAGTATTTCAGCTGTGCAGGCAGTCAAGGTGGAACCAAGCTCACCACTGGGTGGTTACAACAATGGCATACAGATGGCCACAGGTGTGCCATCAATTTTTGATCCAGTCCCACCAAACAGTCTTGCTACCACAGTAATGCCCAGCCAGGCTGTAAAGAAAGAAGAGAAGCCGGTGTTACCAGCTGTCGTGCAGCCTGCAGCAAATAAGCCTGTTGGTGATGGTGAGTGAGCACACATCTGTGGTGTAGTAATCTGCCTGCTGTGATGTAACAGTGTGCAGTCTTACTGGAGCCACCTGTACTGGACATCACCCATTTGGTTCAGTTGATACAAAATGAAACCGAAACATGTGGCCTAATGTAGGGTAGTTTAATTAAAACAACGCTAATCCAAGTGACTAAAGTCTAATCAACACCAGTTGAGGTCAGCATGATTCATTAATGTCAGTTTGGTCCAGATCAGAATATGATGTGTGGCTATTAAGTAACAAGTTTTATTTCAAAAATTACTTTCCTGTAAATTACATTACATTACATTACAGTATTGAAAGTTTTCCATTGGAAGCTACACTGTGCTCCATACAGGCCTTCCAGCATCTGCCAAAGTCATTTTGTAAGAGTGCATGAAGCATCTCTGCTGCCGTCTGTTTATGGATGTGTGCACATGACTGAAAATGAGTTTTGTGGGCAAACTGTCCAATTTGTAGGAGAGAGGAAGCTGTTAAGCACAGAGCATGTTTGAGAGTGTTTTGTTTTTCAGCTACAAACAGCTAGACAAACTGATTTGTACCTGTGTGTGTTGTCACCATACAGACACATTTTCTTGATGCAAAAGTCACCCGTGGCTCCACAGACTTTGTTTTTCCAGTGCTGTCATATATATTTTATACAACTTGGATATAGAATTGTTGGTTTACCATCCAGTTTTGTGGCATGTGTTCAGCCACGGTGGTTGCACTGATGTAGACGGAAGTGCAGTCAACCTTGGTTGTAACAGTTACTCTGGTGTCCCACAAACATCTGTTATAAATGAAGTCTGTTGTATCCAAGGTTTGGTTAAATTACATTTTAAAATAACATTGGAATTAATAACATTGAAATTATGCCTGTTTTCAGTCTTACTGCATATTTTAGTGTATCTGCTGCTGTACTGGTTGGAATTTCAAAAGTGTTGAGCAATATCCTTTTGACTTAAATGTTTGTGACTTTCTCAGAAGGAAATAATGTTCTGTTTGTTAGATAAAGTTAAAGCATATTGGTGGCACTTCATGGTTGTGCAGCTGTAAAGAGACAACTGGGAGAGTTGCTTGTAATGGTGCTGTACAAATTAAAAAAAAACCGTAAGCACTGTACGCCATGTACTGCTGTGTATTAAATATAAATTTAAAGCCAGTGCGTGACAAATGGATGTACAGAAGTTATGTAACGTACCATTCCTGCTATGTCCGGATGTATGCACCAAAACTAAGGATAGTTTGGCTAGTTGACATACCACAGTAAATGAACTGACACAATGCTACATTGGTGTATGTTCCTGAACCCTCGACGTAAGGCGCTGAAGCACCCCACATATAACTTACCTCTCAAAATTTTTGAAATATTTGCACCTGTTTGATTAGCCAAAACTGTTTGTGACATGTATTGCTTATTGGCCAAACAGTCAGTTCCTTTGAAATAAAAGTCTCCCAATTTGACTAACTAAAAGGTTACAAGTAAGTGCACTGTAGTCCAGCAGCCATTGATTTATGACAGGACCCTCTATCCTCACATGCCACAAACATCCTGCATAAGGCAGTTACTTACCTGCACCTACATGAAAACAGAAAACCATCAGATAGAGATGGTCCCCAGCTTATCTGTTATACATGGAGTGGCAGAAAAGTAATGAGACTGATTTTCTTTTAACCATTAATTTTATTCTTTTTTACAAATCAAGGTTATCCCCTTCAAAATAGTTTCCTTGGGCAGCTACACAGTGACGGAGGCGTTGTTTCCATTTGTAGCAGTGCTGGAAGGCTTCTGCTGGAATACCTTTCAGCTCGTTGGTTGCGCTCTTCTGGATATTATCCAGAGTACCAGAATGGCGCCCTTTCAAGTGGTTTTTGAGCCGGGGGAATAAAAAAAAGTCACAGGGACTGAGATCCGGCAAATAGGGGGCTGAGGAACCACAGGAATGCTTTTTCTGCCAAAAATTCATTGATGGAGACTGCCATGTGACATGGGGCATTGTCATGGTGCAGCATCCAAATGCATGCAGTGCCTGGTAGCACACAGACCACCCTTTTCCTGAGTCTTTCAAGGACTTCCTGATAAAAAGTTTGATTGACAGTTTGTCCTGGTGGCACAAATTCCTTGTGGACAACCCCTGACTGTTAAAAAAACAAATGAGCATCGATTTGATTGTGGATTTGCTCATTCTCGCTTTCTTGGGGCGGGGAGAGTTTGCAGTGTGCCACTCCCAACTTTGGTGTTTTGTCTCATGGTCGTACTCCAAAATCCATGATTCATCACCTGTGATAACGCGACTGAAGAATTCTGGCTCCCTCTCAGGGCGGTCCAGAAGATCAAGACACACATCCCTCTGATTGGCCTTCTGCTCAGTCGTGAGGTTCTTTGGAACCGTCTTGGCGCACACTTTTCTCATGTCCAAATCCTGTGTTAAAATTTGATGGACGGTAAACCAGTCCAAATTTAACTCACTGCTGATCATTCTCAACGTCAGTCGACGATCTGACTTCACAAGAGACCTCATTCTTTCCACATTGTCATCCGTTTTTGAGGTCGAAGGTCTTCCCGCATGAGGTTCGTCTTCCACTTGTTCTCGGCCTTCTAAAAAGGACTTGTGCCATCTGAACACTTATGCCCTGGATAGGGAAAGTTCTCCATAAGCCCTTTGTAACTTTTCATAAGTCACAGTGTGGATTTGCCAAGCTTTACACAAAATTTGATGGCACAATATTGCTCAAACTTTTGCTGGTCCATTTTCGTAACGCACCTCACAAACAAAACTTCACTTCAGACGCTCTCAACAATCGTGTAGCAACTGTAGCAAGTTCAAACTTGTACTGAGTCTACGGCAGGGGTTAAACTAACTGCCATGTGAAGGGGGAGGCAGCAGCATTGTCGGTTCATGCACAGCGTTGCCAGTCTCATTACTTTTCTGCCACACCTCGTATCTATCAGTTTCATGTTTGCCCTCCCGTTATGTCCATGTAATCATGTAAACAACCATATTTTCATCACACACTGCCCTTTATTATTATTTTAAACACTACATGTTTCAATCAGAAGCTGATCATCCCCAGATATGTCAGTGCAACAGTCTTATAACAAGGTAAAAAATGTCAGTAACTTTGTGAGATCTCACAATTGATGTAAAGAATGTATTGCAATCAACTTGTAATTCTGTGTGATAGAGAGAGAGGGGGGGATACAAACAGTGCAATGTTTTTGTGTTTAAACCTTTTACGGTACAAGTTCTTAATTAAATTACATTGAAGTAAACCTAAAATCTTGTCTTTTTTTCTGAGCCATGTATTAAACCAAGCATTTGGCTAGCCTCTTTTTGTGTTTTGTTTGATGTATGACAGACTACAAGTTGCATGTTGAGTGGTGGATGTTGTGGTTTTATGTTGCCAGATCTTAAGGCTTCGGTGTTTTCCTATTACAGTTAACTCTGCTTCAGTATCCAGATAGCCATGTTTTTATTATCAATGTTTCTTAATCCAGTTTTGGGCAACTTTGCATTGAGGTTCATTGAGTTTGTCATATTCTGATATTCACCCTGAGTAGCAACTTCTGAGTAAGAAGAGTGTTATGGAATGTAGGAGAAGTCCACTGTGACAGAAATTCTGTCACATGAGACACCAACCAGTCTAACTGGAGTAGTTAGTGTGATAAAGCATGGGGAAATGGCCGGGGAATGAGAAAAGATCCATTATAACTGGGGCTGGTGGTGCAACCAAGCTGGACGGTATGCATCATGGTTTTAGTTTTTTTTATGTTGATGGCCTTGCTTTCTTCCATCTTAAGGATGCAAGAATTCTTTATTGCAGGAATTGATACTTCGTTTCCATGGTGTGCTAAAAAAGCCACGTATCGTTGCACGTGATCAAAGTGTCCAAAAATTTGCATCGTATTCAATTTTATCCAAAATTCAGAACTGACTTGCTTTTTTGCCATCTTCTGATATGCATTTGAGGTTCTACTTTTTCTTGTGTTCCAATTTGTTGTTAAAATTTGTCTTGACCTTTGTTTGTCTGCATTAAACACCCCTGTTATCAGTATGATATCCAAACAACAATCTGTTTCCGCATTTTCATCAGTTCTCATCATTCCCAAGTGGCCAGGTTGTATTTTGTACTCCATGTTCTGTCTTCCTTCTGAAGACTTTGTATGCCGTTCAAGCATGTCACTCATGAACGGACGCCTTCTCCGCATGCCTCACATAACAAATTGAGGGTTTCATTGATGGTTTTCTTCAATGTCATGATAAATGTGATGTTTCCTTGTCGTTAATTTTTTGTATCAGGTGTGGTTGTTGCTAGGTAGAAAGTGGTTTATAAAAAGGTGAATTGGGACTAAATCAGCATAATGGAGCACAGTGTTGCATGCATCTGGAGAGTATATTTACTGTAGTGATCAACCGTCAAGGTCTGGGACTGCATGCAGTCTGGTTATTTAATGGCCACACCTCAGAACTTAAGTCCATCTGAGCCAATAAAAATCATTGTAGTTCATTTCAAATTAGTCTCATCCAGTTCAAATTAATTAGCCTGATTCAGATCACCAGTGAACACAGTCTGTCCCGTTATGACTGCTCTCCAGTATTGGTGTTAACTGTTTCAGGACTGTTGAATAACTCCATGCCAGTTAAGAAGGAAACTTCTCCAGAATCAAACAAGACATCAGCATCCAACTTTGCATCGGCTTTCAAAAGCAAGGTTGGTCAAGTAGTCTGTTTTGTTGGCAGTATGTGCTGTAGTATCAGGACATGTCAGTTCATTGGAAGCAGCCAGTCCATGTGGGTTTGAAACTGCCCACTGGTGACTGCCATAATCTGTATTTTAAGCCTACTCCATGTGGACAAAACATGAGAAATGATTCACAGGATTTTGTGAGCTTGGGAAATTGTTGTGAGAAGCACTTCCTTTTGTACATTGTTAACATGTGCATTGCATTAAGGTCACTATTCTGTTTGCATGGTCAGTAGCCAAGACATTGGCTTGGAAGGAGGTACTGAGAAACGTACGTGTTTGTGACTCATCAGAATAATTGTACAGCAAGTTGCAGGATAAAATAAATACTTTGAAAATGTGCCAGAGTTCACATATTTGGGATCATCTGTAACAAATCAAATTAAGAGCAGATTAAATGCAAGGAATGCTGGCTATCCTTTGCTGCAGTCTTCTGTATTCTCTGGTGCTGTCTAGGAATATAAAGATTAAAACATACAGAACTCTAATTTTATCTGTTTAGTATGGGTGTGAAATTTGGTCACTCTCATTTAAGGGAAGAACATAATGCTGCGTAGGATGCTGAAGAAGATACGTGGAAGTAGGAGGGGAGGAAGTGACAGGAGAATTGAGAAAATTGCATAATGAGGAGCTTCATGATTTTTACTCCTCCTCACACTCTGTTTGGGTGATGAAGAAAGGATAAGATTATTGAGGCATGTGGCAGGTATGTGGGAGAAGAGAAACTTTGGTGGGGAAACCTGAAGGAAGACTGAGGCATAAGGGGTGGATAATCAAAGAAG
>Ga0209628_10003303_pt1 | contig 11261 bp, 7 predicted proteins | sample TergutCu122P4_FD_187285 | JGI IMG/M metagenome (GOLD analysis project Ga0209628, IMG submission 187285) | Cubitermes ugandensis P4 segment gut microbial communities from Kakamega Forest, Kenya - Cu122 P4 (SPAdes) (version 2) | ecosystem: Host-associated > Arthropoda: Insects > Digestive system >...
TCCATCACGGCGAACCGTGGCGTCCAAGTAGTACTTATAATCGTAATTATACCCGATCCGGAACAAATGTCCCTGCAACGCCCAACGGAATTGATCGCTGTAGGCGGAGGTATATTCCCGTTCACCACCGAGATTCAGCAAGTGTCTTTGTTTGGTCGTTGTGTAATCGGTTTCCACGACTTCATACTTGGCGTGATAATTTTGGTTAGAAAAATTATACAGAAAATCTATGTTGTGATTTCCGATCGACGTATTGTAATTCGCCATAAATTCTTTCGTCAAGTTGAAGTTGTTTGATGGCCGTTCCATATACAACCCCATGGATTTTCCACCGCCTCGTGATTTTGGGTCGCCCGACCCGTCAAACAACATGCACATGTAATCCCGAAATTCAACATGGAGGATATCATAGGTGTCCAAACTTAACGTTCCCTTGAGGGTTAGCCCTTTTACGGGGGTCAGCTCCAAATAAATGTTACCCATGTTACGCAACGAGCTGTGTTTGTTGTCATTTAACGCGGCAATACCCAGTACGTTGGAGCGTGAACCGACACCCCAACGTTTCGTTGACGAAAAAGTGCCGTCGGGTTTATATCCTTCGACCATAATGGCATAACCTTCATATCCGGGGATATCTCCGGTGGCGTAGATCGGTTGCCAGGGCGGGGTGCGGCTTGCACTAAAATAGTCGCCACTCGAATTGATACCGGCGGAGCTAACCAATCGGTAGTTGATTCCGAATTTAATCCAATCGTTGATCTTGGTATTGATTTTGATCGCGCCCGAATAACGTTTCAATGTGTTGTTAAGCAATGTGCCATCAGTAACGGAATATCCCAATGACACGTAATAGTCCATATTATCCGTTCCTCCGGATACCTTCACCGAATAGTCCTGTGTTGGCGCATTTTTGTTGCGTACAGCATCCTGCCAACTGTAGGTGGGTGAATTACCGAGATATTTCGGACTGCTTGGATCAAAAAGCCCGACATTTTCGGGAGCGGGCAATAACGTCGGATCAGTTGCATATACGCCCTGAACAAATTTCGTGTACTGTGGCGTCGTTAACCAATCGAGCGTCTGGGTGATGTTTTGGACGCCATAACGCACTGATAAATCAACGGTCGGTTTTTCTTTCCGTCCTTTTTTGGTGGTGATCAGAATAACCCCGTTGGCAGCGCGTACCCCGTAGATGGCGGCAGCCGAAGCGTCTTTCAATACCGAAATGGATTCAATATCATTCGGATCAATCATCGTCATGATATTGATCGGCCCGCGGATATCTCTGATGCGGGCATCTTCTTGACCTTCAATACCGGCGCCCATTTCCGTAATGGCTATACCGTCGATCACATACAAGGGGTCAGAAACACCCCACGTATTTGTACCGCGGATACGGATTGTAGGCCGCGCCATCGGGTTTCCGGTGTTTCCCGAGACCTGTACACCGCTCATGGTGCCCTGCATTGCATGTTGAGCGCTCATGCTAATCGTTTTGTCGATGGCTTTTGAGTCGATCACCGAAATAGCCGTTGTCACGTCGCGTTTTGAACGCGTACCATAACCGATCACCACTACTTCTTCCAATTGGGTGGCATCCTCCTGCAGTTCAACAGTGATTTGCCTCTGCGAACCCACCGTAATTTCCTGGGTCAGATAACCCACATACGAAAATACCAACACCGTATTGGCGTTCGGTACGACAATGGAAAATTTACCATCAGCGCCGGTGGCTGTTCCGGTCAATGTGCCTTTGATAACCACGCTTACGCCCGGTACCGGATCGCCCTTTTCCATTACGACGCCGGTGATGGTGATGTTTTGCTGTGAAACAGCAGAGTTGTCATTGGCCGACGATGGCATCATTCCAGCAAAAAGGAACAACACACAGGTCGTCAGCATCGTTTTAATAAAAAGTTTTGTCATAAAAAATAAGTTTTTCAAGTTTTAAATGAATACCATATGTTATTTTAGTTTCTTTCGATTCGGGTACAAAGATAATTTTTTTTTAAATTTTTTAAGTTTACTCCGAAATATCATCAATTATTTAACTTCGCAGGCCACGACCATATCCATCCGCGGTTTCGCTTGAAGCTCTTGTTGCAATGCTTTGAAGGTGTCTAATAACCGCTGGTAGTCCGGATCATTTTTGTCTTTGAAAACAACAGTTGCACATTTACCCGAACCGCCGGCAGAAACCGAAAGTGGCGCCATCAATATGGGATTCCGTTCCGGATGGTCGATGCGAAGGGCAAAATTGCCGGGGTAGCTAAAAAATTGCTCCGCCCCTTTCTGCTTGTGACACGACATGCACCTGTTTTTAGCGACCTCAGCGAATCGTTCGTTGAGGCCGGTTGGGATCATTTGACGGCAACCGCGGTTTTGTTCGTAATTCGAACTGCTGGTGGGGTAGTAAGGTACATTCAAGTCTAACCAGGCATAAACCCGTTGCTTTTCGTCGTCCGTCAGTTTGATGCGTTCTTCAGCTTTAGAATCTCGATGTCCATCACGGATGATGGTCGCTAATAGCGATGCTTTAGCGCCCCATTCGCCGGGCGTTATGCGCAGGATATTGGCTTCCTGTCCGTTGTACGTCGGTATCCAGCTTGTATATTTACTTTCGGCGAAAGGCACAGCCTTCCATCCGGCCAAGAACTCTTCAGCCGATGTGCCTTTACGCACTAAATTCTCGTAAGAGATGCTGAAAAAATCGGTTTTGTCGCCCGTTAATTCCAAGCCGGCCGCCGGATTTTCCCGACCATGGCATTGAATGCAGTGTTTATCCCACAGGGGTTGTATGAGCGTCGAATAGCAGAACCCGGTAACGCCCCACGACGGTTCGGTCAGTGGTTGAGGCCCACGAACAAGCGCTTTGGGGCGGGCGCCCGCGTTATTTGGTGAGAGCGTATTACGATCGGCGTGACAACCGATGCAGCCCTGTTTTTCACCCGGCATGAGGTGGGTGAACGAGCGCATGCGCTGTACGGCGCGTCCTTCCCCGTCTAAGGGCAGAAAATAGATCGGTTCGAGCGCTGGTACCATAAAATGGGCTGAACCATCCGCCTCCACATCGGCATAACCCCAGATTTTCTTTGGTGCGTAAGTGGCGCCGGCGCTGACCACCGGAAATTGGAAACCGAACGCCCGCAGGTCGGGACTGATACTTACCGGCTTCTCCACTTCTTGCACGATGGCGATTTTTTTAATCTCGCCGCGCTCGACATACCCTTCAAGTCCGATGTAAACATCTTGCATGTAAAGCGAAGCCCACTGTTGCGCGGTATTTTTTTCATCGCTTTTGGGAAGCGCGCTCGGAATCATCTGCTCTTGTGGCCGGGGTCTGATCGGTTGAGGATTGTAGAATCCGAGTTCACCGGCCGGAACGATGCTGTAAAATTCGTTCATTCCGTAATCGCGCAGTTGGATTTCTCCGCGTTTGGAGACCAAATAATAAGTGTCGTCCAAAGGGAAAGGATTCAGATACGGTCCCTTAACATTGTTGCCGTCACCCACATGAACCGGATCGACGCGCACTTCAGGCGTAATATTGGTGATCCCTTGTTGGGCGTTGGGACCGTAGTCGGTATTGATGATGCCGATCGCTCCGCGGCAGGGACCGTTATGCGCCGTCATCACGCACAATACCTGTCCTTCTCTACCGGGAATCCCCCGCGCATCCATGAAAGTGGCAGGTGACAGGACGCGGTTTCCGAAGAAACCCGTCACCTGGGTGCCGTCGGGGAAGATCGTCCATAACGATTGGATGGGAATGGCGGGGCGGTCGACATATTCCCAGCGGCTGTAAAGAATCCGACCGTCGGACAGGACGGAAGGGGTAAAGTCGTTGAGGTAATTGGCGCTTATCCGTTTTTGTCCGCTGCCATCGCCGTTGCAACGCCACAATATCGGGGTGGTCGTATTCCAGCAATAGGCGAAAGCCGGTTTGCGATCCGACAAAAACACGATGCCGCCATCGGGCGTCCAGCACCCGTTGAAATTATTCGATGGATCGAACGTCAGTTGGGTCAGGTGGTTACCGTCAATGTCGATGGTAAAAAGTTGAAAAAAGTCATCCATCCGTGTTTTCCAACTGAAAAGGATGGTTCGACCGTCGTAATGCAGGTTGAGATCAATGATTTCACCCTCCGGACTATCTAAGATTTTTGTCATCACCGGTCGGTTGCCCGAAAGGTCGCAGATCCATAACCCGCCACCGGGGGCGAGGCTTTCCTGATGATAGGTGTATACATGGCTCGAATTGGATTCCTGCCGCTGGAGCATCAGTAGCTTTGAAATGCCCAGCGCACGCACTTTCGCCGGATCGACCGGTATCTCTTTATCCGATACGGCAAATGAATCTGCAGGTACAACATACATTATTGATAGGATAGCTGTTACTATAGCTAAGATTTTTTTCATAAAGGGTTATTTTTTCTTTGCAAAAATAAATAAAATTTTTGTTTTAAAAAAATTAACCCCCATTTTGGATAATAAAAATGCTTTTTGTAATTTTGACGCGTCTAATCAATTTTTCCAAAAAACGATGCATCCGATGATCTCCAGTTTAATTGCTCAAAGACTTCAAATAACTGAAAAACAAATATTAAACACCATTCTGTTGTTAGATGAAGGGGCGACAATCCCTTTTATCAGCCGTTACCGGAAAGAGCGGACCGGGGGATTGGATGAGGTGAAAATTTCGGATATCGCCGATGAATACAAGCGACTGCTTGAGATCGAGAAGCGAAAGCAAACGGTTGTCGCTACCATTGAAGAACAGGGGCAAATGACCGCAGATTTAAAAGCGCAGATTGAGTCGACCTGGTCATCAACGGCATTGGAAGATATTTATTTGCCTTATAAACCCAAACGCCGTACACGGGCGCAGATTGCCCGAGAAAAAGGGTTGGAGCCGTTAGCAAAAATCATTTTCTCACAACGGCAAAACCGTTTGGAAATTGTCACGCCTTTATCTGAAGAAGAGGCGTTATCCGGAGCGCGTGATATCATCGCGGAATGGATTAACGAAGATCGCGCTGCGCGTAACACGATTCGTGCGCTTTTTGAGCGTGAAGCGATGATTACAAGTCATGTCGTCAAAGGCAAAGAAGCGGAAGGCGATAAATACCGCGATTATTTTGACGCTTCCGAGCCTTTACGGCGTATTTCTTCCCACCGTTTATTGGCGATGCGACGTGGCGAAGCGGAAGGCTTTTTGCGTGTGGCTATTTCACCAGATGATACTAAAGCGATTGCCAGTTTGAACCGAATTTTTATTAAGTCTGAAACAGATGCGGGGCAACACGTACGAATGGCTTTAGCAGATAGTTATAAACGTTTATTGAAACCGTCGATCGAAACGGAATTTGCAGCATTGAGCAAAGAAAAAGCGGACAAAGAAGCGATTCGGATGTTTGAAGAAAACTTGCGTCAATTATTACTTTCACCTCCTTTAGGTCAAAAACGCATCTTGAGTATCGACCCGGGTTTTCGCACCGGATGCAAGGTGGTTTGTTTGGATGAACAGGGCAATTTGCTCCATAACGAGACGATCTACCCGCATCCACCCCAGAACGAGCGTTTCCAAGCGCAGAAAAAAATTGCCCATTTAGTTGAGCAATTTAAGATACAGGCGATTGCTGTGGGAAACGGGACGGCAGGACGTGAAACGGAGCAATTGGTTCAGAACATCCGGTATGACCGTAAAGTGCAAATATTCAGTGTCAGTGAAAATGGCGCCAGCATCTATTCCGCCTCAAAAATCGCCCGCGAGGAATTTCCTTCCTATGATGTGACGGTACGTGGCGCGGTATCGCTCGGCAGGCGATTGATGGATCCGTTGGCAGAATTGGTAAAGATTGATCCTAAATCGATTGGCATAGGTCAATATCAGCACGATGTCGATCAAACCGCTTTGAAAAACGCCCTTGACCAAACGGTGGAATTTTGTGTCAACAAGGTCGGGGTGAATGTAAACACAGCCAGTAAATACTTGTTGACGTATGTGTCGGGCATAGGTCCTGTGCTTGCGCAAAACATCGTCGATCATCGTTCGACCTGTGGGATGTTCACTTCACGGAAAGACTTGATGAAAGTAGCTAAACTGGGGCCGAAAGCGTTCGAGCAATGCGCCGGTTTCCTTCGCATTCAAGGGGCTGCAAACCCGCTTGATAACTCAGCCGTTCATCCGGAAAGCTATGGAATCGTGGAGCAAATGGCTGCCGATTTGCATTGTACGGTTAAGGATTTGCTCGCTGACGAGTCGTTACGTTCAAAAATAATACCTGAAAACTACATCACGGAGACGGTCGGATTACCCACCTTGCAGGATATTCTGACCGAACTTGGAAAACCCGGGCGCGACCCGCGTGAAACGATTCGGGTTTTTGAATTTGACCCAAACCTGAAAACCATTAAAGACCTTCGTGAAGGCCTGATCCTTCCGGGAATCATAACCAATATCACCAAGTTCGGCGCTTTTGTTGATATTGGAATTAAAGAAAACGGACTTATTCATGTTTCACAGTTGGCCGACCGTTTTATCAGCGACCCGACAGAAGTTGTTTCGATGCACCAGCAGGTGTCGGTCAAGGTATTAGAGGTTGATGAGGTCAGGAAACGAATCGCGCTGACGTTGAAACTTCTCTGTGGCCCTCTGTGTCTTCTCTGTGGTTCTCTGTGAAACAAAAGCCTCATTACACGGAGTTACACAGAGAACCACAGAGTTACACAGAGAACCACAGAGTGAAATTTTATTTTGGAAAAATAATTTTTTTTAACTACATTTGCAGCGTTATTAAGAGAGATAAAGATGGAAAAGCAACGCATGTGTGATAAAAAACAAATATACAGGGTGTTTACATTCCTGTGTGGCGTGTTGACATTCTCTTTTTTGATCGGTTGTAATTCTGTGGTGATTGAACAGGCGCCCATCCCTGAAATAGAAATGCACAAGGGGTATACCCTTCAACTCACTGCTCCATCCAACGGACAATGGGTGAGTGATAATCCCTCGGTTGCAACCGTATCTTCGACAGGGTTAGTGACCGCAGTAAGCGCTGGAAAAGCAACCATATCAATCTATTCATCTAAAGGGGGGCAGACCATCGTCTGTTACATCGAAATTTCCCCCAAAAGGAATCTTTTGTTTTATATCGCCACAGATGCCGATGCCGGGATTGACGGAGACACGCCTGTGAAAATTAATGAAATCAGAGCCGGATGGAAACCCGAACAGGGGGAGATGCTTATTTATGTTGACAGGAGAGGTTCTCGGGGTGCATCATTGCTTCGAATTAATGAGACCCTTTCCGGAGGATTATATGGTTTGGATACCTTACAAAGTTATGGCGTAGAAAACTCGGCTGATTCAAAAACATTTAAACGCTTTATTGATACGGTGACTGTCGCTTTTCCCGCCGACAGTTACGGGTTGATCTTTTTTTCACATGCCAGCGGTTGGCTGCCCAAAGGCATGTTGAGTTATCCCCGTTCGTTAGTCATTGATAATGGGGGAGGCACTAAAGAGGAAATGGAATATACGGATTTTGCAGCTGCTATTCCCGACAACCGGTTTGATTTTATTATTTTCGAGGCTTGCTTAATGGCGGATGTGATGTCCATGTATGAATTACGTCAGAAGACGAAATATGTATTGGCTTCATCAGCCGAAATTGTCGCGCCCGGTTTTACATCTGTTTACAGAAAAGAGATTATGCGTTTGTTCGACACCAAACATCCCATCGAAGATGTTGTGTCGGGTTTTGCGCAAACGTATTACGATTTATTGAAAACGTCGTTTGCTGACAATTCGTTTGAATGTTCGTTGACGCTGGGGCTGATTAAAATGAGTGAAATGCAAAATCTGGCGATGACGGTCAAAGCAGCGTTAGGTGGGAAACGATTGGATGAATCAACACTCACGGTTGATCAAATTCAACGGTTTGATCGGCCCAAGCAGAATTCACTCAATATGATTCTTGGCGGAGAACGCCGAAGCCGGTATTTTGATTTAGGCCAGATCATTCAAATCTTAGCGACCGAACTGCAATACGCCTATTTTCATGCTCAGTTAGAAAAGACCGTCGTTTGGAAAGAAAGTACAAAACGGTTTCTTTTAGAAGATTTACCGAATGGAAATCCCAATTTTGCTAACTACGACGGTTTCGTTATTGAACGGCACAGCGGATTAACGACTTACATCATCCAAGAAGTCTACCCCGAACTGAATCAGGCCTATCGTAATTCATCATGGTTTAAAGCAATCTATTAATGGGAACTTTTAAAAACCCCAAACTCTGCGTTACGCTCCATCGGCAAAATGCTCATTTACTTCAAGTAAGCTCCGCTCTTCTTCCCCCTTTGAAGGGGGCAGGGGGATGTAAGCCTCTGTCGCAAGCCTTGATTTTGGGGCTTTTAGAAGTTCCTTTAATTTAAAGATTTAAAGATTTAAAGATTTAAAGATTTAAAAACCCCGAAGGGGTGACATGATTATAGACAATGAAATCAGGCAGTGGAGATAAAGGAATGACATCTTTAGTTGGTGGTTATCGGGTGTCGAAGACGCATCCCCGATTGGAAGCGTTTGGAACAGTCGATGAACTCAATGCGTTTATCGGATTAGTAATGACCGAAATTAAAGCGGTCGAGACGCGGGAATTACTTTTTTTTATTCAATCGAAACTGTTCGCCGTAGGCGCTTATTTGGCAACCGATCCGTCGAAAACAGAGGCACAGAAACAAAGCGGGATAACGGATGATTGTATCGAACGAATTGAAGAGGCCATTCAAAAAATCGATGCGACACTGCCTGAAATGAAAGCGTTTGTGATGCCCGGCGGAACGCCTTCGGCTGCGCTTGCGCATGTTTGTCGAACCGTTTGTCGCCGCGCTGAACGGGCAATTTTTCGCCTTGCAGAAACGGAAAAAATGGATGCAACTATTTTTGTGTTTATTAATAGACTGTCTGATTTACTGTTTGTTATCGCTCGCGACGAATGTCAGAAGAATAAAAAAGAAGAAAAAATTTGGGATAATACTTGAAATTAATAAATATTATACTATTTTTGCGGCAATTTTTTTGAGGAAACCGATCGTTTTCGGACGATCATATTATTTTTTAAGCTATGTATTGGACCTTAGAATTAGCTTCAAATCTGGAAGATGCGCCATGGCCGGCGACAAAAGATGAACTGATAGATTATGCGCAACGCTCAGGTGCGCCATTAGAAGTCATTGAAAATTTACAGGAAATGGAGGATGAAGGCGAAATCTATGAATGTATGGAAGATATTTGGCCTGATTATCCGAGTAAGGAGGATTTCTTCTTTAACGAAGAAGAGTATTAACGATTCAAAAGGGATAACGCAGTTATCCCTTTTTTTTGGACTTCTAAAAACCCCAAACTCTGCATTACGCTCCATCGGCAAAGTGCTCATTTACTTCGAGTAAACTCCGCTTTTGCCTCCGTCGCAAGCTTTGATTTTGGGTTTTTTAGAAGTCCCTTTATGATTGAATATACAATTTTTAAGCCTTTTTTGAGTTATACAATAGGACTTAAAAATTGAAACTTGAAAGTTGATTATTTTGATGGTGTAAGCATGAAACGCTTTTTGTTATTGCTTGCTTGTATTTTGGCTTTTGTACACGATGTAAAGGCGCAAAATGAAGTGCCTTTTTCCCAATACCAGATGGCTCAGGGCTATTATAATCCGGCGACAGCAGGGCGTTCCGGTGATTTAGACTTGTGCGCGCTGTATCGAATCCAATGGATGGGTTGGACCAATGCCCCTAAAACAATTTTTGCCACAGCGAATATGCCATTCCGGTTTTTGAAGAGAGAACATGGGGTAGGCATAGTCGTAGTCAGCGATAAAATATCGAGTTTGTATCAGGACCTGAGCGCCGGCCTTCAATATGCTTATCTGAAAAAAATCGGTAAGGGGACATTACGTGTCGGTGTGCAGCTGGGGATGGTCAGCCGGACGGCTGGGGGCGATAAAGTCGTTACGCCGGACAGCACAGATACTTCAGGCGGTTCAGATCAAGCCATCCCGACGACGAAAACAGAAAAAAAAGTCTTCGACGCCAACGTCGGATTGTATTACGCTACCGACTATTTTTACATTGGCGCAGGGGTGATGCACCTGCTTGAACCGGTCATCGAAGATGAAAATATTTATACATATATCAATCGTGGATATAATTTTATCGGTGGATACAATATTCGTTTAAATAATCCGTTATTCGAGTTGCAGCCTTCTGTTTTTGTTCAAACAAATTTTAACACTTACAGAGCTGACATCACAGCAAGGGCTGTGTATGGAAGAAAATACAGCGCCGGCTTGTCGTGGCGCATGAATGAAAATCGTTTAGCTGATGCAATGGTATGGTTACTTGGCGCTACATTTGGGAAAGTTGAAGGGGGTTATGCGTACGACATACCTCTGTCAAATGTAGGTCGAGGAACGATAGGCAGCCATGAATTGTTTTTGAAGTACAAGATGCAGTTAAACAAACCAAAAACCGGAAAAAGTAAACACAAAAGTGTACGATTATTATAAAGGAAATGAAAAAGATAGTTTTAATATCAATGGCGGCAGTTTTGTTGACGGCGTGCGGACGGGATACGTTTGGCTCCGGAGGCGAACTTGTCGGCGTGAAATCCGCTTCATTCAGCGAACCGGCGCCGCATGGAATGATATTGATTAAACGAGGGGCGTTTGAGATGGGTTCATCCGACTCGGATAGCATCTGGGGGTTCGACGCCGAAACCAAAGGAGTCTCTTTCGAGGCTTTCTGGATGGATGAAACGGAAATAACGAATGCCAAGTACCGACAGTTTGTGCATTGGGTACGCGATTCGATTATCCGTACCCGTTTGGCTAATCCGGAATATGGCGGAAACGAATTGTATATGATCACCGAAGACCGGTATGGCGACCCGGTGACACCGCATTTAGATTGGAACCGTCCGATACCGAGACGTCCCAATGAAGACGAGTTGCGCGCCATTGAGAGCGTAAATTTCATCCATCCGGTGACAGGCGATAAAGGCCTTGATCCCAAACAGATGGTTTTTAAATATGAATGGTATGATTATGAAGCGGCAGCTTTAAGACGGAATAACTTAGACCCTGCTTTGCGCGTTCGTAATACCGATATTCAGCCAAATCTCAATGAAGTGATCATGATCTCTAAAGATACGGCTTACATCGATGATAATGGACTTATTGTCAATGAGACCATTACACGACCACTAA
>Ga0209628_10003304_pt1 | contig 11257 bp, 10 predicted proteins | sample TergutCu122P4_FD_187285 | JGI IMG/M metagenome (GOLD analysis project Ga0209628, IMG submission 187285) | Cubitermes ugandensis P4 segment gut microbial communities from Kakamega Forest, Kenya - Cu122 P4 (SPAdes) (version 2) | ecosystem: Host-associated > Arthropoda: Insects > Digestive system...
TTTTTTTGGGTTACAACTCTCCTATATGAACTTCGTGTTAGCAGGAATGGCCGGCATTATGTCCGGAGTAATGCTCACACCATTAACTGCCATATTTCTTACCGCCGAACTCTCTACGGGATATTCGCTGCTCATTCCATTAATGATAACATCTTCAATATCTTATCTCATTGTTTCGCCTATCGAAAAATATTCATTATACGGAAAGAAATTGGCAGAAAAAGGCGAACTGAAAACCCACAATAAAGATTTTTATGCGATGCGAAAAGTGGATTGGCGCAATCTTATTGACAATGATGTGGCAACCATCCCTACGCACAGCACTTTAAGAGAATATACCCAACTTATTGCCAACTCCACCCGAAATCTTTTTGTAGTCATTGAAAAACAAAAATTTGCAGGGTTATTGGTAATGGATTTTCATCGAGAGATTATTTTTGACCAAAGCAAATACGACTCCGTTTGTGTAGAAGATTTAATGATTGAACCTGAGGAGTTTATATTTGAAACTGACTCCACACGAACGGTATTGGATAAATTTAAGCGCACCGGAAATCATAATTTGCCGATTATTAAAGAGGACAGAACATATGTGGGATTTCTTTCGCGGGTGAAAGTCTTAACCGCTTATCAGGATTTTATTGCCGAAGAATCAAATAGTTAACATTCAAATATGAATATATGAACTTAAAAAAATACTTATTTCTGTTAGTCATTAGTTTACTGCTCTCAGCATCGTGTAATAGAGAAAAACAGGGGCGTTTAGCGATTTGTTTTACGCATACCGTTGATAATAAGCACATTGAATACGGTAAACTCATTTATACTAATCTTGCAGGAAATCAGTATCAAGTTGATGAACTGAAATATTTCATTTCAAAATTGATATTGATTGATGCAGAAGGAAAATCAGTAACAGTTACGCAAGATGATGGCATTCATTACGTTGATAACGGACACGAAAACAGTTTGTACTGGAATATTGACAAAATACCGCAAAGAAATTATACTGCCATTTCGTTTGTTTTTGGTTTGGATGAAGAAGATAATTACAGCCGCCGTTTTGTGAATCCGCCCGAAAGCAATTTTTCGTGGCCCGATTTTCTGGGTGGCGGGTATCATTATATGCAAATAAACGGATGGTTTATCGATAAAGATGAGAAAAAAACAAATATGAACATTCACACAGGGATTGGGCAAATTAAAGATGAAAACGGACAAATTTCGCAATTTGTTCACAATTATTTTACCGTAACTATACCTGTAACATTTTCAATTGATGAAAGTTACACAACAAGCCTCACATTCAATATGGAAATTCAGCACTGGTTTGATGCCCCAAATCTTTACGATTTTAACGAATATGGCACGAAAATAATGCAAAACCAGCACGCCCAGGAATTGCTGAAAGAGAATGGAAAAAATGTATTTAATATACTCCAAAATTTAATATTATGAATATCAGAATCGCTGTTATCGGTTTAGGCTACGTGGGGCTTCCGCTTGCCCGTCTTTTCTCCACAAAATATTCCACGGTCGGATTTGATGTCAATCCTGAACGTATTAATATGTTAATGAACGGACACGATGACACTCTTGAAATTGAAGACCATTTACTGCAGCAGGCTTTTAAAAACGGACTCCTTTGCACCAACCAAATTGAAGATTTAAAAGATTGTAATGTTTTTGTAGTTGCCGTTCCCACACCCGTTGATGAGAACAACCGCCCCGATTTAACCCCTTTGCAGAAAGCGAGCGAAACCGTGGGAAGAGTAATTTCTAAAGATGGAGTTGTAATTTATGAATCAACGGTTTACCCGGGAGTTACGGAAGAGATATGTTTGCCAATTGTTGAAAAGATATCGGGCTTAACTTATAATAAGGATTTTTTTGGGGGTTACTCGCCGGAAAGAATTAACCCCGGAGACAAAGAACATACGGTTGAAAAAATTAAGAAAGTAACCTCCGGCTCTACCCCTGAAATAGCTGATTTTATTGATAATCTGTATAATTCGGTATTACTAAACGGTACTTTTAAAGCCAATTCCATTAAAGTTGCTGAAGCCTCAAAAATTATTGAGAATGCGCAGCGGGATGTCAATATCGCTTTTATGAATGAGTTGGCGAAAATTTTTAACGCTATGGGGATTGACACCCACGATGTGATTGAAGCAGCGGCGTCAAAATGGAATTTTATCAAATTTACCCCCGGACTTGTGGGGGGGCATTGTATCAGCGTGGACCCTTACTACCTGATAGAGAAAGCCTTATATTACGGCGTATTGCCCCGCGTAATGTCCGCCGCTAGAAGACTTAATGACGGAATGGGCGAATACGTTGCCAATCAGGTTGTTAAATTAATGAACAAAAAGGGAATTTTAGTCAAAAACGCCAATATCTTGATTTTGGGAATCACTTTCAAAGAAAACTGTCCCGATATTAGAAACTCAAAAGTGATAGATATTCACAATGTCTTAAAAGAATATACCACAAATATAACTGTTTTTGACCCCCATTCTAATCCTAAAGAGATTGAAAATGAGTTTGGTATATCGGTTCAAACTGACAATATTAACAATCTGAAAAACAAGTTCGATGCAATTATTTTAGCCGTTGCACATAATGAATTTAAAGAAATTAATCTGCGCGATTTTGGAAAAAGCAACTGTGTGCTTTATGATGTAAAAGGAGTTGTTGACAGAGCGCAGATAGATGGAAGACTGTAATGTTTTTTTTCTACTTTTGTGCGCTTCATTGAAAGTGCAATATGATTAACTATATCAAACAAATACTGTTTAAACGCTGTTTAAAAAAACATAAAGTTTCCCGACAGAAAACTTTAATCTCTTTGGAACAGGTTCGCTCTATGGCAGTTTTGTGCCAAATAACCGATGAAGGTTCCTATAAAGAGGTGCACAATCTGTTCTCAAAACTGCACTCGCCCAAAAGAACGATGTGGCTGATGGGATATATTGATGAAAGAAATGTCCCTTTTTATTGCCTGCCTCAATTAACTGCCGACTATTTTGCCAGGAAAAACCTTAACTGGTTTGGAAAACCCGATTTTGTTCAGCTACACGATTTTCTGCAAAAAGATTTCGATATTCTCATTGATTTTTCCCGAAACGATTTAGCACCACTGCGATACATTTTATCCTCTTCAAAAGCAAAGTTAATCATTGGCGCCAATGAATTTTCGCAGGAGTTTTACGATATTTTTATTAAGGATGAAACCAATTGGGATTATCTTACACTTTTGAAACACATTCACAATTATTTACATAAATTGACCGGAAAATGCAATTCATAAATCAATTCAAAGGATTAGGAATCGCCTTGGTTACCCCTTTTTTGCCTGATGGTGAAGTAGATTACTCGAGTTTGGAAAAACTTGTGGAGCATCTCATTGCGAGCGGAGTAGATTATTTGGTAGCCTTAGGAACCACCAGCGAATCGCCCACACTTACCGACGAAGAAAAACACAACATTGTGCGCACTATTGTGAAAACTAACCAGAATCGTGTGCCTGTGGTGGTGGGAATCGGCGGTCCCTCTACACACGCAATCTTGCAACATTTCAAAACTTTTGATTTTTCCGGAATCAGCGCCATTTTGTCGGTTACCCCATACTATAACAAACCCACACAGGCAGGACTTATAGAGCACTATCAAACGTTGGCGCATCATTCCCCTATGCCCATCATTTTGTACAATGTAGGAAGCAGAACGGGATGTAATTTAGAGCCGGAAACTACTTTGAAATTAGCTGAACACAGGAATATCATCGGTATAAAGGAAGCCTCCGGCGTGATGAATCAAATTATGTATTTGGTAAAACATAAACCGGAAGACTTTTTAGTGATTTCGGGAGATGATGCGATCACGCTGCCTTTAATGGCAATAGGGATGGACGGACTAATCTCTGTGGTGGGAAACGCTTATCCTGCACAGGTAGCACAGATGGTGCATCTGGCTCAGGGAGGTAATTTTGAGGAAGCCAGAAAAATCCACAACAAACTCTTAGATATTGTTCAGGCGTGTTTTAAAGAGGGAAGTCCGGCAGGTGTAAAAACTTTTTTAGCCCTGCAAAACCGCATTGAATACTATTTGCGACTGCCGCTTACTAAAGCTTCTCTCAAACATCAAGCCCATATAAAAGAATTGGCAAACGGTTATTAAGATAGTAAATGTCGATATTTTTTTTTGTTTCGATGAAAATATCGCGAGTTTTTTATATTTTTGCGCAAATTTATCGATATGTTTAAGAGAACAACTTATCTATCAAAAATTGAAGGAGCGTTTCTAACCGTGCCTATTGTTGTGTTAATCGGCGCCCGGCAAGTTGGAAAAACTTCTCTTATGCAATCTGTAGATATTCAACAAAAATCACTTTTTTTAAATGGACAAGATATAGAGATTGCTGCATTATTTGAGAAACTATCCACCATAGAAAGTTATCTTAAAGTATTTTTAAACAAAGAATTAGATGGTTATTTGCTTATTGATGAATTTCAATATATTGAGGGAATCTCAACTATCTTAAAATTACTGACAGATAAAAATAATAAACTGAAAGTGTTATGTTCGGGGAGTTCAAGTCTTAATATTTTACAAAAGTTAGAAGAATCATTAGCAGGCAGAGTGCGTATTATTGAAGTTTTTTCGCTCTCTTTTGAAGAATATCTAATGTTTTCAGATAAAAACCTGCAACAACTATACCAATCACTTGATGAAAACACTTTATCATCTGCCTTAACTGCTCCAATTGAACAGAAATTAGCAGAGTTTTTAGTTTTCGGAGGTTTACCCAGAGCCGCATTAGTAAATTCGTATCAGGAAAAAATTGAAATTTTGAATGATATTTATCAGACGTATCTATTAAAAGATATTCGAAATTTTATTGCCAATGAACAAGTAGTGGGTTTTAATAAATTAACACAATTACTGGCATTGCAAACCGGCAATTTAGTGAATATCAATAAACTTAGTAAAGAAAGTGGGCTGTCGTACAAAATATGTGAGAATTTCCTTTTTCTGTTAGAGCAGATGTATATCATAAAAATGGTCGCTCCATTTCATGGAAATCAAAGAAAAGCCATAACTAAAATGCAAAAAATCTATTTTTGCGATGTAGGACTAAGAAACCGTTTATCAAATAATTTCAATTCAATATCTATTAGAAGTGATAATGGTGCAATTTTTGAAAACTTTGTTTTTTTAGAGCTTTGTAAAATTAAAAACAACAGTACTCAAATACAATTTTTTAGAACTGCTGATGGCACTGAAGTTGATTTTATCTACAACAATTTACGCTCATTAACAGCAATAGAGTGTAAATATAAAATTTTTCAAAAACCTGTTCGCTTTTTAGCGTTGGAAAATTTTTCTTTACAAAACAACATCCAAAATAGATTTGTGATTAATCAGAATCTGAATATTGTTGCAAAAGGACATCACTTTCTACAAGGCTTTCTGACCGAGAAACTAAAAAATATTATAAATTGAAACGATAATAATTAGAATATGTGCAGTTTAATGAAAAATTCAGGTACCGCTTTATTAGCCATAATATTTTGCACATCATTAGTGCTGGCGCCACCAATCGTATTGCCATTTTTTAATTTCAAGTTTCAATTTGTGGATTTTCTAATGCCTATTCTGTTGGGAATTATCATCTATAAAAGATGGATTGTTAATTGGAGATTAAACTACGTGATAATGCTCTTATGTATCATTCCCATTATTATTGTTTCTATTATTATCAATAAACAATTTTCGGCTATAAATGACTATTTCGAGATTTATAGAATTATCACTTTTATTTTAGTTTTTATATTCTTCAAAGAAACATATAATTCCAAATGGTTTGGGATAATTTGGGAGGTCATTTTCGTTTTATTATTAATACTCAACCTGTTTCATTTTCATAACATTCTCAATTTCAATCAATTTATGATGCCGATTTATTGTGGATCGGAAAATTATCACTTAACTCATTTTGGATTAAATTCCTTGATGCAACCTGCCACGAAAAGAATGCTTGGATTATTGGCAAATCCTAATAATAACGCTATTTTATTCATTTTGTTTACTATTCGCTTTTTGCCTAAACACAGATGGAATACAAAAGAGATGATTTTTTTCTTTTTAGGACTTATCGCAATTTTAGCCTGTCAATCCAGAACGGGATTTTTAGCTTTTGCGGTTGTTTTTTTTACCAACTACATCATTTCCAAAATTTCGTGGAAGCAAATGGTTGTACAAATACTATCAGTATTTCTTATTTCCTGGTTATTTCTAACTTATAGTATTTTTGATTATGCCGGTACTAACAACAACGGTAACATCAACACTACGAGTGATTATTTGCTAACGTTAACCGGCGGCGAGGCTTTTACTTCATCATCAGTAAAAGGGAGACTGCAAGTTTGGCAAGAATTAGGGCAACAAATATTACAAAGACCAATTTTCGGACATGCTCCCCGGAAAAATTATTTTTATGCCAATAAACTCTATGCCGAAAACGGATACATTCTTTGGACGTGGAGATATGGTATTGTTGGACTAATCGCTTTTGTTTCCATTTTTCTATTACCTGTAAAAAAAATATTTAATAATATTCGCTCTACTATCGAAGCCAAACATTTTCTATTAGTCATCATTACATTTTTAATCACGAATTTAACCAATTCTCCTCTTTCTCATACTACTTTATCTCTTTTGTTTTTTATTTTTGCAGGAGTTTTTTACAGTCAAATTAATCTACCTAAAAATGAACCTCTTATTCAAAATAATTCGTAGAATGCGAGTTTTACTATTACGTTTTTTCAGACCGGCTATGCTTCCGCAAAAACGTAACTTCCAAGGGAAAAAACTGACTAATACCCGCATCAGCAGCACTGCGTTCTTAGACCATACCTCAACCCTATACTTGTCTGACCACGTTTACATTGGACATTACAGTGTTATTGAAGCCAGTAATACATTAATCATTGAAGAGGGCGTGCAAATTGGCTTCCATACGGTGGTTGCTACTCATTCAAGTCATTACTCCATACGACTATATGGCAAACATTATTCAGAAATTAAGGACAAAATTGGGTATATTAAAGGCGAGGTTAGAATCGGAGCTTATACATTTGTGGGTCCCTATTCTTTGATTATGCCGGGAACAAATATTGGAAAAGGGTCTGTTGTGGCTGCCTACAGTCTTGTAAAGGGGAACTTCCCCGATTATTCTATCATTGCAGGAAATCCGGCAAAAGTAATCGGTTCCACAAAAGAAAAAGACCGGCAATTTTTAGAAAAATATCCTGAATTGAACGATTACTATTACGATAACGAACGATAAACAACGTGTTTTTATTCCATAAATATCTACATTCTGATTTTGCAAAAAACACTTTCACAGTTTTTTCGGGAAATGTGATTGCGCAAGTGATTCCATTTTTGTGCGAGCCGGTTCTTACCAGAATTTATTCTCCCGAAGACTTTGCCGTTTTAGCCGTATATTTATCTGTTGCAAACCTGTTTTCTATTATTGCAACCGCCCGTTACGAAATGGCTATTATGCTTCCGAAAGAGGATAGAAAAGCAATAAATGTATTGGGACTTTCACTTATTATTAGTTTGATTGTAAGCATATTATCATTTCTTGTAGTTTGGATCTTTAATACGAATATTTGCAAAATTCTTAATAACGAGGAGGTCTCTACTTATCTCTATTTGGTTCCCCTTTCCGTGTTGTCGGTTTCTTGGTTTCAAGTGTTTAATTATTGGAATTCAAGAAAAAAGAGATTCAGAAATGTTGCTGTTGCAAAATCTGTTGAAAGCATCGCTTTGGTATCCGGAAATATAGGGCTTGCTTTTTTTAAAGCATGGGGACTAATTTTAGGGCAAATTTTCGGGTATATTTCCGGTGCGGCAGTACTTTGTTTTGCTTTTCTTCGCCGTGATAAAAATCTATTAAGTATGATTTCAAAACAGGAAATGAAAGAGATGGCTGTGAAGTATCAGGATTTTCCAAAAGTGAACAGTATCCACGCTTTTGGAGATGTTCTCAAACAAAGCGGTGAAATATTTTTACTCTCTTATTTTTATCTTAAAGAGCAGGTAGGACTTTACTCACGAACCCTACGTTTGTTATTTGCCCCCACCGCGATGATAGGCTCTGCCGTATCGCAGGTGTTTTACCAAAAAGCGTCCGAAACTTTTCATCATACCGGAAACATCCGAAAGTTATCTTGTAAAGTGCTCATCAGTTTAGCTTGTGTCAGTTTGCCTTTATATGCTGTAGTTTTCTTTTGGGGAGAAGATCTTTTTGGATGGTTTTTGGGGGAAAGTTATAGAATTGCAGGTATATATGGAAAATATTTAACCCCTTATCTTTTTTTTCGTTTTATTACATCTTCTGTTTCGCAAATTCCCTTAATTGTTAATAAACAAAAAAAATCACTGTTGATAAGCTGGTTGGGGCACTCTATCTATTTATCTGCTATTATTTTAGGAGGGATAACAGGAGATATTTTATTAGGGTTTACTTATTTAAGTATATTCTCTTCCTGTTATTATTTGGGAGTTATTGTCTGGTTTCTAAAAATTTCTAAATTATGAAAAAATTACTGCTCATAGGTTCAAATTCTACACACACCTACAATTATTTTCAGTTAATTGAAGACTATTTTGGTGAAATTGCACTGATTACGGTAACAAAAAGTGAATTTGTACATCCTAAATTATCCCAAAAATATGCCGTCTATTCCTCTTTAAAAAATCCGATTAACTATTTTAATGCCATTCAAAAATACCGGGCTATTTTATTGAAAGAGAAGCCGGATATTATCCATATTCAACAAATATCCACGTATGGTTTTTTAATGATTAAGGCTTTAAGAAAACTAAAATTACAAATTCCTGTAGTAGTTACTGCTTGGGGAAGCGATGTGTTGGTTCATCCCCATAATGGCTGGTTGTATAAAAAAATGGTGCAATATGTACTTAATCATGGAGATGTTTTTACAGCTGACGCACAGTTTCTCGCTCATGAAATGCAGAAATTAACTTCAAAAAAATTATCGATAACTGTTGCCAATTTTGGAATTAATGTGGAAAATATTTCTGTTCAAAAAGAGAATATCGTTTATTCAAACAGATTACACCATTCATTGTACAGAATTGATAAGATCATGATAGCTTTTTCCAAGTTTGTTCAACAACATCCTGATTGGAAATTGGTTATTGCTGCCACCGGAAAAGAAACCGAAAACTTGAAACAATTATGCCATACTCTTAAAATTGCATCAAATGTAGAATTTATTGGTTGGGTAGATTCAAAAGCGAACTCTGAAAACTATGCCAAAGCAAAAATATGGGTTTCAGTTCCCGAAAGCGATGCTACTTCCATTAGTTTGCTGGAAGCCATGAGTATGGGGTGCATTCCGGTAGTAAGCAATTTGCCGGCAAGCAAAGAATGGATAGAAGAGGGTAAAAACGGAATTATTGTAAAAGATGTGGATTCGGAATTTCTATCAGGGGCACTACTTTTAGATTCTTCTGAATTAGTTATGATTAACAAAAAGATTATTAACCAAAAAGGAACCAAAGAAGTCAATCGGAAATTGTTTTATAGCATGTACGAGGAGACACTTAACCATCAATAATTTTGAAAAATGAAAATATATCACATTTCTACCGTTCATCAAAGGTACGACGGGCGTATCAAAAAAGAATGCGTATCACTGATACAAGCAGGTTATGATATTAGTTTGGTAGTAGCAGACGGAAAAGGGGATGAACTATTTACCGGAATAAAGATTATTGATGCAGGTTTTCCGGGTAAAGGAAGAGTTCGCAGGTTTGTGAAGGGACCAAAATTAGTTCGCAAAATAATTCAAAGAGACAAGCCTGACCTTTTGCATTTTCACGATCCCGAGTTGCTGTTTTTAGCCGAAAAAATGGCAAAAAAGCATATCGTAATTTACGATGCCCACGAAGATTTGCCCAAACAAATTATGTCAAAATCTTATATACATCCGCTATTTAGAAAAGTAATTGCAGTTATAGCAGGTTACATTGAGAAAAGAGCAGCAAAAAAAATAAATGGAGTTGTTTCTGTGGTGGATGAAATTGTAGAGCGTTACAAAAAGTATCAGCCCAATACGGTTTTAGTGGCCAATTATCCCGTTATTAATACAGATAGTATTGTTGATTTTGAGAAAAAAAATGGTAAAATTGTGTATGCGGGTGCCGTTTCAGAAATTAGAGGAGTGTTTGAGATGGCGAAAGTTTCTAAATTAGTCCAAACACCTGTTCACATCTATGGACCTATTAGAAATGAAGGAATAATTAACGAGTGTAATTCTCTAAGTAATTCTCACGCAAGATTTTATGGACTAATTAATCAAGAAACATTGTTTGATAAATTAAAAGAGTCTTCAATTGGAATAATTATTCTACATCCAGTGCCAAATTACATAAACAGTTCGCCCAATAAATTATTTGAATATATGGTAAATGGTATGGCGGTAGTTGCTTCTGATTTTCCTGTTTGGAGAGAGATTATTGATACTTATAAATGCGGCATCTGTGTAAATCCTCTTAATATTGAAGAGGTGGCAAATGCTATCTCACATTTAAAAAATAACCCTGAAATAACAACTCAAATGGGCAAAAACGGAAGAGAAGCTGTTTTACAACATTTTAACTGGAGTGAAGAGAGTAAGAAGTTGTTGAAACTTTATCATAATCTTTTAATTGGATTATAATTCAGCAATTTTTCTTGTTAATAAAGATTGTTTAGTTCCTACAAACCTCTTCCATCTTTAAAACGCCACTTATTTTATTAAAAAATGTAAAAGGAAGTTTACAAATAACTTTTCTGAATGGGTGAAGCAGCTTTACAAAAGGTGCAATAAAAGGTGCATATTGGATATGTAAACGACAATATGCTTTTCTAAATCCGAAGTTTCTCTCTCTAAATTCTTGAAAATTTGTTTGATGATAAATATTTCGACTGCCACCGCATAGATATTTGCCCCGTTTAATTTCTTCACAAAAATAATTATACACATAATACATAATGGCAAGATTTACTCTTTTTTTCTCGAAAAAAGGGTCAGATTTTAAGGTAACTAAATCAATATGTGTAGGATTAATCTTAACGCGATAGTATGCAGTTAATCGGTTATTTTCTTTGTCAAAAGCTCCAAAAACAGTGTCTTCCCAATCTTTGACTTGCTTGCAAAAAGTTTCCTTTTCC
>Ga0209628_10003305_pt1 | contig 11257 bp, 8 predicted proteins | sample TergutCu122P4_FD_187285 | JGI IMG/M metagenome (GOLD analysis project Ga0209628, IMG submission 187285) | Cubitermes ugandensis P4 segment gut microbial communities from Kakamega Forest, Kenya - Cu122 P4 (SPAdes) (version 2) | ecosystem: Host-associated > Arthropoda: Insects > Digestive system >...
GTAACCGTTCAACTTTGGATATAGGTGTTTTGGGTTATATCGGTATAGTTTAACATAAGGAACACCCTCCCGAAGTTTGGTCCGTTCCTCCTGTGACACCCTGTATATACTGTATATGTATATATATATTTATTTTTTTTTTTTCCCCCCCCCGAAATTCGCCCTCACTCTCATACCCTTCTCTAGCTGCTACTAAAACAATGCACTTGATGGAATAACGAAATAACTTAGTGAATCTGCTGAATATGACCCTAAACGTCGACATGAAGCCTTCCAATAGACACACTTCAAAGTACCTCAATCCAGTTCCCGTTTTCACAACGTACGTCTAAAACTTTCCATGTTTTTTTTTTTTTTCAAAAGTATACTCGCCAAAATCCCGTTGCTTTAAGAAAGTTAATATCTATATTTTAGTTAATTCTTTGAAGTTAAACGGAAAATATATATGGGCCTATACCACGCTCAATATTCAGGAAACTTCTATTTTCCTTCGAATTGTATTTATATAAAAAGATTGTATAACAGCTACACTTTCCATACAATTCAGCGGTTAGTTGCTCTAATGGAAAGGGACCCTATTCTCTGTAAGACGGGAAATTAACTTTTAAATGTACTGTAGATTAAGAGGTTCCATATGTCTACTCACCTCATCTTCCAAACAGCTCTGAACAGAAGGAAAAATGAGCAGAGCGTGGGGACGTTGTTACAAAAGTGATGATGCTGTTTTAGAAATCTGGGAGTGTAAAGAAAGAAAAGTACTTTCACTGCACCGTCTGCTGCAATTAATGTTGGCGCTAAACTCACACTTGTAACCACAAGCCAGCCAGATATATCATATGGTTGTCGTTTTGACGACAAGTTTATGGAGATTGTATTACACACGGGTCCTGTTAATCCTGTTTTATCAGCCAGCCAGGCATGTGGAAATGGTAGATGCGTATTAGTGACTGATTTAGTTTGCTGGTGCGTTACCGGATGCAAGCTGAGTTAACGATTGGCGTGTGTGATACGGTGGACTGCTGCTGAATCTCGTATTTTATTGCTGGAAATGCCGGGTTTGAAATTCAGCCGGGTTACCAATTGGACTAATTGAAGTTTTCGTGGTGGCTCACTCTCTCCCGTTAATGACCAGGATAGAGACTTAAACAGACCACGAATGTTCCATTATAAATCCTTAAGAACCGCAACTATTTTAGGCGCGTTCGCAGAGTTACGAAAAACGACTCTTAGCTTCGTCATTTCCGTTCGTCTGTACGCATGATAAAACACCAAAACTTTTTAGACGGATTTTCCTGAAATTTACAAATTAGGCGGGTTGCTATAAAACGTGTCGTGAAAATTCAAGTTTATTTAAAACCGGAAATAATAACGGCACTTTACGTGAAGACCTATAGACCTGTACTACTGCTCTGTTTACTAACTTGCCTTGGTTGTCTTGGATAATAAAGGTAAAGGTAAAGCAGTCCTGTTACAGGCCTGGAGTGGCCCAGAGGGTTCCAGGAAGTTAATGTTCCCAGATTTCATGACAACGGCACAGGATGGTGTAGGTTTGTCAACCTTACGCACCGGTCGCCTTTACCCCCAGGAAATACACCTGGTACTCATTTCTGTTAGAGGCTGAGTCGACCCCAGAGCCATGGTGCGACCGGAAAGATTATGTCACTAAAAAATTCCAATAACACCATCGGGAATCGAACCCGCGACCTGCCGGTTTGTAGCGTAGTACCTTAACCACTACGCCACCACGCGCCCCTGTCTTGGATAATAGTCGATAGTAATAAACAGTAATCGATGATAATCGCTACTGATCTGCCTTATTTCTTCATGCGATTTATATGAAACATAATTAAGGAACAGATAAAGACGCAATTATTATGTGCAATATTTATTAAGCATTTTTATTAATAATAAATTTGATATGTAGATAGAAGTATCCTAATTATCTTATATTCATACCTTTAAGTGTTTACGAATTGTAAGTTTTAAGTCAGGAATTACAAAATATTTCGAAGGGTGAAATTTTGAGGTAATACACGTCTGGTAAATTAAAATAGATAAAATCAATGTAAACAAATATGGTAAGTTCGTCACAGATATATGACAAACCCTAACAATATTTGTAACGTTCTAGAATGTGTACAGTTGTGGACAGCAACACAAATTGTGACCAGAACGAATCAATGGCGTGATCATCTGAACAGTATTCCAACCGGCCAGGGTCCGCAGTTCGAATCTCGGACTAGGCAACGCAGAAGATGAGAAGATAAACTGGTCGTCAGGCATTGGCTAGGTTATACTGAAAGGGGAATAGCAGAGTTAACTTTGATTTGCACACGTGCACCTGCAAGGCTATATGAATAAGGTGCTGAGTTGCCTCTTTCCATAAATGATTTGATTCTCATTCTTTTGCGGTGTGAGCTGTGCACAGGTGTTCACTGTTATAGTATCTGTGTCACTAGGGTTCTATGCAGCTGTACAATTGTTCGTGGGAGTGTTTACACTCGTGGTTTTCCCTAAAGTAGCTTTTTCTTTGACAAAGGGGGAGAGACATAAGGATAGAGTGCTGATACGTTTCTTTTCCATATATGATTTGATTCTTTGCTTACGGCAGTAGCCAGCTGTTCTCAGGTGTACAATTGTTCGTCGGAATGTTTTTAATTTGGGTTTTCTCAGCAGTGGCCAGCTGTGCGCAGGTGTTAATTGTTTGTGGGAATGTTTATACTCGCTGTTTTCCTAAAGTGGCTGTTCTTTGACAGAGGGGGGAAGATACATAGAAAAGAACGAGCATGCAGATTCATGTCAGTCATTCAGTTCTAGAATCTCAACGAGTAAAGAATCAGTCGTTCAACTGTAGCATCTCGACGAGCAACAAGCAATCAAGGCAGTCGGTTGTGGAATGTCAAAGAATAAAGAGTTACTGGACGAGCAGAGCGGCTTCTAATTCCTCCTGTATTCCTTGAGAGGGATCCATGCTTACGACGAACTACAAGATCGCTGCAACCAAAGTCGGGCAAGTTAGACAGTCGGTTAAAGTATCCAGGATGCAAAGATAAGAAACTCCTTTGTCATGTTACATGCACCTCTCCATTCTTGTCATCTTTCTTTCTCAGTTGACCTAATGTAAATTGCGCAGTGAAAACAAGGTCATTTAGTAACAAAATTACAAACGAACCGGCCGTAGCCTAGTTGGTGGCTGCCTTAACCCACTAAAGCCCAAACTAATTTTTGATGTACATTTGTGTTCTTTTTATTGAACATAGACAAGATGGACTACAAATTACATAATCTGAAAGCATTTAATTTTTTGACGTTTCTTTCCTAGATATCGGCCGTCCTCAAAATAGGACGCTGGACTCCTGCATTACTGCCAAAATTGCAGTCTCTAAGACCAAGAACATAATTTATAATACTTTTTTATTCACACGTTAATAACAGAAAATGTCACTTGTTGTGATACAGAGCAAAACTTTGAATGCGCAGGATCGTATTATATTTAGTTCAGAATTATCTTGGTTTTCCTCTGCACCAGTCCTAACCGCATCTTCTTCACCCCTTTCATTTCACTACAATATGACCTGCGTCATCAAATCTATCATCAGACGTTGCTCTGATAGGACTTGCATATACAGTGGAAAAAGGTCGTCCCGCGTGTAGAATTTGAGATAGGGCACAAGTGTAGCAAGTGTGAGATCCAGAAGGTCCAGTGCCTCTGTTCAAAGTACTTGTTTGTAATGAGCCATGCAGTTATTATGGTCATATCTACCACCCTTGTAAACGAAGCAGTTTTTGAAAAACAACATTTGTCATGCCAATGAGAGGACTGATTTTGAAATCACGATCATAATCGCTTTCACTTTGCAATTCGTTGTCTTTAAAATTTATCATGATCATTAGTTCTCTGTATTCATATTTCAGCATAACTATCTGGGTGAAAACGAATGAAGCCTTGTACTTGAGCTTGCCATTTTCATTGGTGCCTGCTTTCATTTTGTTGAGAGTTTAGTGTTCGCTGGATGGTTTTTTGCAAGTTATCTCCATTACTATTTAGGCAACATTTCGTAGAGAATTTAGTCTTTGTCACTGTAACAGATATCGAAGGAAATCTGTCATAATGACATAAGCTTTTGTCGCGGTAATCAATTTAAAATGTTCCGAGTATATCTTAAATTTAAGTTGTCCCATTAACATTGCCTGATTCTTCTTCTTCATCCGTCGAAGTGTCATGTCTGCTGAGTACACAACACCAAAGTGACCCTGATCTGCAGACACTATTTCCTTAAGTGTAGGATCATATGAATTTCCCTGATATCTGCGAGCATGGGACCACTATTTTTTTATCTGCAACACTGTGGCCTGAAAGCCCATGTCGTGCATTGCAAGATGATGCTGTATCATTCGGTAATTTTCGGGATTATTGCCGCCACCTATCCTTTAATTATACTGTTCTTAGCGGTAATATTGTATGGTATGAATGTGGCAAAACTTTTCAGTGCGGTCTGATTTTGGTGCGGTAGCACACTGAAAGTAATTGTAACCTTCCAAATAATAGTGGACCTAATCTGGAAAAGTCTCCTTTATCATTATTGTCAATATTATTTCATAATTTAAGTTCCAGTTTTAATGCTGGAACGACAAATCTTACAGGCACATTATAATGTATGGTGGTCAGCGTCCTATTTTGAGGATATCAGAATTCACCTCAGTATAGAGTATCTGTGGTACATTTTTTAAAGCAAATGTATACATGATGATTCGAAAGACGAAATATTAATATCCTCCTCCACAAATTCGCATTTGCGCTGTTTAAACGGTGGAAGTTTTAATAAGCAATAGAAATTCAAAATTCAAAAAAGTTGAGCTTCCATTAAATATCAGAAATGTGCAGATTTTTGCTAACAAGGATCTTTATATAATATGGCGAGTGTCAAAGGGTTCACACTGTAAAAGGCATAAGAAGAAAAGTATATCAAAGTTACACTTTTTTCTAAGTACAGTATTTAACCAAGTGTCCTCAAAATGGGACACTGGACTATAAAGGGTTAAGTGATGTATTCACGAAACCTCTTGTAACCCGAAGTATTGCCAACCTGTCCCGTCCACACTTAGTAGTTTACAATTAACATTCATTCCTGATTTGAATTTGAAGATTTTACAGATGTAAAGTGACACATTTCTCTCCACTGAGATTATTAATAAATTTCGTTGCTGATGTAAAGAATGTCATTTAATTCTGTGTATTTTCTTCCCGAAACTTTAATTTCAAGCTACCACGGTCGAAGTGAAATCCCGGCCGCGGATAGTATTCTGTTCTTTCGTTACCGTGTTGTCCAGACCGACCAACTCTGGGGCCCTATATAACGGAAATCTTCCGCTATACAATACAATGAAGTGGCCGGAAGGTCAAGTTGAATGCTTAACTGAATTTAATTCCAGCTTAAAGAATTTATTGATCTGTGTCTGGACGTTCTGCTGTCTTGGTGACCTGGTGATTAGCACAAAAATAACTTTACGTCTGCTGGAGAAATACCATAGAAATTTGTCTTTTACAATGCGGGACTCCAGAATACAATAAACAATTCGAAATTCTCGATCCATTCGAAGGAGAGACTTTGGATGCTATCAAATTTGATGGACAATCACGTTAAAAGACAGAAGAAACTGTGTGGTTTAATCTTCAATTTTTTCTGATGGTAATCTATCTTCTACTCCGAGGTCTGTCCGACATCCAAATGTGAGATTAAATAACGTATAGAATTACAGTCTGGTGTTTTATAATTTGACGGGTGTAAAACCCTTTGTGTTTCAAAGGGCAATGCAGGCATATAAGAAGTGTTGTGTACCTATTGCATTTGTACAAATGTGTTTCATGCAGCAATTTATAGCACAAATTAAAGAATTGTTCAAATTTGAAGCCACCACAAGCAAAAAGTATTCCTATTTACCTATCAATTCATACATACTTGTGTTTCGAAGTGAGGGGTCTGCAATGCAATATGAATTATTATTATTATTATTATTATTATTTTTAAGTACAACATTCATTCTAATTTTGCACCAAAAAGTGACTAGATGTTTTTTCCCCGGCTTTATTATGCCCAGTTCTCTGATAGAGTTTTCGGGATGTTAAAGATTTCGTGGCTCCAAATTTATACACATTCTTAAGCTATTGTTGTGGCTTAACTATTCAAGTGAATTTAGTCATATCTGGACTAATATAAGCCCTAATACTTTCCCTATAATTAATACGCTGCAAAGTTTTTAAGACAAAAACAGAACGAAGCTTATAATAAGTTAAATTAAACCCTACGATTTATTCAGTGAAGAAGGAAATCTTACTTCAAATTTTGAAGAGCCTGGAGTAAAACCCAACGCATTACAAAATGTTTAAAAACTCCGTTATACTCTGTGGACCTTCAGGAATCACCTTCTGTTGGAGTAAACTCTCATGTGAACATCAATGTCGATATTTAGGCTACATGAAATAACAACTACAAAGACACGTACAAATGGTACGTCCATACGTCACCGCTTTTACATGTAGTGGACTTTAAGCGTGTTCTCGAGATTGCGGCTATTAGCTTTGTCATGTCCGTCTGTCCGTTCCTCTGTCCTGCAACATGGAACAAATCGGCTCCAAGTGGACAGCTTTTTATTTAATATGTTATTTGAGCATTTTTCGAAAATCTATTGAAAAAATCTCAAGTTTGATTAAGTCTAACAAGAATAACGTGTATTTTACATGATTATATACGTACGTTTATGATAACATCTTGCTGAATTCTTTTCAGAATGAGGACAACAGTTGTAGAGAAAATCAAAACACACGCTTTATTTGCTATAACATTTTTTTAATCGAGCCATTTTTTAGAAAATGTGGAAAAATACGGTAGAGACAGACGGGGCACAGGTGATAATACAATAGGGCGCATGCGCTTTTCATGCAGGATAATTACGGCAAGAAGAGAGAGACACAGTAACAATATTTAATACTTCTTGCTTTTACATAGCAACAGTGGTTACGCGAAATCGCTTTATTGTTTGTTAAGTTTTCAGTTATGTATGGTAATGTAGTAAGTACAGAAAGTTTTATTATTTGCCACATAGTGGTTATTTGTAATGTTCATTACTTCTATTACTTGCTATACCAGACCTACGTGAGGCCATACATTCTACACCGCAACAATGTTCTCATTTAGTACCTGTGCCCACATCGTGTGACCTGCTTGCTTCCCACACCTTCCTCTGACAAATGTCACTGCAACCTCAGACTGCCTAAGCCCTTCAAAAGCAATTGATTGTGACTGAATACAATTATATTAGCAAATATGTTATATCAAATGGATTTATGCAAGGAGTTCCCAGTAGAGCTCATAACCTCTGTATTCCTGTTGCATAGGTTTTTATTCGTATATGTTTCTCTCTAATATCGTGTTTGTTTTTCATCCTTCAGCAGAATTTACTAAAATACAGATCGTGCTTACGTTAAATCTGTCAACTATAACTTCAAAGTTCCGCATTGTCTCTTTGTTTTAGGCGCGTTCGCCTAAGTCTTGAAGATCGCCTATTAATTCCGTCACGTATGTCCATCTGTCCGTCTGTCCGCCCGTCCGTTTGTCCGCGTTTATCAAATCTGTTGCAACTGGATGTATTTTCATGAATTTTGATATTGGAAACGTCTATGAAAATCTGTCGAGAAAATCCACATTTGCTGAAAATCGGAAAAAATACTTCAGGCACTTTTCAGACATGAGTGCATTGTGTTGGTAAAAGCAGGACAAAATATTCTGTAGCTCGACAAACCTGCAAAGGGAACGCATTATTTGCTTTTCATTGCAAAACTAAAGTTTTTTATTTTATTCTGAGCCAAATGTGGCTCAACAGTAAAAAAGGGAACGTATTGTTGCTTTTCCATGCCAAAACTGGTTATGTGAAGGTGCTACAGTGTTGTTATACATACAATGCCTGTCTTTTATTTTTTATTTAAAAACAACGAGAAAAATGTATGTATGTTAGTGGTCAATATGCATGTCAAATTTCCCATGCCTTGCTCCAGTTACTCATTAGTGATTGCCACTAATGAATGAAACTTTGGATCAAACCTGTCTAGATATATACGAGAAAAAAACAGCGGGAGGCATTTCTGTCTATTATCAACACAGTTATCAATATGAGGCCGACGCGAATGTTTGGGGTTATCACTCACATGTTTATGAATTGCTACGCCTAAAAATTCTGTACATTTAACGAACAACCAAAGTACAATGTTAAATACAACAATTCAATATCGTACAACACAGTGCTACATGTTTTGGTCTGCACGAACCAACTTCATGCACTTCTTGGTACGACAATATAAAACGTACATATGTTACTTAAGTACTTTAAATTGTAATAATTAGTGCCTGATGTTGGTTCGTTCCTTTTTTAGAAAGTATGTATTTACTTATATGTTTTAAATTGTTGCAATAAGAAGTGCCTGATTATCATTCGTGACAACTGAAACATGTAGCCCTGCGTTATACGTCATGCGACTGTTGTGTTGGACTGCATATTTTGTTTGTTTATGATTTAGAAAAACACAACAGGTTGTATAAGAATAAAATCTGTACAGATATTAATCACTAAATTGTGTCAATATTAGTGCATATTTCCTGCACTTCTCACTGTATACATTAAAATATATGAAGGAAAGTGATTAAAGTAAGAAATTTTATCACACCTCCTCCCTCAGTCCCTCTTTCCTTCTCTCTCTCTCTCTCTCTCTCTCTCTCTCTCTCTGTCCATCTGATATCCTTCCAGCCGATGCACACGTTGAAGGCCGCTGGTCTTCTTTTAGACTACCCTTACTATTACACAGCTTTTGTGTCTCCCTCATCAGTAAGCAACTTCGCCCAAAGCAAACAAGGTTAGAGTCAGCTTAAAAGGATGGCGGACAGAAAGAGAGTAACACTTTTCCATCGCTTCTCCTTTTATGATTAGAAGCAGCATCGAACGATACGAGAAGTTACTAAGCGGGCTATGTATTATATCTGTGTAGTTTTATTTGTCCTTTCATGTGGGTGTTAAACTTTGTCACTGTAAAGGGAAAACATAGAATTTGTCATTTTCAGGCTATGATGCCGGAGATGTTTGAACTTATTTCTTAATGCTGAAGGCAAGTTGGCGTAATTAATTTCGTCCAGAATTTTCTGTTATTATATTTACATGGCTCTTGTGAGTGCTGTGTGTTGTCAGATATAAGTCTCTGCGACGGGCCGATCACTCGTCCGGAGGACTCCTACCGAGTGTGGTGTGTCTGAGTGTGATCGTGAAACCTCGATAATGTGGAGGCCCTGGCCCACTGAGGGCTATTGCGCCATGGGAATATAATACTTACATGCCAGTTGTTATTGTTGTTACTGTTGTTGTTTACTTTGAACGTCGCAACTGTCCTTAGTTAGAAGCTCTCCGACGCCAAATTCCATTAGTAACAATAATGGTATATTCAGTGGGAAGTCTGTCTTCATTAAGGATTTGCTAGATTTGGATATTTTTACTAGGTAAATCAGAACTATTAAAGGAGAATTTACACAATAGTTCGGTCATTGACGTTTCATGTGAATTTTGTTTTAAGTTAGTATTTGTAATTAATTCCATTATATTTTATTCCGTTTATGTTACTCTTATATGCCTTTAATTGTTAGCAGTGCTGTTAAAAAATTTAAGTTAGAGTCTGTTATAAATATCACTTTTCTCTTTTTTGTTATGTTGGGATGTGTGTGTGTGTGTGTCTGTGTGTCTTCGAGAGATTTTGCTGTATTTATATTGTATCTGTTATATAATTGGATGGCCATTGAGCTGTTCAACTAGTATGTTAATATATAAGAATTTTATTAGTATTATTATTATTATTATTAACATAATTTTCGTTGTCATTAATTATTACTTTTATCATTATTATCATCATCGTCATTAAAACTATTATTTTCAGTACCTAATCCTCCCATCTAGGTCTGTACGAAATGAAGCAGCACAAACCATTGTTGGGTGAAGAATAAAAAGGAGTCCCGTAACAGGCCCGGTGTGGCCCAGAGGGTTCCAGGAGGTTTTGGCTCCCAGATTTTTATGACATTCGGCACATGAAGGTGGTAAGGTCGTCAGCCTCACGCACCGGCCGCCTTTACCCTGGTACTCATTTTCACTAGGGGCTGAGTCGACCCCAGTGTCATGGTGCGGTCGGAAGGAATATGTCACTGAAAAATCCAGTGACACCATAGGGAATCGATCCCGGGACGGTCCGACTAGTAGCGCAGCGCCTTAACCACTACGCAACCCCAGACCCGTTGGATGAAGAATGTTTACTTTTTTTAGTTCAAACCCAGCAGGCTAAAATGCAGTGGTTTCAGGACCCAAACCAAAGCAATGTAGATAATCTAATCAATGTAACACGTGAAGCTAGTAGACATTTCAGAAAAAAAATTAAGTAATATCTGAAAGCTAAAATTGATGAACTTGAAACTAACAGTAAGTTAAAAGTTATCAAGGACCTGCATAGGGGCATCAAAGACTCTAAGAAGGCTTACCAACCTAGAATAAATATAGTAAAGGATGAGAGGGTTATTTGGCTACAGGCATCCATAGTTTTTCTGCTAGGTGGAGGAACCATTTCTCACAGATTTTCCATTACATGGGGTTAGTGATGTTAGGCAGACAGAAATACACACAGCAGAACCACTAGTGCCTGAGAAGAGGGCCTTTGAGTTTGAGATGGCTGTTGAAAAGCAAAGACGCAAATCACCAGGTATTGATCAAATCCCAGCAGAAATGATTAAAGTAGGGGAGTAGAACAATTCGCTCTGAGATCCATAAACTTATTAATTATATTTAGAATAAGAAAAAATTGCCTGGAGTGGAAGGAGTCGATCATTGTACCTATTTATAGGAAGGGAGATACAATAGATTGTAGTCAATACAGAAGCATATCACTTTTGTCAATCTCGTACAACATTGTATCCAACATTCTGCTATCAAGGCTAACTCACTATGTACAGGAAGTTATTGGAGATCATCAACTTCGATTTCGACGCAACAGATTAACTACTGATCATATACAGGGTGTTTCACGACTTTAGGTCATAAGTACAGGAGGTGATTTCCTAGGTCTTTGTGATGAAAAAAGTTCATATAAACATGTGTCCGATTTTGGACGGTTACGGAGTTATGACCGTTTGAAACTCAGAATAGAAGGTAACGATTACTGACAATAAACGGAACAAAA
>Ga0209628_10003306_pt1 | contig 11254 bp, 10 predicted proteins | sample TergutCu122P4_FD_187285 | JGI IMG/M metagenome (GOLD analysis project Ga0209628, IMG submission 187285) | Cubitermes ugandensis P4 segment gut microbial communities from Kakamega Forest, Kenya - Cu122 P4 (SPAdes) (version 2) | ecosystem: Host-associated > Arthropoda: Insects > Digestive system...
GCAAAAATAAAATCCCAATCAACCAAGTTTTCTTCATAAAGCCAAAATCGTTAAGAAATATGCATGCAAATAAACAAAATAAAAATGAATTCCCTACGAAAATTACGTATTATAAGTGTTAAAAAAACATAAAAACCCCTTTACCAGAATATTTGTTTTTCATCTTCGTAGGTAAATGGACGTTCTTCCTTACCTCTGGTTAGATTTCGTAACCAGTATAAAGATTTTGAAGGAATTTGGTGGTAATATAATAGGGTGTCAACGGCTGTTTGCCGTCCTGCCGATACCCAATCGTTTTCACCCCAATAAAAAAGTTCATAATAGTCACCTTCCCGGATGGTATTGTCGTCGTACCTGAACCAGTATCTGATACGGCTGATGCGTTCCGGTTTATCAAATTCCAACCCTGCCCAGGCTCCACTTTTTTCATCGGCAAAGAAATAAGTCAATGTATTGCCGTCAAATACACTGTACTTCGTTTTATCGGGAAAATCTTGAAATGAACCGCCTGTTCCGATCACTTTTCCCTGCAATTGCACATCATTTGAGAAAAATTGGACTTCGGCCATCATATTACGTCCTTCAGGCGCAGACAAATAGCGTGCATATTTAAAACGCTGAGGATTGCTTACCGGGACATCAATATACCTCATTGCTGCAGTGGTTATCGTATGGACGGTAACGGCATCGCTAAAATCGGCTTTATTGGCAAATTGAAATTTTCCTCCGATCACATTCTCGCCAAATTCGTACCACCACCACGGAAAACGGAATTTTCTACTCAATTTCATATCTTGACGGTTGGCCTTATCGGGCTTTGTGAAATAAACCGTTCCATCCGGGTATACGATGAACGGCTCGGATTCAGGCCTATATATTCCTTCGGCAGAAAAACAGGTGAGCTGGTATAAAACATTCGGATCTAAATAACGAAAGGTGACAACGCCGTCTTTGACCTCATCCCATGTAATCGGCACCCAATTTGTGTTATTAAACACACTTAAAAACAGAACATCTCCATTTTTGTATTCTTTGCCGACCGGTAATGTCACCGGATTTTCCTCAAAATAATGATGCGATACATTTTTCAAAAACAACCCTTTTAAACTTTCAGGGATGTACATGCCTTTGCTTTTATTTTTGAAGAAGAAAGATTCTTTCTGCAGCGCAAAACATTTTCGGTATGCCACACCACATTTGTGAATACACGCTAACTTTTCAGCAGGTTCTTCCAGCGCATAATAAAAATCGAATGCAACGCATAATCCACTCGTATCGCGCATATAGTTCCACCAGTGTTGCAAGGTATAGTTATCGGGGTGTTGCACCATCATATCAATGCCACATGGTATGCCAAGCGAACGCATTACATAAACAAGCATATCGGTTAGCTCCAGACAGGTACCGTAACGCAAATCGAGCAATGTCAATGCGCCCAGATTCGGCGTACTCCAATCGTAGGCAAACACCCATTCCAGCAGATTCTCTCCCGTCGTACTATTCAAGTAACTAAATATCACCCGCCATGCTGCAAGCGGACTCGTTCGATCATAATTTGCCGTATCGAGTATTGCATGGTATCTGGTGTGATACGTCTCTTTCCAGTCTTCGACAGGTTCGTTGCCAACCCTGTACGGAAGTATTTCTTCACAAAAAATATCAAACGGATAATGTTTTCCCCAAGGCATATCTTCCCAAAGCCTGAACGAAAAATCAATATTGCGAATCAGATAATCAGCCGTAATTGTATGTGCATCGTACATGATGGTATAAAGATTACTCAACGAACCGTATTTCAGTTGAAAATTCCAGTATGTTAACTGTGTAGGTATCGTATCCAGCACATAATGCCTGAAAGTATCCAATTGGCTGTTATTCAGCGAATAATGATAACGCATATTTCCAATCAGAAAACAAGCTGCCCTGTATTTTAAACTGTCGGCTTTATCTTGACTGTAATGTTTCAACACATTTTCCAATTCTGTACGGTTGTTGCCGGCAAACTTCAACGTCTGTTCCACATCCAAAGGATAACGCGAACAGGCAATCAATCCAAAAATCACCCAAAAACAAAAAATCAATTTTCTCATAAACCTCTAAACTCTAAACTCTAATCTCTACACTCTATTTTATCTGTCTAAACATCCTGTCCCAACGTTGTTTTCCAGTGTATCTATCTTTGGATGTCAATACCATTGCTGCCCTGCCAATTATATATTTTTCGGGAATCAATCCGATATAGCGCGAATCCTGCGAGTTCATCACCTTGTCGCCCGTCATAAAATACCAGTTGTTACAAAAGGTAAAGTCATATCTGACAGTATCGTTGATGTACACCAACGAATCTTCCAATCGAACAACCGCATCGGTTTCATAAACGATTTGTTTGTGATACAGTTTGAAATTATCAGGCGTAAGCGCAATGGTATTGCCTGCGGCAGGAATATAATACGGCCCGAAATCAAAGACGTCCCAATGAAATGAGGGATCAAACGCCCCCGCCCTGATAATGACCGAATCAAGCGACAAACGATTACGAACCAATTGTTTCTGTCCGGATATATTCCCCAACGTATCAACCAATCCTGCAACATGATAAAATCCGCCAACAGATGAAATACTGTCGCCTGGAAGACCGATACACCGCTTCACAAAAACCTGTTCGAGATTCATTCGGATCGTATCCCAATTATTTCGATACGGAAAATTAAATACAACCACATCGTTCCTTCGGATACTCCTGAGTCCCGGCAAACGTTTCATCGGTGGGTCACTGTCCTTATCAAACTTAAAACTGGTAAAGATACGTCCGCCATAAGACAACTTTTCGGCCAGAATAAAGTCTCCCGGAACAATCCCCGGCTCCATCGAATCCGACGGTATCGTATAGAAATTACACAAAAACATCCGAATAACCAACGCTAATAACAACGCCAGCATTAGATACAAAAACAATCTAAGTACCGATTTGAATATCGAAATTAATCGCCTCATTATAAATTGTTCATTATTCATTATTCATTGTTAATTTCCTCACTTCCATCCTCATCTCCCGTACCGCCGTCGACTGCACCTTCGGTTCTTTGTTTTGTACAATATCGGCCATTTCATTTACCCTGTTCTGCAATCCCATTTCGTGATACAGAAACGTGAGCAGGTAAAACGGATAAATCCGGTGAGGAACAATATGCGAAGCCTTGATAAAACACGATTCCGCCTGCTGATATTCCTTCAATGCCTGAAAATTTTTACCCATTATGTTGTATAACATCGGATCGCAACTGATTCGCATCGCCCTTTCTAACACTTCGTTGCTTTGCGTATACTGTTCCGTTTTGGACAGACTTTGTGCATATTCAAACAGAAACTGTAACTGATCGTTCAGCATCGGATAAAGTTCTTCATAGTTCTTAACCACATCCTGGTACAACCCTGCCGTATATAAATACTTTTTAGAATTCCATTTCTTATAAGCCCCATAAGTAGGATAAACCTTGTACAAACAAAGAGTTGTTGCAATCACACAGCATATCGTCACACAGATAACGCCGCTTCGACAAATTCCCTCAAATTTGTTATCTGCGCCAATCCGCGTTTTCTGCGTTATCTGCGTACCCCCTGCCAACAAAAACAAAAACACAATCAAATATGGCAATACACTGAACGGATACGAAAAGAAAGCAAACACAAGCAATGAAACCATCGCCCCCGCCAACCCCCATTTCCGGCCGATAATCAACGACCGAAGCGCAATAACAACAATCGCCAAAAATAACCCCAACGCAATCACTCCGCCCTCAACTGCAATTTGCAAGTATTCATTAAATCCATAGTCAGGATTCCCTGCCACCAGTTCTTCCGTTTCCGTTCCTTTACCTGATACAAAATATGCAGCCTGAGCCTCCCCGTATGCACCTGAGAAATTACCCAATCCCACCCCAAGCGGATTCTTTACGACCGCCTGTAAAGAAATCTTCCACATCAAAGCCCTCCCATCAGCCGAGTCCTTTTTCAGATAGTACATCCCCACACAGCAAATCAAAAAAACAACCGCCACCACAGAACCCCAAAAAAGTTTCCTCCGTGAAACTCCGTGAAACATACCCCATGCCCTCCGTGTTAAAAAAAACACCAGTCCACACCCCCCACCAGCCGCCAACCACGAAGCCCGACTCATCGCCGCAGGCAAAACAAGCAAAATACAGATAAACGTCAACACTGCAATCCCCCATCGCAAGTAAACCGCCCAATAACGTAGTTTAAACCTTACATTCGTACAACTCCAATTCCGAAGCAAATAATAAAACGCCATCGGCAAAACCACCGCCAGATACCCTGCATACGGTCCCGGATTAAAGAACGACCCTGTCAGCCTGTACAGCGAATTTTGCGAGAAAGAGTACCCATAAAGTTGTCTCAACCCCCAAACCGCCTCAACCAAACCCGTAATCATCAGAAATACAGGCAACCAGTTGCGTGCCGCTTGATTCGTCTGAAACGCAATCCTGAAATAAAAGTACAATATGATAATCAGAATCAATAAAATATGTTTAGTTGTTACATCCAAACTATTCCCCCAAAAACTGACAGATAATGCAACTAATCCAAACAACAAAATCAACCCATCTTTCCAATTAAATCGAATAGTCTTAACATGAATAACAACAGCAAAAATCGACCAAACCGCCATTATCCCCATTGAAAGATAAAACCAAAAGTATTTCCCATATACTACTCCATACTCTAAGTCTCTGTTTATTACAAAAACTGTACTAAATAGCAACAAACATGTTATTATTTCAAAAAATTGGAAAGTACGCTGAATTATCATTTGTTAATTATTATTTACTCTCTTGTTCTTTTCTCACCTTAACCCCATTAAAATCGGTTTTGAAAATCATTTTCAAATTAAGTCTTCTTCCTAATCGTGCTCGAGTCTATTTCGATAAGTTAACTTTCTTAAAGTAAAGTTTGCAGAGATTTTCATGAGGCTTGCAAAAAAATTGAATACAAGTTGTTTGTCCTTACAAACCTTGCAAAAAACAGTTTTTGAAGAAATAATAAAAAGTTCCTAATATACAGCAATTCAGCGAAAAAATAGTAAACAAATATTATTTCACAACCTCGCCCATTCATAGTTCATGTTGAATAAAATCTGAGTGAACAGGGAACTAATTAAAACTGACTAACATTATTACATTATTATCTGTATCTTCGTTTAATGTAGCAACTAATTCTTTTAATTGACCTTTTAGCTTGTTTTCTTTGTATGCTTGTTTTAACTCATATAAATCCAATTCAAAGTGAATTTGCGTGGATTTACCATCAAAGAAAGTTCTGTTGGCCTCTATATTGAACTCTTTTCCCTGATAATCAAATGAAATCATTTTCTGATAGATTATTTTGCCTGTTTGTTTGTCATAAACATAATCCTTTATATACTCATCGCGTTGAATATTACGCAGTTTATCGATAGTTAAGAGTTTTTGAATTTGAATGAATTGATATCCTTCGGTATCAATAAAACCTGTCATTACAGTTTTGGGATTTATTGAGTTGTGCACTAAAGGGGTTTTACAAAATACTGGGGTTAATGTTTTGTCTTTTTCGTATAAAAAAACAGTATCGGTTTCCGGATTGCACAAAAAAAGTCCATTTGCGCTGTTGACTATTCGCATATAGTTTTGTGCATTTCTGTTATTCCCATCACCACGATCTGTCAGGTCAATGTTGTTGCCCGGAAAATTTATATATTCCAATACTTTTCCATCAGTTTTTGAAATACGATAGTAACTCGAATCAACTGAAAGAGATGAAAAATCTTTTTCTCTTCGTATTTTTTTATGCTGATCACGCATATCGTACAACAACAATGACTGGTCGTCATAATCAATCAATGGAAAAGGCCATGCAGGCAAACGTAATTTTCTCTTAAATTCTCCCGCAGAAGAATAAACCAGGATTGAATGACCTGAATTGCTAAAACGTCCAGGTGCATTAACATAGATTTCATCTGAAATTTCGTCATAAACCACAAAAAAATTCTTTTCTGCATATTCTTCAGGGCCTTCTCCATAACGATTAAAACGTGTCTTAGGATTACCATCTTTTGAAAAAAACAGTATGCTTCCCGAAGAAATATCTACAACAACGATTGAGTTTTCAGTTATATATTTTACTCCTCCTCTGAAAATAAAGTCAACGTTTTCTGAATTAAGATGCACATAAGTAACCTCAGCAATATTGTTTAAAACAATTTCTTTTTTAGGATATTTTTTTCTGATGTCAATAGTTGGTATATCTCCATTCAATTTTTTATCTGATGAACAATCAGTAGCGAAAATCGCAATTATTATTAAATACAATATCTCATTTGCTTTCATAACATAAATCTGAGCAAAAGTTGAAAATTCCCTCCTATTAACAATGCCTTAGAAGGGAATAATACATTGTTTGATAGAAATTATTGACATGGCCACCCTGCAAAATCTATACACATCTTATCTAATACATTCCAACAACTATCGTATGTGAGCAGAGTACCCGTTGTAACTGAATTACTGTCAATCCAACAAGTGTACTCACAACAAGATAAAACATCTTCACCCTTAGCTAACACTTCCACATTATCTAACGAAATGTCAGATAAACCATAGTTGTTTGAATTCGCGTGTATATTTATCGCGACTACAACTGCTATCACTAAAATGGCTAAAAAGCCTAATATTTTCTTTATCATAATCTTAAATGTTTTTGTTTATAAAATGTTTGGTAATTTTATACGACTCAAAATCCTTGATTCGTAATTTTGCGAAAACACCTGATATAACATCCCGTCAACAACAAGCCAAAAGGTTGGGAAGATTACCATCTTCTTTCACTTTTTCGGAGGATTTTTTTTAAAAAGTCCCCTTCCTCAAAAAAACTAACCGGGCACGGAATTTATCGAAATATTTTCTGTACCTTTGTCACCTCCTTTCTGACGTGTTAGCGGGAAGGTTGGAGGAAGAGTTGATCTATTGAGAAATGTCAGACTTTCCTCCTTTTTTCCCTGGGTTAATACTGTTGCTTCTCTTTCCAATATATATTTCTTAAACAATTGCCAGATACCTGTATTAAGCGACGGATTGCCCACCATGATTACCTTGTTGTCTGCATCAAGCAGAAAGCATTGATATTCGATTTGCGATGGGAATTGATTCAGCCTGTCAATTTTGCGTTTTCGATCAATAAATACTGGATGATGGAAACCATTGTTTCGGAACAAGAATTGCAATTCACGTTCATCCTGTTTTTTAGGCTGGAAGAAAAACAGAAAGTCAACCGGTTCGGAAAAGATGGTGTCTGCCTCCTCTATTATCCGCTTCCATTCGGACAGTTTTAACCGGCAAGGGCTGCAACCCGTTGAATCGACATAAAGCAAGATTTTGTAGTTTTGATTTGCCGGATTGATGCAAAAGGTGTCCTTTCCTAAGCACTGGCAAGGTATCTCGGTCGGAAATTGAATCTGCTTGCCTGTCCATTCGGCAACAACCTCCCTGATAGTCTGCTTTCTCTTGGATTCTTTGCAGGTACTAAGGGAAAGCAGAATTATCAGGACTGCTAAACAGTTTCTGAGGGTCGCGTACATTATTATATATTTATGGGATTGAACAATGGTGAGTCGTTTGATTTTAAATCTATTTACTAAAAATAATTTTAATCTCGTATTTTCCTCCATTACAATCTATTGTGCCATCTCCAAAACATAATATTCCTAATTCCTCGCTGGACGATAGGGCTTCAATGTTTTCCAATCTTACATCCGACGAATTTTTGATTTGAGCGGGGGTGAAGGCACATAACATAGCAAGAGCAGCAATCACGCTGATCGCTACCGTTTTAGTTCGAAATTTTCCGTTTGTTTTCATCATTTTCTGTTTTAAAAATTTTCCAAAAGTAAGAATGATGCAAATTATCGCCAAATTATTTTGCTGAGATTTTTCTGAGATTTTTCTGAGGAAGAAATGAGATTCATCTGACGCGAAGAAGTAGGCAGTAAATATATGTAAATAAGCATATTGCGAAAATCGATTATTTTTTGAACTTTTGAATGAAAATTTACATTTTTTTTAATTTTTTGCTGCTTTTGCAAAATTGATTACTTTTGCAGGCAAAATAATAAACAATTTATGGTAAAAATTTATAAAACATTTTACTTTCAGGCATTTATAATTATGCTGGGTATGGGTTTCGTCTCGTACAAACTTTATACGATTGATTACCTGTCTTGCAAAACGAAGATAGTTGAAGCCTTAGATTCGGCCATTCATAAAGATGCAAATGAAAAATTTATGAGGTATAAAATTCCTGTTTATGCTCAATATAATCCGAATATTATTCCAAATGGAAAAGTAGTAACACAAACGGAATCAGACACAACTGTCTATAATCGAAATGACACAGTTAAATTAACCTTAGATAATATGTTAGAAAAAGGCGAATATTCGTACCTTGCCTTGAAAAATCTGATTGATGTGCAGGAGTTAGACAGCCTTTTCAAGAATGTATTGAAGAAACAGGGCATCTCGGTGCAAACAGCAGTTGTGTATACTTACAAGGATAGTGTTACACAAAAAAGCCGCGCAGATTCCAAATTTTTTGTGACTGCATTTAAGACACCTAAAATGGTATTTGGAGCATCGAATGAAATAAAGATTCAGGGATTCGCGGGAATTAAGTTTTTTTTGATTGTAAGTCAACAGCCCTGCGTATGGCTTGTCGTGGCTTCGGTTTGGTGTAGTTTTCTTATCTGGTTGATTATAAAACTTGTAAGAAAACATAAAAAGATGGATTCGGCAAAAATTGTTGTGGAAGAACCTGTGGAAGAACCTGCGGAAGAACTTGTGGAGGAACCTGCGGAAGAACTTGTGGAGGAACCTGTGGAGGCAATTAAAAAGGAAGAATACATAAATCCGAATTTAAGATGGTTGGGAACAGAAATTGCTTTGGATAAGTCTGACTACTCAATTATTTACCATGGGGAAAGGGTACATGTAACTAACCTCGAATTTAAACTGATTGAATTTCTGTCGAAACAAATAAACTATTATGCAACGTATGACGAGATCAATCAATCATTGTATGGAAAAAAAGAATTTTTAAATGGAAACGAGAGACTAAATCAATTGGTTTGTCAATTGAGAAGAGATAAACTTTCAAAAACGCCAGAATTAGCAATTTCCACTATCATACTGAAAGGGTATAAATTAGAGGTTAAAAACGGGATAATACCAAATGACGAACAAATTCAAGTATAGGGCATGTTCGCTTTGACTTATATGAAGCATATCCTGATGCTTGCAGTCGCTATTTTCCTGATTGGTTGCACGGAAGCGCCGAAGCACACGCTATTCCCGACTGAGCGTATGTTGACGTCGCTACCTGTTCCGGTAGATACGGTTTTGCTGCGTTTTCCTTACCGGATTGCTGTCGAAGAAGATATAATGCTTGTGATGGATTTGCACCCCGAAAGGGATTATCTGCATGCTTTTTCACTACCAGAAGGGAAACATATCAAATCATTCGGGCGCAGAGGGCAGGCGGGCGATGAGATGCTTTCGGCAGAAAACTTCAGGTTCTGCTCCTTCGATTCCATCTGGATATTGGATGCCAACCGGATGAATATCGTGCGCTGGAGCCTTGCTGTCACTTCTGCAAATGCGGTACGGGAGGAAGCGATCAACTTGGATAAATCCCTTGTCCGTACATTGGATTTTTGCCTGACAGACAGCGGATTTATCATACCCGATTATCTGGGGGATAGCCGGTATAACTTCGTGGGTTGGAATGGAATTCCGAGCGCTTCAGCCGGAATAATTCCTGTAAAAAAAAACAAACGTGCTAATTCAGTTGCTTTGGCGCAAGGATGGCGCAGTTTCTTTGCACTCAATCCGGATAAAAACGTATTGGCAACAGCTACACAACTGGGCGAAGTGATTGAAATCTACCGTTTGGATTCCATCAGCCATACAGTTGTATATGGCTCTATGGGCGAACCGCAATTTCAGGTAGTCCATGGGGAGGCTTTACCGGTTGGTATCATGGGTTATTTCGATATACAGGCGACAGATAATTACATCTATGCGCTTTTCTCTGGCAAAACATTCAAAGAGATACAAAAAAATGCAATGACGGGAACAATCAATGAAAGGGGAGGAAGGTTTATCCATGTATACGACTTTCAAGGTAATCCTGTATGTATCTACCTGTTAGACCGCGCTGTATGCGGCATTGATGTGCACGAAAACGAGGGTCTTATCTACGCTGTCGATGCGAATGGGGACGATCCGGTGGTGGTGTTTCGGATAGATGGTCATATCCCTCGTTAGGAAACGAAGGGGAGCAAAAAGTCAAAAATTCTGAATGCTTTCTCGTATAATGGTACAAAAATATTTGTCAAAAAAAATATTTGTTGTACTTTTACGTTCTCAAATTGAATAGATATCTTACAATAAAATTAGTTAATTATGTTAGAACAAAAAATGGAGGATGCATTGAATCAGCAGATTAATGCGGAGATTTGGTCGAGGATTTTGTATTTGTCGATGTCGTATGATATGGATGACAAGGGGTATGAGGGAATGGCCTCATGGTTTTATGCTCAGGCAGTTGAAGAGTTTGAACATGCTACGCGGTTTGTGAATTATATCAAGTCACGAGGCGGGAAAGTGAGGCTGATGGCGATTGATGCTGTCAGGCAGGAATGGAATTCACCCACAGAAGCGTTTGAGGATACGCTGAAACATGAAAAAGTCGTTACCGAAAAGATTCATGCGTTGATGGATATGGCGATAGAGTTGAAGGATTATGCCACACAAAATATGCTGAGATGGTTTATCGACGAGCAGGTGGAAGAAGAAGATACAGCCGGTAAGATTTTGGAGAAACTGAAAAAAATCGAAAACTTCCCCGGCGCTATGCATGGGTTTGACAAACAACTTGGCAAACGGGGAAAAGAATGAGGTATTTTTTAAATAATGTCGGAACATAGCATTTGGCTTGCTTTCGGGTTGACGATGATTGCCGGGCTGTCGACAGGTATCGGCAGTTTGATTGCGTTATTGTCGAAACGCACAAACACAAAATTCCTCTGCGCATCGCTGGGTTTCTCGGCGGGGGTGATGCTTTTTGTGTCGTTTATGGATTTAATTCCGATTGCAAAGGATGAATTAGTCGTTCACCTTGGCGAAAAATCGGGAATGTTGGCTTTGTT
>Ga0209628_10003307_pt1 | contig 11254 bp, 8 predicted proteins | sample TergutCu122P4_FD_187285 | JGI IMG/M metagenome (GOLD analysis project Ga0209628, IMG submission 187285) | Cubitermes ugandensis P4 segment gut microbial communities from Kakamega Forest, Kenya - Cu122 P4 (SPAdes) (version 2) | ecosystem: Host-associated > Arthropoda: Insects > Digestive system >...
TCAATCTGTTCCTAATTCCTTTCTGAATAAAATTTTCATTCCTTATGATCAGTCACAAATATTTGTACTGTTCGACACTGTCTGTCAAGAGATTTATTATTAACCATTATATTGTGAGTGCGTCCTTCATTCTGATGCCGAAAATAATCATGTACATCATTTTCCTAGCATTTACTTGTATTCCAGTCTTCTCCCTAGCAACTATTAAAGATTCTGTGTTTTTCTTTATAGTATGCCGCTTCGTCAAATATATTAACATCATGAGCATTAACTAGAAACTGATGTGTACCTCTTAATTTCAAGCTATCTTGCTTTACCTGTACCCAACTAATGTCATACTCTATAGCAAAATTGAAAAGGAATATCTTTAAAACATCTCCTTGTTACAAACCGATCTTCATAGGAAACATGTTAGACAAAATTTTGCTTGTTTGGATTCTGCTATAGTTTTTATTCAGACATATTTCCATTAAACTTACTAGTTTCATGGGTATACAAAACTCAATTATAATATTAAACAAGGCCAGCCTCGTAACTGAATCATAGACGTTTTAAAGTCTTCTAGTAAATGTTGCACTGCTTCATTGTATTCCCATTTTTCCTTAAGTATCTGACGAATTCAGAATATATGGTGTGTAGTCGATCTATTAATTCTAAATCCACACGGATGATACCTAGCAATGTCTTCTGCGTGTGGAGTTAACCTTGACAGCAGGATAGCAGATAGAATATGGTATGTAATTGACAAAATTGACAAGCTTCTATATTCACTACAGTGTGTTTTATCGCCCTTCTTATAAGTACGAAGTAGGTAAAATAAAAGACTCCTTCCACTCATCAGGTAATTCCTTGTTATTCCAAATACAATTAACAGGTTTATGGATCTCAGAACATTGTCCTACCCCCTGCTTTAATCAATTCTGTCGAAATTTGATCAGTATTTGGTGATTTGTGTCTTTTTGTCTTTTCAACAGAAATCTCAAATTCAGATGGATTGGGGTCAGGAACTATTGGCTCTGCTGTACATATTTCTGTGTGCCTAATATCATTACAATAATGTGCAATCAAAAACTAATAAAAGTGGTTTCTCCACATAACCGAAATATTGAGGGAGCCTGTGACCAAATCACCTTTCTCATTATTCATCTTTTCACTGCCAAGAAGATGATAATTCTTAATCATTTTTACCTCTATCCACGTCTCTGATATTTTTATCTTACTGTGAGCCTTAAATTCATCAATTTTAGTTCAGAGATATTCCTCTTTTGTCCCGAAATGTTTTTTTATTGCTACGTGTCTTATATTTCTTATGTTAACTACGTCTCCTTTGTTTGTATCCCGTAACCACTGTCCTTAAGCCTGTTTACTTTGATTAAAAAAACTCACCCTTCTTCATCAAACCATGGTTCCTGCAGCGTCAATTCCTACCAACCAAGACATTTTGTGGCTGAAGTTTTGATATATTCTCTTATGTTTTCCCAAGCCCTATTTAGCCTCCCATAAATCCAACCTATCGTCCGTACCTCGGGGTATCGTACATTCGTACTCTACTTTACCCTGTGTCACGAGGGAGTCGGTAACAGGTGTGCAGAGTATACCCTGGTGCGGGTTGCTATAACCCAAGCTGGCTAACGGGGCTCTGGTCTACCCAAGCTATGGTGGAAGGTATCGTGCCGAGGGCTGCATGGCACTGGGGTAGAGATAGCAGTGTCGTTAACAACACTTTGCGGAACCGGGCAGCACGCCATTGTATGTACGCTTTACGTCTGCTTGAGGCTCCGTGAACGGTAACCTTAGTTCTTTCATCATTTTGTAGGAGGGCTCCTTTTTTGGAGGCATCTGGCAGACATACAGGAATAGATAGACCAGTGGCTCTGTAGACGGAGTAACTCTCTCCATAGGGACCCTGTTGGGGAACATGGTGGGGACTCCCTTATCGGGGACTCTGAGGGAAAGATGAATTTTCAGGAGAAGGGTTGTAGAAGGTTCTGTAGATGGGTATCTTTCTTCGTAGAGATCCCGTTGGGGAACCTGGGGAGGGGGTCCGTTTACAGGGAATTATGAGAGATAGTGGAAGATGGAGCATCTCCTTTTAAGGGAGCTCTGTTATAGGAACCTGGAGGCGTACAAGAAGGCTCTGGTGATGGGCAACTCTTTCCTTGGAGGCCTCGCTAGGAAACCTGGGAGAGAGATCATATGCCGGGGGCTTATGTATGGAAGAAGGTTGTGGGACAGGTGTCTTTCCATATGGGGGCCCCGTTTGGAAAACTGGGGAGGGGGCCAGTCTACCGGGAACATTGAAAATTAGCTGAAAGAGGGCTCTAGCTATGGAGTATCGTTCTATAAGGGAGCTCTGTTAGGAGAACCTGGATAGGGGGGGGGTCCTTTGCCGGGGAGCCTGTAGGTGATGAAAGGAAGGCTCTGAAGTCGGGTATCTCTCTTAATGGGGGCGCAGCTGGGCAACCTGGAGTGGGCTCATCTACCGGGGAATTTGAGAGATGGCTACAAGGGGCTTTGGAGGTGAAGCATCTCTCTCTATTGGAGACCTGTGAATGGGAGGGCTCCCTTGTTGGGAACCCTGAAGAATAGGTAGAAAAGACTCTGGAGGCGGGCATTTATTTCCATAGGGGCCCCCCTGTGGAACCTGGAAGGGGGCTCCTCTACCGGGGACTTTGAGATTTGCATGAAGGGGGCTCTAGGAATGGGGCGTCTCTTTCTGAAGTGGCTCACTGTGGAGTGCTCCTTTACTAGGGACCCTGGGTTATGAAAGGAATGCTCTGGAGACGGGAATCTCTCTTCATGGGGGCTCAGTTGGGCAATCTGGAGTGGGCTCGTTTACTGGGGACTTTAACAGATGACTGAAAGGGGCTCTGGAGGTGGAGCGTCTCTCCCTTGGGAGCTCTGTGAAGGGAGCCTGGAGGGAGGGCACCCTTGCTGGGGACCCTGGAGGATAGGTAGAAAAGGTTCTGGAGATGGGCAGCTCTTTCCATAGGGGCCACGATGGGGTGCCCCTTCCAGGTTCCTCTATGAATGGAGCGTTTCTCTCTGAGGAGGCTCAGTGCAGAGGGCCTCTGGGGAGGGCTCCTTTACTGGGGACCCTGGAAGATATGTTAAGAAAGGCTCTGGATACGGGCATCTATCCCCATAGAGGCCCCGTTGGGGATCTGGAGGGGATTCGTCTGTCGGGACTTCTGAGAGAAAAGGATAGTATATAATGGGTTCTTTTCTTCAACCCAGAGGACATTACGATTTTCAGTCTGGGGACCATCTGCATTTTCATACCGTAGTTAGGAAAATGATAGAAAACCTCTTCTAATTCCTCATAAAACTGTCACTTTCATCAGCAATTTTCTCCTCATTTGTTTCAGGCTCATTCAAAACAATGATATTCTACCAGCGACCTCTCAAACTATATATGGTAACCTAACACTAACAAACACTCCTCTCTTAAATACCGATCTATTCTGTGTTGCTTCAAACATTCTGCACTAAACTCATGATTTTCTTGTCTTGTTCCATAGAAAAAAATATAATTCCCTGCTCTTACGGTGCCAAAGTTTTCCCACCTAAACTCATGTACACGCAATATATCTAATTTTACATCGCTCATTACCCGGCTACTCTCGTAAGTGACCCTGAATGTTACTGGTTCCTCACATTCCACATACCAAAATTCATATTCTTTTTACATAGCTTAGTTTGTACCAAATCAGTCCAAGGCCGAAGTTATTGTAACGCTTCGTAACAAGGTCAGTTCCAAGGTGAGCAGTATTTAGCACCTCACACAAACACCAAGCTGGAGGACTACCTCTTGTCGGACGAAAGCGACTGCTCATTCAAAATATTCGCAGTTACCCACTATATTGGAGGACGTTCCTTCATCCAACCTGAAGACGCACCATGACGTGAAGCCAGACACGTTATTGAAATGGGGGTTTATTTTCTTATCTCCTAAATATTACATGAATTTTTATTAGTTTCAATAAAGTTCTACGAAGCATTTGCCTTTATAATCTATAAGGTTCCTTCAACGGAATTAGAAGCAGCATGATTTTGTCGATTATCTTCAAAACGGTAGACGTCACGATGTAATCACTAATGATAATGTGCTTCATTTGGCAGAGTTGGGGAGATTACATCGATGTAATGCAGGCTGCAGTCGTGTATGTCTTTATGATGTTCTCCATATTCGTATTTTGCTGGTTTGGAGGTGGGCTGTCACAACAGGTGAGAATAATTTTTCTCCTTTCAGACAGATTAAAGTGACTATCTTCCTTAGGGTCTATTATTAATAGAGTATACATGAAAGTGACATGTGTTTCTTGGACTTAAGTGTATTAATGATTTTTTAAAAAAAAATAAAAATACGTACTCATCCATGATTTTGTATTTCAGTGTCTGAACATTTTTATCTTGCACAAATATGTCATTTAATTTAGCTAACGTCACTTCATGCAATTCCAAACTGTTACATAAAAGTCAGTCCACCGTTCACAGTGATGTGCCTGAAATATAGCCCACTGAATATTCTCAATATTGTTGGCACATCAATAACACTTGCCCCACAAATTGCAAGCAACATGCATTTGTGAGCTACGAAACATTACATAACTAAATATATTTATTCACAACGTAAGTGTACGTTGCAGAAAGCGATAACGACCTGCGTTATGTATAGTACATGTAACGAAATAGTGAGACGTGTTGGCATAACAACTGCTGCTATGAAAAGCTAACAATTATCAATTATGATTCTCTCTGTTCGTATTATTGCCTAATTTATCCGGTATATAAAGCGCATGCGCCGAATTATGTTGTCATCTGTGATCTGCCTGACTCTACCACATCTTTCCATCTTATCTCATACAAGCCATAATTTTCGTAAATATATTGATAGTAAGTGTTTTTTATTTTCTCTACAACTTCATCCGAAATATTTCTAATTATAAGAACAGCTGAGCGATATATTATCCAACACGCACATAAATCTGCCCGTTACACTTGTCATGTGTTAATAAAATTATAATTTTATTGTCAAATTTTAAAAAAAGTCAATTATCAAATGACATGAAAATCCTTTCTGTGGGAGCCGAGTTAGTTCATGAGAATATAGAGATGGGACAGAGACGGACGGACATACATTACGAAACTGATGTTTGATCTTCGCAATTCTGCGAACGCGGTGCGGAAAATTAAATTCTCGCACTGCATGCTGCGCATATTTGCACGGCCTCCAATAAGAAAGGGAATTTTTGGAGTTCTTGGATAAATAGACCTAATACGGAAGAGTCTTTCCGTTCTTTCTAACATTTGCTTCACAATACCTCATTTTTCGGCCCAAAATGAACACAAATTAATATATATGTACGCTGTTTTGTACTTGTGTGCAATTTGCTGTCTTATATTAAATTGAGGGGCATACACTCCGGTTATAATGAGAACAGAATTATGAGTAGAGAACGTGAAGAATATCGGGACATTAAGACAAAGTTGGGAAAAATTGTTCGGAGTTGTGCAAAAATGGCCTGATAAAATTACGAAATTATGGAATAATAAAGAAAATTTAAACATCCAACCGGAGAACGTGCATCTTGTCTTTGCTGCTGAGTGTCGCTGCTGTGCGTTCCATACACCAGGGGCAACCTCCCGTGGAGCCTTCTGTCTGTTTTTCTCGAGGTCAACAAAGTTAAAAATTCAAAAGAGATGTGCTTTCTACTAGCTCAGATACTCGTACCCCACCTCTAGGTAATCATTGTACACCTGCAGCAATGCAAGTGACTCCTTCTAACAATTAGGTTCATTTCGTTGCCGGAGTTAAGAAAAGAGGAATAAGCATGGCGATCTTCTCAATTTAGGAATATATTAAAGGAGGCCAGCTATAGTCGGTCGAGGTCACCTCTTCAAACCACCCTGTAATATCTAAGAAATTAAAATTAAAATTTGTGTTTTTAAACGCCTTAGTCCGGATGTTTCGGCGTTTTATCCATGCATTTTATGCATGGATATTTAAAACTGTCCTACATTACTACTACTAATAATAATAATATATTTAACTGCAAATAGGCTGTCGCCTGGTGGCTGTAGTTATAATGCATGTATCTGAATAAGAAATAAGGAACTAAGAAATTTAAGTCGGGAGGGCTACATGAGAAGCATGCAGTAGCAACTTGGAGTCTTGGGAAACATATCAGCATTCGCTTTTAGACAGAGGAAAGCCTACAAAAATCTGTGCCGTGGTGGCCGGTCGAAGGACCTTCCGGATACTGACTTCTAGCCAGCAATCCGGCAACTAAAGTATGTAAGACAGCAGTACACACATACTAAAACAATACACATAAAGTAACAAAAATACACTCAAAAATAATAACCCAATACACAAAAGACCAACTACAGTTAGTAGTGATGCACAGAGGAATAACAACAAAAGGGGAAGCAAATACTATACCTAGTTTCTAATATTGTTGCTCCACAGGTACTGCACACCAAATTTAACATGACTTTGACTTCACTTCACCACACATAAGTACCCTTCAAGTACGCCCCGATTTACACCCTTCACTGCACTACCCTTCACTGCACTACCCTTCACTGCACTTCACATTACTTCACTACACTTTTAGATAATTTTAACATACTTACACTTCCTTCAGTTCACCACATTAATAACTTTCCTAACCCTCGTTCTAAAAGAATTTGGCTCACAGGGGAGAGTCCCTAAAATTTCTGCAAGTAACCGGTTCCAGAGTCGGATGGTCCCATTCACAAAGAATTATTTCCCGATATCCGTTCTTTGCCTCCTGTTCCTGATTTTGAGTTCATGACCAACCCTGCTCAGATAGTTGGGCCATTGTAATCTTTCAGCTATAGCCTTCCACGGCCGTTTTCCAGAGTAGGCTTTGAAGACAGCACATATGCGTGATATCTTTCTACACTGCGAAAATATTTCCCATTTCGATTTCTTCATCTTGATGTGCAAATTTAGCCGCTTTCTTTTGCACCCTGTCTAACGCGTGTTTTCTGTACGGATCACAGCTCGCACCCCGTATTCTAGAATCGGACGTGCTAGTGTCGTGTAGGCTAAACGTTTGGTACTACTATTCCCCTTTTTGATTATGCATATTATGAAATGTAGCGACTTCCAGACCTTTTTCACCATCTAGTTGACAAGATCAGCCCAGTTTAAGTCGCTGCGCAAGATTATTCCCTAGTATTTGCAACTGCTCGCTTCAGGAATTAATTGATCCCTAGTGTATAATTTAGCGGGACCTTAACCCGGGCCCTCGTAATAAGAACCGCCTTACATTTATTAGGATTTATTTTCATCTCATTTTCTGCCGCCCACTCCTCCAGCCTGTCCAGATCGTTCTGCAAATTTTCAATGTCCTCATTATTAATAATATTTCTTACATTACACAATCATGTGCGAAATGGTAGAGGACCTAATACGCTCCCATGCGGTACACCAGACGTACCTCTATCTTCCTCTGATAATTGCCCTCCTATTCTGACTCTCTGCGTGCAAGCCAAAAGGAACTCCCTTACCCATGCGAACCCAATCCACACCCGAGATCGCAATTTTCATAAGAAGCCGATCATGAAGAACTAAATCAAAAGCCTTTGAAATATCGATTACAATGGCGTCGATTCTGTCTCCGTTATCCACGGAGCCCACAGTGTCCTGGTAAAACATGATTACTTACCTTTCGCACGAATATCCCGGCCTGAATCCATGTTGTCCCTCGTATAACACATCATTCTTATCCGAAAATGGCCTTAAATATGTTGCTCTTACGTGTTCCATTTGCTTGCAGACTACCGAATTTAAGCTAACCGGTCTATAATTCGTGACTAATGATCTATCAATCCCCTTGTGAACAGGAAACACCATGGCTCTTTTCCAATCAGCTGGCAGGGTACAATTATTCATTGTTATGTCAAGTAATCGCGCAAGGTATGGAATCATTGCTTCCCCACCCAGTTTTAGGATTCCTCCAGAAATACCGTCACGGCTTATTGATTTGTTTTTTCCGATCGCTGCTGCCCTTTTCCTAAAGATTTTCGTATCAATGGTGAAGGGCTCGCCTGAGTTGGTGCACTGTACATGCTGAATGTTACCCTCGCAGCTGAATACCGAAGAATAATAGTAATTAAAAGAATTTGCCTCTTCTATCGGATCTATGTTGGGCCGACCATTATAGTCTTTGATGGCAGGAATATTTTCCGTATATTCTTTATGCCTTTTTACGTACTTGTAGAACTCAGGTCAGCATTTAACTTTATTCTTTAATATTGATCTAAAAAAGTCTCTTATGTCCTTTTTTGGCTGCAAGCAACTGCTTGGATAGTCGTTTCAGTTCCTCTAGATGTTGCTCTCCTAATTTTCTTCTATTATACGCCTTTCTGACCTTTACCTTTAATCGTTTAACTTTCTTGTTGTAGTATTCGGTTTTCGGGTTTCTTCTATATATTTCATGTGGAAAAAAACGTTCGATACACTCGGATACTATTTCCTTGAAATTATTCCATATATCCTCCACGCAACTACCATTGCTTTCCCATATTCCAAATTTATATCGGAGGAGGGTTTGTAGGCATAAAACATCTGTTTTGTGACACACTTGCCCCAAGTTAAAACAAAACATATTTATTTTTCATATTTTCATGTGTCTGTAAAGCAAGACGTGTTTCCTTTGCAAATGACAACGACGCCAGACTAAACGGCTCCCTAGTTGCATCTTTTTTGAGCTGCGAAATTCTGAAAAGTTACTCGTATAATTCTCGGAATGTCACGACAAACCTGCTGAGACCCAAGCATAGTTCGAACCTCTACTACTGTTAACTCTACTAGTAACTATAATGCAGAAAATATTTTTTTCATTAATATTTTTAGGGCTCGCACAGAAGGCACCTGTCCAAACAAATAATGAACAAATCTCTCGTGAATGATAAAGTAGACATCCCATTTTCTAATTCGCACATTTACACATTTACACCAACACTTTCCTGGACTCGAGACAAAGGCTTCTGAACTACTTACATATTATCTGTCTCTGCTTCAAAATATCGTGTGTTAATTACAACCTCTTTCCCAAAACCTGCTTAATTCATACAGCTGATACTGTCATGGAGGATGTGTCTTAACTGCCATATCTGATAGAGCCTAAGGCGGGTACCAATTACTGACTCAACAGAACTTGTTTAGTAACGTGTTGAGGGTAAAATATCAACATTTGAATGCTTCAGTTTACTAATTTTATTATAATTATTATTTTGCACCTGACACAACTGTGGACACACTTACCCAGTATTTTAGCTGTTTAGAAAACATATTAGACTGCTATAAATTTCGAATCCTCCTTCTTGGAGACCTCAATGTGCCTGCTGTCGACTGGAAATTTGGTTTACCTTCTAGTAGTTTCCACTACTATAAAAAATCCAATGACGAAGCCACATACTCCCCTTTGTCTATACATTGCTTACCTCAGCATAACTATTCTAGCAACAATGGCAACTTGCTTGAACTTATGTTGATCAATATTATAATTTACAAATTAATCATTCAGAATGAATATGATATAAATCCCCTGGTGCACCCTAATATCTAACACTTTTGTGTCACAGAATTAATTTTACTATTAAACGATCAATTGTATCATTGAGTATCTCTTATACAGGGCACTTAGTGGTGATTACTTAATGTTCTCCTACAATCTCCCTAATAATTTTTGTCTCTCCTGTATAATGAAATCAACGTTGACTGTTGAAAGAACTCACTGTTACTCGGAAACATACAAATGAAACAGCCGTTCCTACTGGTTGCATTAAGATCTGCAAATTCCCTGTCAGGGGTTTTGATAATTTAAAGTTCTATAACAGGAAAAATATCGCTACAGCCATTGTTAAATACGCAAATCTAATTATATTTATGAAAATGTTCCTCATGGAATATTTCTTGTTTATCCCAGAGACTATTACCTTCTCAAGAGGAAACGACTATCCATGGTTTGATATGGGTTATGCCCCAGTACTTATGTTGTACTGCATTACTTTGTAAAGTGTTAAAATTTTACACTATGTAGCAGTTATGAATGTTGCGTATTGACTGGGAGATTTTATTTCAATCACAACCTGTATTCTATACATAGGCTAATGACAGCGTCATACACTATAATAAATTCTAAAGGTTTCCTAATTACTACAGGCTGAAAATGTTAAATATGCCGCCTGGGGAATAGACTGGGTTGGAGCTCCAGTCTCATTTCAGCGCTCTGTGTGCTTCATCATCGCGGCAGCCAACAAGGAGTTCAGACTGACAGCTGGGAAATTTGTGCCTGTGTGCAACTCGACCTTGATGAACGTAAGAATACTCACTACTTCGTGTAAAAACAGAGGATACGGACAAAACAGTACTGACAAATAATACAAATCTGCCTCATTGCGAAATTCCGATATTTAGATCAGTTTTCGAATTACAAAATGGGGTAGAAACTCTTTAATACACTTTCGTCAAATTTTACGTCCGAATGTGACCTGTCACTACAGCCAGACATATTCGGAAATTAATAATGTACTCACTTCACTTACACTTAAACCGATAAGTTTCTCACTCAGTAACATCCTTTAACTACAAAACATTCCGCTATTTGGGTTTTGTTTTAAATATAATTTTTTCACAAATATTAAGAATTGCGGATAGAGAAGCAGATAAATTGTTTTGAGTGGGTGATTAAAAGGAAATTACAGAAAATCGAATTAGGATACATAAAACAAAATGCGGGGGAAAGGAACGTAAAAGTAAAGTGCCATATTGTAAAAACCAGTGGAAAAACATTCAAATTCGGATGAAATTCCGAAATGAAAGAAATATCGCCAGGTTCATAACCGAGAATTAGGCATAAAGGGGAAAACTAATGTAAATAATGTGCTGAAAATAAAGGAAGAAATAGGATAGCGGGTTTCAGAATACGAATATGGAGGCTGAGGGAAATAAGGAGGAGTCGAGAAAGGGAAATGCCTTTTTTCGCAGAAAAAATGAAGGGAAACTTATATCTTGTTATTTTGTAAGAAAGCCAAAGATGGCCAGTGAGGCGCGTTAAAAATATGCAGCGGAGGGGTTTTTAAGGAAAGAGCATTCACGAAGCTGTTCATTCATTCATTCAGTATTCTGTCTGATGACAGGTCCAAAGCCTCCTCCAAAACGATGCCTCCATATAGTGCGATGCAGAGCCTCCTCCTTCAAATGAGAATATCCTCT
>Ga0209628_10003308_pt1 | contig 11254 bp, 6 predicted proteins | sample TergutCu122P4_FD_187285 | JGI IMG/M metagenome (GOLD analysis project Ga0209628, IMG submission 187285) | Cubitermes ugandensis P4 segment gut microbial communities from Kakamega Forest, Kenya - Cu122 P4 (SPAdes) (version 2) | ecosystem: Host-associated > Arthropoda: Insects > Digestive system >...
TCATCGACCGACTGCCGGCGACTGACGCTATCTGTAAGCAGGAAGAAATTCACGCATGCACATAAATGTCCCCTCCACATCCACAGTGAAGGACACTTCCCGTGCTTGATTTGTTTAGGTGGAAAAAATTAAGGTCCGATACTTTTTGAACAGCCCTCGTATGTTCCATGTTCCCTGCATTGATCAGATGCACATTTTGTTAAAAACACCTAAAAATTTACTAGAATCTATGAATGTAATTTTATTACATAGAAATCATCGACATGTTTCAGCCACTCACGTGGCGAACAGTACAATTACAGATATAATGTGCTGGAATGGTTAAAATTCATGGTTAAGAGAATGTATACAGATGAGTATAAAATACTAGATGACAAAGTTGTTGCATATGGATTACAGTTCCATAGAGGTTAACAGAAGATGCATGTAGAAGATTCTGATCCAGACTGGTGAGAGTTGATACATGTTGCACAGTGAACCATTTGGAACTAGTTCCGACATTATAGGGCATTTGTTTGTCTTTACAAAAAATATATATACATATATATATACGTGGTGCTACCAAAAAATTCGGGGAATTTAAACAGGGCACCCGAACCGGTTGTCATATGCCCTTCTACCGCTAGATGTGGCTAGCAGTATGCTTTGTGAATCTGTGTGCCAACAGTTCTGAAGCTGAGAGGACATGTTATTAAGTTCAGTGCGTTTTTGTGAGTTTATGTTTTAGTGATCCGGTGAATATTTTTTACAACTGATATGACCGATTTTAAGGAGCAAAGAATCTGCATCAAATTTTGTTTCAATCTTAAAAAACTGCTGCACAAACCCACTGAATGCTACAGGAAGCCTTCGGAGATAATGCCATGAGCCAAAGCAAAACTTTCTTATGGTACAAACGTTCCAAGGATGGACGAACGTCTGTTGACGATGATGATGAGTGTTATGGACGACCGTCGACAAGCACAACACCGGAAGACATAGCAAAGGTTCGTGAAGCTATCCTTGCAGATCACAAGCAAACTATCCACGATGTTTGTGAGATAGCAGGACTGTCATACAGGACTGTTCAATGGACTTTGACGGACAATTTCAACTTGAGACGCATTTCTGTGAGATTTGTGGCAAGACTGCTGAGCGACGACCCGAAGGCCCTTTGCGTTTCTGTCTGCAGGGAACTCAAACAACAAGCCAAAGACGACCCCAACTTCATCTCCAATATCATAACTGGTGATGAAACATGGGCGTATGGCTATGACCCCGAGACTAAGCAGCAGATGTCGCAGTGGAAGTCGCCAAATTCACTGTGGCCGAAAAAAGTGCATCAAGTTCGCAGCAATGTCAAGTCCATGTTGATCGTTTTTTTTTTTTGACATCCAAGGCATTGTCCACAAGGAATTCGTACTCCCTGGTCAAACCGTCAATGGCAAGTTTTACTGCGAGGTTTTAAGTGGCTGACGGAGGGCATTCGGCGCAAATGTCCAGGTAAGTGGAGGAAAAACAATTGGTTTCTCCACCATGACAACGCGCCTACTCACACATCACTCGTTGTCTGACAATTCCCGACTTCCAAAAACATTACATTGATTACCCCCCCCCACATTTGCCTGACCACGCCCCCTATGACTTTTTCCTATTCCCCAAGATGAAATTACGGCTGAAAGGCATTGTTTTGACACGACTGAGGAGATCCACGCAGAAACGCAACAGGTTATCGACACACTCACATTTGAGAACTTCCAGGGCTACATAAGATCACGAGAAACAGGCTGGGATAGCTGTGTACATGCCCAAGGGGACTGCTTCGAAGGAAGCGGTCGAAACTATGAGTTACGGTAAGAAATTTTTTTATGGTCAAATTCCCCAAATTTTTGGGTAGCCCCATGTACACACACACACACACACACACAAAATAAACTACTTTCACCTCTTCTGACTTAGTCATCCAAGCATTTCACCAAAAGAAATCAACTAATGTGTAGGTCAGACCAACAAAATATTCTTTTCAAAATGATGTACTGGCACTTCTGCACCCCACTTCATGCAATCTCAAGATAATACTTTATCATCTCTCCCAGCTGCCCGTGCGTGTTCCATTTATACTCAAGTAAAACAATCTCCTCTCCGACACTTCAGATTCTCACAGCAGTGACTGCAAGGATTGCTCTTTTCTCAGGTGTGACCCTGTGAAGGTTGGTTCACAGCTACCAACAACTGAAGATTCGTGATTTCAGACTTCCACCACAAAGATGACTAAGTATATATGACATATACACTCTTCTAGGATATATGCAGTGTGTAGTGGTAATTCCTTACTGATATTTCAGGGCAACCATCGGTCCTATCTTCAAGGGTCAAGAAATCAAGGAAGGGACTGAAAGGTTGTCCTGAAACGTCAGTAAAGAATTACCATTACATGCCGAGTAATATCCCAGAACAGCGTCAACCGCAACTGAAAATGCATTTTCTTGAATATGTGGCCGTGTTGATTAGTAAATAGTCACAAACATTTGGAGGAGGTGACTGCTACCATCTTGTGTGTCCAAGTAGTTCAAATCTTCATCTGGATTTTCCTGGCCCAGCACAGAGACAAGGGACAAGCTACTGTGAACAAGTAAACCTGCAGGTTCCACATATTGTGAGAAATTTTACTAGGTGAGGAACTATTAGCTTCTCAAGAAGGACTGCTGTGTGGAATTAATTAGCTGCACAGTAAGACTGAGATACACGGACATCGTACCAAACGCACGTGCATGTTTATAAAAACTCTTACTAAACACAGAAGGCAGATGCAGATCTGTGACACAGCGCCACTGTGTCAGTGTTCACACACACACGGTTTTCATCTTCAGTGTCAAGAATTCAAGAAGATTCTTCTCTCACTCCTTGACCCATGCAGATAACAAAAGATCTGAAATCTCAACAACACTGCTGTGGAAACCTCAAATCCTGCAAGGCATATATTCTGCACATGACCACAACAGTCACCAGTCACCACCACACTCACCAGTTCTGCAGTCACTGCCATGGGGTGTGTGATCCACCGTGGATGAAAATGCAGTGTCAAAGATCTCAGCTAGTGAGGTTGGGCTTCCCACCACTCCCTGCCCAGAGTATGACTTGGCTTGCGCAGACTCCCACGGGCGGTGCTTGGAGGTGGGTGCTGGTGCAGTGACACGCTCCCCCATGGTTCACACCTTAAACAATTATATAAAATAAATGTTTGTGTTATGTGGTTCTGCGTCACACCGGCCCATCACAATATTCTTAACTTAACCACCTGGTAATAGCAGCTGTATGTCTTTCAACACAAGTGCTTCATGTGGTGCATGGTTGTCAAATGAGTACTGTTTATGGTCTGTTGTTTTATTTATATCTGCAGCCTTACAGAAATCATGTTACCAGTTTATGAACTAAGTAATAATAGCTCCTAACACAAATGGCATTTCTGTTGTTCCCAGAAACATTAATCCACTATAAAAGAACAGCACATTCTGACACTGCACTACGCTCACAACTACATTTAAGCCTAATGTGAACCAATTCCCTCCACCACGCCTACAGCAATTTCTGCATTATTACATTTTCACACAATTAATCAAAACAACACAACATTTCAACAAAAATTTCTCTTCCAACATAATTTTTAAATCCATTAATTTGAGAAATAAGCAGATGTCCTTCATTAGACAGTTTCTTCCAACTTTAATGGAAATAAAACCAGACCATACAATTTGCAGCAGACACCTTGCTAGCTCAGCTCCCTGTAGTCACTGCTACACTAACTTTGGAATTGCTATGCAGAGTTATACCGCTAATCATTCCATTGGGAGTACATTCATAGCTTCGATCCTTGTATGTTTCTTTAAAAAATAGAAAATACTCCTGCTGCATGTGCAATGCTTCTTGTCTAGCCACGTGTCTCTTGACACCCCACCCAAACAACTACCAAGTAGTCTGCTCACTGCTATACAATAGCAAAGAAGAGTCACTGAAGATTACAACACATGCTTAGGATGATGACATTGTATGTTGATCAGTAACAAGGATAAGCACAAGTACTCACTGAACAATGATATAAATATTCAGGTTGCACAACAGCAGGAAACTTAATGGAGTAACACCAACAGGGCCTGCCACTACTGATCTGGTACCCACTTTACTGCTGATACTAAGAATGAACATGACAAACTGACCCAGACCAACACCTGCTAAAGTTTGTGTTACACTCAAACTGTGTACATGTGCACAGATGTTGTATGTACCAACACCAAACACCTGTTATGTCCCATTAAACAATAACATATTTTGATGCTACAGCATCAGCATTGGCATCTCTTGATGTAGTACATGGTTTATACAGGGCAGTCTTCAACATGTATTGCAAGGTTCCCTGTCTTGTTCATGGCAATGCACATACTCCCTGCATGTGTTGTTTTTCATTTTTTCACCATTGTCAACAACTGCACACATGGTTTCATCATACAGTTGCAGGACAGTGCAGGGTGCTGGTACATACAGCATTTGTCTATACTAACCACACAGCACACATAACATAACATAACAACATGCACATTCACCACCCAAAAGTTCCAGTTTCTTATAAGAAGGCATGAAGATCATACTACAATGAACTTGCTGCAAGAAGGAAACTATAAAAGCTTTACATCATGTGAATCATGTGACATTTTATGTAATGACATCATGCAAGAGATAGAATTCAATATATACAAACTCCCACCTCAAATTACACATTCTTTTTCAAGAATTTTTCTATGACATCCAGCTCACTGAATGCAACAACCTAACATATGTTTCCCTCATTTCATCCAGAAGCTCACATGATACTGTTCCCAGAAAGAGCTCAGATGATTATGTAACATTATGATTTCATTGTCTATTTTAGGTTTATGCCAAGTTCATAAGCTTAGTTTTATCTGCAGCAACTGAGACATGGAACAAAGTCTACAGGCCACACAGTCTACAGAAGTCACAAGATAAAATACACTCTTATGCTGTTGCCATTTGTCACAACAGGCAGCACAATGTATCCCACTTCTGCACTATGCAAAGCACTCTCAACATTTAACAACTCAAAGAAATTCACACATTTAATATTTAAAGACAAGACAAAAATATGACCCTCAACATGTCAAATTCTAACCACATTAATCATATACAAAGCACACATGGTACAGGTATCAAGTTACCCAATAATCTTCCAACAAAAATTTTGAAAAATTAAATCATTACATTGTTGGGTCTGTACTAAATGAATTATGTCTTATCTCATTCCTGCAACCATGTTGATGAATTTATCTGAACTGAAAATTCTTAAGCTACATCAAGACACATTGCACAATATTTCTTCAACCAGCATGCATGATGGCACAAAAGTGTATGTCTGCTATTAATAAGAATACATAAATGCATTTTTAGCATTGCACAGCTGTCAATTTCACATCGCATACACACAGCAAGAGCCCCCACACCCCAGAGATGGGTGGGCCACACAGCCAGTCCAGATATGCAGAAGAGAAAACCTTATTGCCCCTGTTGGGTATCAAACCACAATTCCTGTCAGCCGGCCCACAACCTAGTCACTACACCAAGTGTGCCACCCCATCTCCATTTCCATCAAACTAGGAACTTGTAAACACAAACATAAAACATGTCCAGCATGACTATGAAATTAACCAACTACATCCTATCACCAAAGTCCAAGATCAATTAAGTTAACTTAGAAAAGTTAGCCATTCTGCAACCATGAGTGTGCAAAGCACTAAATGATAAACTGATACTCCTCAAGGGCAACCCAACAGGCCTCTAAAGATGCCTGTACCAACACACCAAAAGTTTTGGAGAAAAGTGCCTGAAGGGCTAACAAATCCAAACAACATATTATAGGAGCTGCAGATTGCTAACATGGAAGGGCTGATGGGGCTAGTTTGGTGTTGCATGACTTCTGGAACACACATATGGGCTGGTAAGCAATGCATTACCATAAGAACCGAGTAGAACATTCCATGAGTTGAGGTTAAGCAGCCCAGCACTACTAAGTAATCATCACATTTGCATACATACCCAGCCTTCAATTAAGTTTGCAGTTATCAAACACGTTACATTTCTAAAGTAGTATACGCCTCAAATGAGCACAGTTAAGATTACTTACATATTATAAGAAACCATTAACCACACCTTCATTTTTGCCATATTTTCCGTGTATTAATTTGATGTTCAAACACAACCATCTAACACACGAATTTGAGTTCACTTCTACCAACTGCACGAATAACGTGGTATTTATAAGAAATAAGTAAATGAATATTCACTTCCAAAATGAGAATGCTACAGCAAAGTACCTGTCTGTACATATCACGTACGTAATCATCGGATCAGCATCCGCTACTCAGTATTTCGTGAGGACGTGACCAGTACAACAACGGTACACTCATTCTAATTTCAGCACACCAATACGAAGGCAATACATTTTTTCCTCTGCCATCATGTCAAGATCAGATCATAAGCCCACCCACTTCCCATCCAATAAATACCAGTAGCTCTTTCGCAAGGACAAAGCGGCCAAAAGCGTGAAGATAGCCACTCACCTCCATTTATTACCCACGTTAAGAATATATGGAGGTATGCCTACACTCCCCCATGCATCTTCATGGCGTGGCACTTCGAAAAAGAAAACTTTACCTTCACCTTATCAAGGACAGGCGAATCAATAGTATGCACCCACATCACAATGGCCTCAAGCACCTCCAAAAATAACTATCAGACACGTCATATCGGTTTATACACAAAAGAAGTCCAGGGGCCAGTCTTGGAGTAACCGAAACGACGGAGGGTAAAAATCCAAGACGAATAATTCCTCCCGCTCAGGTGTAAGTCTTCTTGGAAAAAGCAAGATGTCAGTTATAATGACAAAGCTGTTTCAAGGAACGAGTTTTTCGTCGTCTTCTTGCTAGTTTATATACAGCAACAGTTAATGGACACACATATACGCTGGTTTCCTGGTTTCTGAAAATTAAATTCTAATATGTACTAGAAAATTGCTCGCTCACCTAGGCCTACGACAAGCCTACGCCATTCCTCGAAAACCACAAGCCTTTGCGTTACAACCCAAAATGGCGTCGGGGCATGTATTTGCAACTGTAGGAACTACAAAATTTGACCTATTTATTTCGACTCTTTCCTGCCAAAACGTTTTACATGTAAGTGAACAACATCCTTTACAACTCATCATACAGGCAGACACACTGAAAATCTCGCTACTTAGTGCCACATAGTGCACCAAATGCCCAAGATAGTGTTTGGTATGGGAACTTTCCATTGAATATTCACACTAAATTTAATGATTATCATAATACAATATTAACAAGAAACGGCAACGCTCGTTAATGGTTTTTGTAATTTGAAAGTGCTACTATTACATATTTACGAACAATAAATATAGCCAGATTCTCTGTTAAAAGATAGAGAACAAGACACTGTGAATTGTATAACAAAAGGTACAAAAGTGTAACCCATGAGTCATTCAAGTGCCAGAATTGTAATATGGCCCACTTTATGAAACGAGGAAACTTACCCGTTGTGTTACTTAAAAATTTGCGATCACCGGACTACACACGTTTTTGCACTCAAATCAAATGCTCGTGAATTAATGTTAATAATACTGCAAACTAGCAACCAGTACAAAGGTCGGGTTTCTTTTCGTTTCAATGAGTAGCCTGGGAGGTTAATCATCATGAGGCACGTAAGGTTTGTATGAGTCATAGTAAGATAGCGGTTTTCATCCTGTAAGGATGTGTGTATGTATGCATAAAACAAATTTCGTACTTCAAAATCGTTAATCGTAATTATGAAAACTAGTAATAATAATTAGAATTATCCGTAACCAGTGGTCATTCAAGTGATGGTCTTTTGGGTATTTGTAACATGTCATGTGCCTTGTTTTGTTCCGACTTTTGTAGGAACGAACTGCCGCCTTCTTCAGGGTAACTGAATTGGTTCAGGTCGATGCTGAAGTGATTGAGTAGAAGAAAATATATCGGTTATATAGGTTATGTTCTAACCAACTCGGTTGTCCACGACGACTTTATTGTCACTTTTTGCGTCCCACTCTCTGTCGAAGAAGCTTATTCTTGATCCAGGTTAAGAATAAAATTATGCTGGTATTCTGGCACATCTTAAAGAGTGTCATCCCTGTTGTGTATATTACAACATAAGTAGGCCAATATGCATAGATCAGCAGTCAAAAACACAACTACTGTAATGTACATAACGTATTAACTACATGTTTCGGCCATTTCTAATTAGGCCATCATCAGGTTGGATACAACTGTCAGAGGAACCATATCAAGCAATATAATATAATCATCAGTGTCAGTGTAAGTGAAGGGGGACGAGATCTCGTTTACAAAAGATCAGGGTGCGTGGGTGGGTGTGTGTGTGTGTATAGATTGGTGGTGGAATTTAGATACATGTATTGACTATTTGTCCATGGTGACATAGTTTATCCATTACAGTGAGGATTGTGTTGGCCTTGATGGGCATCCAACATTGCAAGACCCCCAGGAGCCCATCAGGACCAACGCAATCCTAACTGTAATGGATAAACTATGTCACCATGGACAAATAGTCAATACATGTATCTAAATTCCACCACCAATCTACACCCCCCCCATATTTTGTAAACGAGACTCATCCCCCTTTTACTCACACTGACACTGATGATTATATTATATTGCTTGATATGGTTCCTCTGACATTTGTATCCAACCTGATGATGGCCTAATTAGAAACGGCCGAAACATGTAGTTGATACAAATTTCACTGTTTCACCGTGCATTTTAATTCACTGAATTTCACACACCAACTAATGCACTTCTATATATAATAAAATATTAGTCTAAAATGTTCACATTAAAACACTTAAAAACGCTCCAACATGTTTCGATTTTATTCAGATCATCTTCAGGGAGCTCGTATGTTCTTTGTTAAAGTTACTGATTTTAAAATTTGTTAAAAATGTAAAAGTCAGTGCGGTGAAGCAGCAGCATAATGTTTGGTGTGTGTACGTGCTATCTGTGTGAAGATGTGTGCCAGCACACAGGCACACATCCTCACACAGAACACACGTACACACACCAAACCAACTTTTACATTTTTAACAAATTTTAAAATCAGTAACTTTAACAAAGAACATACAAGCTCCCTGAAGATGATCTGAATAAAATCGATACATGTTGGAGCATTTTTAAGTGTTTTAATGTGAACATTTTAGACTAATATTTTATTATATATAGAAGTGCATTATTTGGTGTGTGAAATTCAATATAGTTGATACGTTATGTCCATTACAATTTTGTTGTGTTTTTGACTGCTATTCTATACATATTGGTCTACTTAAATTCTGGCACATGTTTTGGCATAATTAATTCCATCTCTGATGAAGGGTGTTGAACAGATCATTCTTTCTCCCCTGTAACAAAATGCAGCAGGGACTGAAGGAAAAGGAACAAATTTGGTGCTTGTGTTTGGTCTTCATTTGTAATAGTTTAAATTATATAGGTGTGCATTCCTGCAGAAAACTCTGGGTGACATAAGATGTGTGTACATGGAGGATCCTGCATCTGCCAGCATATTCAGGCACCCTTGATGTGCACATATTCTCACCTATAGCACAGCCTGTTTCTACAAGATGCCATTAAACATCACACAGCCTTGGCATACATATAGTTTCAATGGATTTTCAGTACACCTTTTCTTCTAGTATGTTACTAGTTTGCCATGATTAATAATAGTTTGTTGCTGTGAACTTCATACTTTCAGTGTACATTATGTCACAGTAGGAGGTGTATATAATATACATTTCCCTTAAACCTGAAAATGATTTCTACGGAGGCAAGAAATGGCTCTAAGGTACTCAGTAAAGGGTATGCTATCTTGCAAGGTTTAAGGTTTTCCCATTGGTTTTGTTGAGCACTAATGTGGCAATGTATCAGTGGGTTAGTGTTTTTCACATTTTGAAGGTGTGTAGTGCCTTCAGCTGCACTCACCCCCTGATAATGAAGGCACTACTTTCCATTCAGACATCAGGAAACAATGACCCAGGGACACAGCTTCACCTCCCATCCTTAACACAATCTTACCTTTGAACTCAGACATAATTCCCTTCACCAACACCTACATACCTGCGACACTCATGGAGGCTTTGAGGTGAGACATCCACGTTGTGTTGAACCAGAATTACAAAATGGCAAAAGTACAGTCAAACACAACTATATATATTAGCTATGAGAGGGTGGATCACATAGCAGTTTACAACTACGTGTTTTGGCCTCTATCAGCCATCTCATTCACATGAATTATATATTATCATACAATTACTGTAATTTAAATACAGTTGAATACAGTGGTACAGATGTAACCTGTATAAGTGACGATGTTCTGAGTTAAGCAGGTATTGTACAAAAGTAAATAAAGTTTGACTGTAGTTGTATGGATATAACCTCTATCAGTAACAATGTTCTGTTCACTATTTGTACAATACCTGCTTCACTCAGAACCACGTCACTTATACAGGTTATATCTGTACCACTGTATTCAACTCTATTTAAATTACAGTAATTGTATGATAATATATAATTCATGTGAACGAGATCTCGTCACCAATAACAGGTGCCTTGCATATTGTATAGTTTTACTTTATGACAGGAAGTAGTACAACCTGACGATGGCTGATAGAGGCCGAAACACGTAGTTGTAAACTGCTATGTGATCCACCCTCTCATAGCTAATATATATAGTTGTGTTTTGATTGTACTTTTGCCATTTTGTAACTCATGGAGGAATGGAGACAGTTACATAACCAGGACACTTAAAATGTGTAATATGAATGAGGAAAAGAAATGAATACAGAATTTTTATTCTAAACCTCTAGGAAAGAGTGGACTTGTGAAATTCAGATATAACTGTGAGGATAATATTAAAGTGGACCCCTACAGAAATATGAAGATATGAATTGGCTTAAAACAGAGTTCAGTGATGAAGCTTCAGTTTGAAAGTTTTCCCACTTCTGGGTTTATGACAATGTATAGTTAGTTAGGTGGTTGGCAATGTTCTGGGTTATGACAGTGTATATTTAGTTAGGTGGCTGGCAATGTTCTGGGTTGACAGTGTATAGTTAGATGATTGGCAATGTTCTGGGTTATGACAGTGTATATTTAGTTAGGTGGTTGGCAATGTT
>Ga0209628_10003309_pt1 | contig 11253 bp, 9 predicted proteins | sample TergutCu122P4_FD_187285 | JGI IMG/M metagenome (GOLD analysis project Ga0209628, IMG submission 187285) | Cubitermes ugandensis P4 segment gut microbial communities from Kakamega Forest, Kenya - Cu122 P4 (SPAdes) (version 2) | ecosystem: Host-associated > Arthropoda: Insects > Digestive system >...
TAACATCTGTTTTTTTTTTTCTGTTATGAACACACAAAAGGGAACCAGGAGAGCAAAATCAGCATGTAGGCTACAGGCTGCAGGACCAAGGTACTACAGTCTGATTTCTAGTGACTGCAAGACACTTTTTCTCTTATATGAAGCACCCAGACCAGCTCTAGGGCACATGCAATAGGTACTGCAGGGTCTTTCCTTGTGTTTAAAAGAGCTGAGGCACAAAGATGACCACTCACCTCCATCTAATGCCAAAATATTGCATGGTGTGGTGCTTAATTAAGCCCATGGACAACTTCACATGCACACACAATAAGGTCCTTATGTTTTAAATTGTGTAGCACAATTACACCATTCATGTACGTATCATCCACTCAATGGCAAGAGTGACAGTCTTCCCATCTTGGCATATTTAATGCCTTAAAATTATTAACAAATTGATAAAAATTTTAAATGGCTACAAGTTTCTCAGCCTTCTTACATGTTGCTTTCCCTGCACAGTGAAATCAAATGTGATAAGAGATTTCTATGCACCCCAAATACACGTTCACAATTTCTGTGTTTTCAGAGAACATAACACATGGCAGTGTATCTGCATCTACCATGTGCTTGGTATAACTGAACAACTAACACGGCTGGTGACACTTGTTACACGCAATAACACATTTTTGTTTATGGCTACTTATGCACCGTGATGAACATCAAGACATGTGTGACCCACTTTGTGTTGTTTTATATAAACTGAATGTCTCACCTACTGAGTTCATCAATTACCATCAGGTGACATGTCATCAGTGACACTCTAGTATGTGTGTACCTCGTAACAATGACACACAAACCTATGACATCATCTAACAGCTGCAGTTCTATGATGCAGAAACAAGTCTACTGAAGTCACAAACAGTTACCTGGTTGGACTAGAACACAGTGATGACTGTGCCATAATGCTGAAAAGCTGTATATACAGGGGGTTTTTCCAAAACACCTTCATATGGTTAATGTTATGCAGTCCTACACAATCTACTGAAGTCCTCTATGCTGGTATGGAACTACCAGTGAATCCAGTAATGCTGGTTTCAAGATGGAAACTTCTGCCAGGTCTGAATGATGATTTGCAAGGGCTTCCTAAAGAATGGTTGCTATGAAAAGTTCTAAAACACTGAAGGGAACAGCAAAGAATGGCTGCGGAGTGACTGTGTGAACTGGGATTCCAGCACAAGACATACACAGGTGTTGTTACTGCTGTCACAAAACACAGGAGAGGGGGAAGAGGGAGAGAGAAGGGAGAATGAGGCTGAAAACGGAAAAGTAGACAGCATGTCAGTCATAGGATGCTGCTGCAGTGTGTTCAACCTTTGCTTGATTATATGGGTCGCATGGGGTTCAAATCATGGTGTTACAGCCATCAGGAATATCTGCACTACAGTGGGGATCCTAAACCATTTACAAAAACAATCAACCATTACACATTATTTCTCAATTGTGGGAAGGGGGTGGGTGAGAGAGATAGTAGTAGTAATAGTAGTAGTAGTAATAATAAATTAAACTTAGAAGTTTTGTAAATGCACCAAACAGAATGTTCTGTTTATCCATATCCGTTGATTATTTGTGTTATCTTCTCTTCTTCATTGGCCTAGATCATCAGGATTCTGCTGTACATAAATTTCTTTCAGTGTATGCAATAACAGTGATATTTAAAGTTAATATGCACTGTTTATTCACACACAGTTCTGATTTCTCATAAATGTAAATAATCTGAATAGTCCCATGCAAATGTAATTTTTGTTTACTATAAAGGAAGAGTTCACACAGTCTTACCTATGTCCTGTTACTCTACGCACAACTTAAGCTATAATGAATTTTTCATGTATGAAGTGGAAAGTCACATTTAAAACACTGGCATTTACTGACACTTTGCTTGAAAGCACCAGCTTCATGTTCTTTAAAGGTCCGCATCAAAAGTTACCCTATACACACACTCAAAACCTAAATACAATAACAGGGTATGCATGCTGTAACTGTCACATTAAGGCTACAGTCCTAAACTGGTGCCATTTACAGGTCACTGGCAAAAATCCACTACGCTACACCTTGCTTAACAGTACTGCAACGGCCCATATGAAACTGCACTCTTAGACAGGGCAGTTCTCTTTATCGGATGCTTCCCCTCACCTCACTGAGAGGCCCCTGGTGGTGGGAGAAAATCAAGATCATCAAACAGCACTTTCTGGGGCATAAGAACACTGGGCCTCATAAGTTTAGTACGTTTCATCCAATAGAGTTGAAAGAAATGTTAAACTAAAATTCCATAAAATGATAAAAGTGCATATTTATTTCCCCACTTCCAATGCATATTTTGAAATTTTCATTACTTTGGATAAGTCAGGATAGCTTGAGAGAGTGACCATGTAACAGACAGCATAGCAGCCTCCTATTCATTGCAGACTACACTGTCTTTCTCCCAGGACACAGTGACTGGGCCGTGAAGCTGACTACCCACCTCCATCTATCATGAAGGATAAGAATGACTGGATATATATCACCACTCCCTCATAGTCCTCCTTGGCATACATATGAATAAAAATACTTTTAATTTTACATACCTCCTTATCTCTCGCCTTGCACAACAATTAAACCGACAGAGACATTCCAGCACCATGAATGGTGGCCACTTGCACATGATCAACTTCCATTTTGAAAACACATTACGAAGAATATGAACAGAAACCATTTGACAGTACGGCCTTGACCTGGTAACTTCCAAAATTCTTTGATATTTAAAAAAGAAAACACAAGTGTTATGATACCTACCTACCACAAGGTGATTTCAGTAGGGGTATGCAAGTCATTGAGCCATCCAGACAACCCATGCAACCTGGGTTGCTGACCAACTTGCAAAATGCCCTACAGAAATCTCCCTGTACTTTTAGCCTTGTCATGTGCGACTTACCTGCAAGAATTTTGCAATATCAGTGACAACATTTCTGAAGACAAATTCTTCCTTGTCACTGTCAAACCACCCAAGTTTGCTGATCCGAGCAAAAAGAGTCACCAAGGCTTGAATAACAAAATTTGGAAGTTTGGGCCGAGTTGCCAGGTAATTCAAAACATAATTACCTGAAAAATAAAAGTATCAATTACAACACAATCATTTCAAAATCAAACTCTTGCAATCCACTTTGTTACATTTTATAATGCAACAAATGTGTAATGAATACAACCAAAACACAACATATTATTGCTCTGTGGTTACCATTACCATGCTGCGAGATTATCAGCACTGATATCTGAAGCAGTATGGAATAGATATGCTACTTGGATGAGAGCTACTGGAATTGGCGCAAGTACTGTTAGCATTTGATAGGTACCTAATATCCAATAAAGCAATGATTTCAACTGAGGAAGTCAAATCTAATGATTCTGTTAAATGGGTACAGATAAATTTAGAAACAAAACTATGAAAATTTAGCATTATATCTAACAAACACGAGCATTTTGCATGTCTGACACTTCAGTCCATAAAATCATTAAACAGGGTTACGAATCATATGTGACTGCAGGATGGGAACAACTACTCTGCAAAATAGATAACTTCCATACAGATATCTCAAACTGACACATCAATTACCATGCATCTATATATGTTATTCTACCTCAAAGACCAACACAATACACAAAATATTATGGAGAACAAACACAACTTTAATATTCCTCCTACACTGTTTGGTCAGTCTCAGCCATCATCATAGAGAACATGTAAAATACAAAGCAGAAGATATTTAAGGTCTACAAGAAGAACTGAAGCTTTAAATCAGCTGATTTATTGAAAGCAAAACTAACATATTGCCAAAATTTATATAAAATGTTCCAATATTTCCAAGTCTATAAACTGTTATTCTGTGCCAAAAACACAATGTGTTTAATCCTTCTTACTTATAAATTAAGATATCTTAAAATAACAATATATTAAATGTTCAAATAGTGAAATATATGTTGTCTGCCCCCTTGCAAAGTGTGTGCCATAGGTCATATCCTGAAACTGTTCCTGGAAAACATCCTGGTTTTATGCTCAACCATCCAGTGTGTAGTTGGCTGTTAATACTACACAAGTCTTTGCTCACAGACTACTGTTGAAGGATATGAAATTTTCAGTCAAATGTAATATGCAATTTTTTGTGCATATTCTGTAATCTTACAATAATATGTGTGCCATGGTCACAAGAAACTTATGGATGCAGGACAGATGCAGCTTACTTCAGTGTTTACTACATAAGAAAATCGTACTCCGTAATGGGCCAGCTGCCTTAAGGAAATAGTTCTGAATGTCAAACTTATGTAAACTCTACCCTTTATTTGACACATTCTCCCTGATTATGGCCCAGACTGGCCTAACACGTGGGAAGAAGGTTAATGTTATATTTGTTCTCCATAACAAATTGTGTGAAGTGTGTTTTCACTGCAGAATTACATAAAAATAATTTATGACACGAAGTAAATGCACTTCATAATCAGTGTAACACAACATGGTTTCTAAAAACAATATACAAGAAATTCAAAATGCGAACTTACGTATATCAACTCTCTGTTGTAAACTAAGACCTTGGGCACTTCGAGACACAAGTTTGGTCAATGTTGTTGCAGCTAGTAGCTGGGCATAACAGGAATCTTCTCGATCTAGAAGCAACTGGCATTTCGAGAGAGTATCCGGAGCATTTTGGAAACCAACAAGGGCTTTCTCCGCTTCCGCTCTCTGACTGGCATCTTGAGACTCATAGAGTTGTTTACAAAGTAACTCCAACTGCCGCACCTCCTAGAAAAAAGGCGTGTTAAGTTCCTACACAGTATTGTCAACTACCTTGCACGGTACAAAACATTTCTGCAGAACGTAATTTGCGGAGTAGTTCTCCAGTCTTTTACGAATAAACACGGAACATGTGATTCAACAATTACCATTGCAATGTCCATTTTTAAAGCAAAATACTAGGTTATATGACCATACTTGCAGTATCCGTTACTTCATAGTGTGTCATCATTTACGAGATCTCACAAAAAATAATGTCAAAATATTCGGTCACGCCATTAAGCTGCCTGGCTTTGGATACCATCATTTTCTCGTGTAACGACACTTTCGCGTCAATTAATTTCAATTAAACACAACACAAAAACTTTCAAAATCTGCAAACTAAAACCGCAATACGCGCACAAGATATGTCATCAAGAAAAAACCGCAATCACAATGTTTTGATGCATTCTACCACGGCAGAATTTGTTCCGGTGTAGACCGTGCGTATCGTGCCTTGGCGTCGCACTTGCATGTTTTGGTATAAACGATTCGAGTAAAGATGCAGACATCATTTTATACTATTCTTATCAGTGACACACGCATACTTCATCGATCTCAATTACCAATTACTACGAATGACACTAATTACAGCACTTCATAACTCTTTGTTTCATGCCTTACCTGCTCATCCGCCATTTTCACTGGCCAAACATTTCAAGCGACCGTGGTGCCATCTAAAAACATCGCGGCGTATGCCAACACCACCACGACAACTACACTTATCGTGCCAATCTATCTATGCTCTCTGCATTAGGCCAACTGGGACTCCACAAATACGAGCCTACTTTAGTAGAGTTTTTCCGTACTCCTCTTCAGTAGACTGGCCTACCATATTCTTTTTTAAAATCAGTGGGTTTCATACTTAGTTATAACGTTCTCCGTTAACTCCACCTCCATTCTTAAGAGCCAGCTGTGTTGCGATCCTTCCAAAACACATTTAGACCCCTAAATCTTGCCTCCTTTCTCAGAGTCCATGAACATGCATCATTTGACTGATTTATGATAATGTTGCCGCATTTACTATTATATAATAAACATCGAAACTAGGAAAGCCCTACACTGCACTGTATATTTTCAGTAGATCCATCTACAGCAGAGTCGCAATTGGTAGTGAAATGCATTCAATAACCTCCCCTTCCCAAACTCCATCCTCATCTCCCCTAACAAACAAGGCTCTGGATACCAAGTCAAAGTGGTATAACTGTTCCATCTTCCACACGGCAAATGCTGCAGAACACCCCCGTCCAGGGACTAAAAGTTGGCAAACCCACCACTGAACTACCTACCATTAGGCTACTAACATGCCCTAGGGAATTAAGTATTACTTCCAAACTTCAATGGAAAGACAACAGGATGGCAAATTTGACGAACTATTGCAAGAAAAACGGTTAAGCGAAAATGGAAAAAGCAAAATACAATCAAATATGCAACCTGGAATGTAAGTGGCACAGCCCACAAATGAGAGGCACTGGGCAGTGTATCAAATGAGAAGCAAATTACAATAGCAGCAATTACAGAATCACAAAAGAAACCTTAGGGTACAATGGAAACAAATAATTACATGGTAATATATAGTGGTGTAAACAGAAGTATACGAGCACAAGCAGGTGTAATGATTTGGATTCATATACCAATCAAAAACACGATTAAACATACTGGAGCAAAAAAATCAATCGAGGTAAAGCTAAATATTGGAAAAAGGAAATAATCATTTTTTGGAGTTTATGGCCCAGATGAAGGAGTTAAAGAAAACGAAAACTTGTTATAACCAATTACAGGAAATAGTACACAAAACTAACAAAAACAATTGCATCTTACTCTCAGGAGACCTGAATGCTAGAATAGTAATGCTGAAATCTGTAATATTGTAGGAAGTTTTAGAAAACAAGTTACAAATGCCAATGGACTGAAAGTAATGCCACATACATCATCATCAAAATAATGAACTCATTCTTTAAACACAAAAATATACATCAAACACATGGTCAGCTTGCAATGACAGAACATTTATAGACTTATTACATTGCAAACAGGAAGCTATCAGAATTATTCCTAGGTGTGAGGGTTCACAGAGAAAGTGATATTGGTTCAGGGTGCTTTTTTGACTTTGGCTAAATTAAGATTTCCACCAAAAAAGGGTTACATTTACCCAAGAACACTGCACACAAAGTAATATATTTCATTATTAAATTAGATTACCCAATGACGAAAGTATGACAGCCATACAAAGAATTCAACAGAAACTACAAGAAATTCCAGAAAGCAGCAATATTGTTTTGGAATGGAGGAACATCAAAACCACAATCTCACAGGCAGAAGGTGAAAGTCTGGGGAAAAACAAAGCATTAAAAAAAGTAAAGAGTAGAATAGAAAAATTTAGCCTATAAGAAGGATCTTCAAAGACCAGTGGCAATGAGATTCAGTACAAGTGTAGATCAGCCACTGCCAAAAAGAAATCAGAAAGAGACATTGCAAACCCTAAGAACAATTACCATCATTCTCAGAATATGACATATAGAAAATAAAACCACACATTTAAGCTATTAAAACACATGAACGAAGATATTAAAGAACCAGCATATATAAACCCTGGTCCAAGAAACATTTTTACATTATAGGTAATTATGGACTGATAAGTAACTCTCTTCAAAAAAATTATTGGAATACAGAAGATGTTGATGACAAAATTATAACAATGGAAGAACTGAAAGAAGCACTAAAAAAAAAATGGAAAATCACCAGGCAAAGATACTTTGAATTTAAAACTTTATAAATATGCAAGAGACTCATTTCATGAGAGACTACTATTTTTTAATAACACTTCTATGATGGGAGAAATGCAGGAAGAATGGAAAAACAGTATTGTGATACCTATATACAAGAAAGGTTATAAACAAAGTGTGGAAAACTATGGTGGAATTAACCTACTTAATACCTGTTATAAACTACACAGTAAAATTCTGAATGACAAATTGAAAGCACAAAGAGATAAGTTCCTTTTGGAATGCCACAATGGATTTTGAAAGGCACATCTTGCATCGATCCATTCTTTAGCATAAAATTACTTACAGAAAAAAGATAAAGCCTAATTAGCAAACCCGCTTAGAATTTCTTGGCTATGTGAAAGCCTTAAAGGAGGCAAATCATTTGAAATATTACATAGCAAAAATATTCCCAATTTATTATTAAAAAGTACAACAGAAATTTACTCTGGAAACAAAATAAAAGATAGAAAATCAATTACCAGAAGAACATACAATTAATCTTGGAGTCAGACAAGGCTACCCTTTATCACCCACACTATTCAAAATTTACATGAATGAAATAACAGTAAAATTGAACCATATTTACAAAAATGGCACTACTTCATGGACCAGTACAAAAATAAACAATCTACTTTTTGCAGATGATCAAGTCATAATAGCTGATTCAAAGGATAATTTACAGAGGGGAGAATTCACATTACAAAACAAAGTAAAAAAAAAATTTGGAATGGAAATATCACCAGAAAAATCTCAGACGATGTCATTTTTAGGACAAGAACCTGTAAGTGAAACCATTGTGTGTAACAAATGTTTAAAAGTAAAGAATTTTAAATACCTTGGTTGTGAAATTTCCTATGAACATGGAAAAGATATTCAACAAAAAATAGCAAAATTTACTCAAATACTGAGAATTCTAAACAACACTTTTAAATCAACTTTGGTTCAGATATTTTCAAGAATAAAAGTATATAATGCACTGGCTCTTCCAAATCTTTTATATGGAAGAGAAATTTGAACCCTTAGAAAAAATAAAAAACGATTCACACTGAGATGGAATTTTTCAGAAGAACAGCCACAAAAGGAACGAAAAAATTTTGGAAGAGGTGAAAGTAGAACCAGCTGACAAGAAACTAAAAAGATACAAATCAAATTGGCTATGACACGTAACAAGAATGAACAACAAAAGGATGCCAAAAATAATGCAGACTTATAGACCAAATGGATGAAGACGACTTGGAAGACCTTTGAAGAGACTACTGGAGGCCGAAACAGGTCTATCAAAACCTGACTTGTGATGGATGATGATGATGACGATACTGATCATCTACAGCAATTACAGTGGAAAGCATGTAACAATCTTGCCTTCATATAAAATGAACCATCGAAAAAGGCATTCTTTTGAAATATGTTAAATTGTTAATCGTTCCTGTATCATGATTGATCTCAAAGTTAACCCAGAATGTTTGATCTCATGTTATGTACTTGTGGAACAATAATTAATAAATCATTCTTTAATGAAATCACTGCTTTCCCTCATAACATTTATTGTCACCTATGTTTATCATACACGTGGGTAAAAATTAAAATATGTAAGTTTCAAGTTTTATCAGATCAACAGAAAGTACTTCACATGTTTACACAGCTTGAGGATTTTAAAATTTTGAAGTTTGAGAAGTTTCAGATGAGGAAACAAGACTAATATTACTAACATCATTCACATTTGTAGTCATATACACTTCAAGATAAAAGATAAATGGCTTTAATACTAGTAAATTTTATTCAAGTTCTTATGAACCAAGTTCAAAGAATTGCTCATAAAAATGTACAAATCATTTAAAAAAGTAAACTGAATTTCGGCATGTTTTACAGTGAAAATACCAATGGAAAGACTGTGGCCAACAAAACTGTCAAACCAAAGGGTACAAATCTGCAACAAAAAATGCGACATTTTCATTCACTTCATAATCCCTGCCATGAAGGAAAGATTAATCAGTAAAATATTTGAGATCAAGTTGTGATGGAAAACTTGTAAGCAAGACAGAGGAAATGCTCACACGCCTCATGTTAAAAAAAAAAAAAAAAAAGACAACACAATTTCTGGTGACTACATTAAAAATTAAACTTACCATCTATGAAAGAGGTAAATGGGAACTAGAGTACTCAAATATTTTAAGTATGCTATGCTACCATCCTTATTCTGAGGTTCCTTTTCTCAGACAGAAACCAGCTCATACTTCCAAAATAGATAGCAACGTTATGGAAGAGTACCACTGGTAGAATTACTGTGAACACAATTCACCATTATTTAAAAAAAAAAGTGCCTGTACTAACAAACATAAAATGAATCATACATTTTACCTCAGTACACTTAAATTTACATTAAAGACGCCTTAACACATCACTGAGACTCACACACACATTTTATACACAGACCCAACATGTGCACTTTGTTTCTAATGTCTGAATGCAACCTGTCTACCTGATGGCAATAAAGAAAGAAAGCACTCAAAATGCGTTCTGTAATGCAATGAAGTCACCGCAGCTAGCCCTCCACAATGCATGAATGAAAGAAAAAAGAAAGTGAGCGAAGAGACAAATAATGTGAACATACAATTATTTTCAACTTGGATCACACAATTTCAGCAATAAATTAATCGTGTCCACACAAGGAGTACAAAGCACACGGCAATACAAAATCTAAACTGTATGACAAACAAAACATAGGCCTTCTTTTCTCTTGAAGTGAAAAAAATATTTACAAACTTCCACATATGCGTATGTTATTAATGAAAAAACTGCAACACAATTCAGCAAAAAATACTTGGGGGACAGTGTATACGTCTATAGGCCAAACTTATCAGCACTTGTATTTGATCCCCAACTGCCTGGTCTAATAATTTTAACAGCATGCATTATCTAGTGTAACATAATGAAATTTATGAAGCACTGTTTATTAATGGTGTCGCCTTCTCTTTATCACTGCATAGCAGTGACTATTTTATATGATGAAGAAAGCAAAATCCTTGACTGATCACACACTTCTCTCCAGGAAATATACACCAACATGACGTCTTCATACATTCATCTATTCAGGAACACCATCTTTAATATATACACAACAAACTGTGCATTTGCACCCATTCATATTTTTTTCTGATTCCACTGTTCGCAAGAAAACACCAGGAAAGAGGTTGTTTCTTCACGAATAAGCACTCATTACACAGAATGAATTCACAAAATAACTGAAGATGGAAACCCAGCACCTCAGCAGATCACTTGTATAAGTACAGTAACATCGACATTTAAACTTGACTGAAAAGCTGCAACATCTGTTTCCAATTGCGTTTCTTGCTGGACTTCTGTATGATTACTTCAGAAAACCAGACAAAAACAAAATAGCTAAAATGATATGTCAAGCAGCTATAGCAAGTAAATAAAATACTCGTATATACAGTACATCACATATACACTTTGTTTTGTTGCTCAGTTACTGTTTAGAAGCATCTGAATTATTACTGGTGAAACATGTTCTTTCAGACTTCATAACATTAAAGTGTCTAGAGTCCTAAATAATAAATGAAATCCACATAGTTTTCTATAGCTGCACAGATAGTAGCCTTGTGTCTTCATCCACTTGTCATCCAATTCAGT
>Ga0209628_10003310_pt1 | contig 11253 bp, 1 predicted proteins | sample TergutCu122P4_FD_187285 | JGI IMG/M metagenome (GOLD analysis project Ga0209628, IMG submission 187285) | Cubitermes ugandensis P4 segment gut microbial communities from Kakamega Forest, Kenya - Cu122 P4 (SPAdes) (version 2) | ecosystem: Host-associated > Arthropoda: Insects > Digestive system >...
TCGGAAGTCGCGATTACAAGTAATGCCTTGCCCGGCAGCGCTTTCAGCGGAATGAGCATATTGAAAACAGTGATGCTTCCCTCGTCGGTTACTTCCATAGGCAGTAACGCCTTTGACGGTTGCAAATCTTTGTCTAATTTTGTTTTTCCTGAAAGTTTGCAGACCATTGTTGGGAATTATGCTTTCAGGAATTGTACTTCTCTCACGACGCTTCAATTTCCGGCTTCATTAAGAACCATTGGAAACTATACGTTCCAATATTGCACAGGTTTAACGAACATTCAGTTTTCCGAAGGCTTACAGGAAATTGGTTATCAGGCTTTCGCCTATTGCAGTCAATTGGCGGGACAAGTTACAATTCCTTCCACTGTCACCAGAATACAAGGTTACGCTTTTTCATACAGCTATCAATTAAGGTCGTGCAAAATTTTAGCCGTAACACCTCCCACTTTGGATGAAAATAATTCGCTGGGAACCATTGCAACCGTTTATGTTCCGGCAACTGCCATTCTCAGTTATCAAAGCGCTACGTATTGGAAAGACAAAATCCTTATTGCGGGCGACCAGTTGAAGACGCTGACTTTGAACATTACGACTCCGGGTACGCTGGGAGAAAGGGCTTTGGAACAATTCAGCTACCTGCGGGATATTAACATTTTGAACCTCAGCGGAACTTTGAATTCTGCGGATTTTGACAATATCAAAAACATGGTTTCATTGATTTCGGTCGATATTTCAGGGCTGACAAATACCGAACTGTACGACAATTTATTTAATGGACGTTCGGGAATGATGACTGTGAAACTTCCGGCAAACCTGAAAAAAATAAACGACTACAGTTTTTACAACTGTTATGCCTTAGAAACTCCCGATTTTCCGGATTCGGTATCAGAAATAGGCGCTTACGCATTTGACTATTGTTATAATTTATCGACCGCGAATTTGCCCGTTTCCTTAAAAACACTGGGTACAGGAGCTTTTGGTTATTGCTATAATATGACGACCGTTCGCTTCCCTGCCGGTTTACAGACGATAGGAAATTCTGTTTTTTATGGTTGTTCCGCCCTTTCCGCAGTAGCAATCCCTGAAAGTGTAACATCCATTGGGAGCTCCGCTTTTTATGGATGCTCCGCCTTATCGCAGGTTTCGCTTCCGGATAATCTAACCGTCATTAATAGCAGTACTTTTTACAATTGCACTTCGCTGAACGGTATTCAATTACCGTCTAAAATAACCAATTTAGGAGGTGATGCTTTTTATGGATGCACCAGTTTAACTAATATTACTTTGCCTGCCGGTTTAATCAATATGGACAACTATTATAATGCATCTTTCAGAAATTGCCCTTCCTTGCAGCAGGTTATCTGTTTGCAATCAACACCGCCTGTTTTAGCTAACGACCAATTTCCAAACGTCAATAAAGCAGCTTGCGAATTGTTAGTTCCCTTTTGGGCGCTGACGGATTATAAATTGGCAGATCAGTGGAAATTGTTTCCAATCATCAATGCCAATTATCAGGAAATACCCAATATAGTCGTCAATGGCTCGCTGACTTTGGTCGAAGGCGTTCGTCCATTGGGATTGCCCGGCATAGAAATCACCATGAACGGCAATATGACCGTCAGGGGAAATACGCCTTTCAACACCAACAATTTTGTATTGAAACCGCAATTCACCTACAACATGATGTCAACCACCTCCCGTTATGCTCAGTTTGTCAGCGAATGTAACAGCATGACCGCCCAGCAGGTAAAAGTTGATTTATCGGCTAACGGAAACCGATGGTATTATTTCTCTTTCCCGTTTGATGCAGCTATATCCGCCATTACCATCGACGACGGCGCTTATTTCGTTTTCCGCCGTTACGACGGACAAACGCGGGCGGCACAAGGCGCCGGAAACAGTTGGAAAACAATGTCCGCAAGCGACACTTTGCGTGCCGGAACCGGTTATATTTTTCAGTGCAGCGCCAACATCAGCCATTTGGTGATAACCGCTACCAACGAGTCGAAAAACAAACTGTTCCAAGCGACTGCCAAAACATTTCCTCTATACGGATATGCTTCCGATAATGCCGGAAACAGCAATTGGAATTTAACGGGCAATCCTTCGCCAAGTTATTTCGATATTCATTTCCTCGATTTCACCGCTCCCATTACTTACTGGAACGACGCTAATTCGAGGTATGAAGCCCTGTCGCCGGCAGACGACGCTTTTCTGTTGCGTCCCTACCAGGCGTTTTTTGTACAAAAACCTACCGATTTGGCTTCGATTTCATTCCTTCCGGCAGGACGGCAAACCACTACGGAAATCGTGAACCGCGCGCCCGCGCTCCGGTCGTCTTCCGACAGAGTTTTGATTAATCTGGAAGTCAATAACGAGGAATATGGAGACAAAACCCGTGTGGTGATTAATCCAAAAGCCCGATTGGATTATGAATTGACCTGCGACGCTTCGAAATTCATGAGCACGGAACCTCAGGTTCCCCAATTATATTCTTTAGACGCATCGGCTACGCAATATGCTATCAATGAACGTCCTTTGGATAATGGAACCGTTCCTTTGGGGTTCTATGCCGGCACGGCAGACCGGTTTACGATTTCTTTGAAAGACGAAGTGAACGCCTTTTCCGTTGTCCTTTGGGATAGATATTTAAGTGTCTTAGCAGATTTAAGGGAAACAGGATATTCGTTTGACTCCGAAGCCGGCGCTTTCGACAACCGCTTTGAATTGCGAATTGCCAAAAGCGGAAGCGAAATCACAGGCATTACTCCAACCAACCAATCGGAAATTAAGGTGTTTGCTTCTAACCGGAACATCGTAGTCGAAACGGATACCGCCGGAAAAACCGTTACGGTTTTCACCGCCGGAGGAGTTAAATCAGCCGAAACGATAACGGTAGCCGGTAGCGCTTCCATTCCTGCAACTCAGGGAATCTATATCGTCAAGATAGACAATTCGGTATATAAAGTGGTTGTATATTAAAGAATTACACCAATGAAACGATATATCTATTTATTCCTCATGCTGCTGCTTTTTTGGAGCGGCAGCATAAAGGGTCAAACATACGGATTGACGCTGCAAACTTTACCTGCCGGAATAGGCTCCGTGTCGGGTGGAGGCATGTATGCCGCCGGCGCTAACGTAAACGTGCGAACGTCGAGCAACAACAGCAGTTTCAAGTTCAAGTCGTGGAATGAAGACAATACGGTAGTATCCACCGTGGCGAATTTCACCTACGTCATGCCCAACAGAAGCTGCATACTCACTGCCGTTTACGAATATGACCCCAATAATCCCTCCGAACCGAACGCTTTGTACAAATTAAATTTGCAGATTTCTCCGGCAGGCGCCGGTTCGGTTTCGGGAGCAGGAGCATACGCTGCCGGAAGCGTTCAGCAAATCAAAGCGAACAACAATACCGGTTTCAAGTTTCTGGAATGGAGGGAAGGCGAAACAACAGTATCGACCAACGCTACTTTCAATTATACCGTACCGGCAAGAGATGTCGCCTTAACGGCGTATTTTACCTACGACCCCGGGAACCCCGGAGAACCGGTAACGCCGAACATTAAGAAAAAATCGGCGCTTTTCGTGGAAGCCAAACCTGCTACAGGCGGGTCTTTCAACATCACCAGCGGAACGAAGTATGAAGAAGGACAATCCGTGTATTTGTACGCTTACAACAACACAGGGTTTAAATTCGTCGAATGGCGGGATGGGGAAACAGTCATCTCCACAGTTCGGAACTTCTATTATACGATGCCCGGCAACGATAAAAAATTGACCGCCATATATAACTACGACCCTGACAATCCTTCCGACCCGGGCACTCCTGCCAACATCGACCACGGTCTTATCGCCCTGACGCAATACGGAGATGGCGGACAGAACATGCTTTTTCCGGTTTATTTGCTGAATAGCAATATCAGCGTCCATTCCGTGGACTTCGATATTGCTTTCCCTGCAAATGTTACGGTTGATTATGCCCATGCCATTCTTTCGGCAAGGGTAAACGGGCATACGGTAACCGCCACGGCATCAGGGAGCAATAGTTTTCATTATTCCATTCAGGGCAGCGCAGATTTTTCCGGTTCCAACGGCATTTTAGTCAGTATTCCGCTTACATTGCCTGTTACTTGGACTTCAGACGTAACTTATCCGGTAAGTATAACGAATGTAGTATTGGGTACTGCCGCCGGAACCGTTAATTCGTCCGCCAAGCCCGGAGCGTTGGGAGTTAAGCAAACAGCAGACAACAGCGTGAAAGCTAATTTTTATTCCAATCTCTTTTTGAACCGGGTGTCCTTCATCAATTTGTCAACGGAAACAGCGACGGATTTTGCATGGAATTTTGGAGACGGAACTACGAGCGCTGAAAAGGAGCCTCTGCATGTGTTCGCTTCCGGCGGCACGTATAATGTGCGGCTCATCGCCTCTAATGCTTCCCGCAAGGATACTGTCACGATTCCGGTAGAAATAAGTCCCGCAAGCGCTTGGATGTTATCCGGAACGCTTTCATTAAATAAGCACAAGCAGGATTTGAAAAATTTCACTTCGGTGAAGGAATTGTTTTTATTGCTTTCACAAGCCAACATCACCGGAGACGTTACAGTCAATGTGGAAGCCGGCGAAACTTTCGACTGGACTTTGTCGTCCGGCGAAGAAAGCCAATTCACGCTTATCAATGAAAAACTTTCCGCCGGAAACACTAAGCTGATATTTCAAAAAGAAGGGACTGCCGGAAATCCTGTGATTCAATTCTCCGGCGCCCTCAGCGTTCAGGGCTACAGTGCGTTGATTCGCTTGGGTCGGTGGATAAAAACAAACCAGGTAGAAATAAAAATTCTCGGACAAACCGTAGATTTGCAACGAATCTATTCTTACCTTCCGCAACGGGTATGTTCGGGAACAAAATCCGGACAAGTTGATTTTTCGGAAATAAGCGGCGCTCTTTCCTACAATTGGGAACTGATTGTCAGTCCGGCTTCCATTACGGGCTACACCGTTTCAGGCGTCAACCGCATTCCGGAAATGACTTTGGCAAATACTTCCACCAAATCGGATTCGTTGCGGTATAAAGTTTCGATTATGTACACGCCTCCCGCTTCGCAGGCGGTAGAACTGTATTCATGGGAATACAGAATTACTGTTTTGCCTTTATTGCAAGGCGAATTAAAACTGCTTGCTCCGGCAAACAATGCCGTTCTGAGCAATTCGACCGTCAGCCTGTCGTGGACTGCCATAACGAATGCCGTGTATGATTTATATATTTATGAAGAATACTACGAAGAACCGGCAACAGCCACCGTAAGCCAGATTCAGGGAACAACTTACCAAAGTTCCGCGCTGTTCCAATACGGGAAAACCTATCGCTGTAAAGTAGTTGCGAGGAACGAATGTAGCCGGATTGAAAGCGAAACGATTACGTTTACCGTTCGCCAATTGCCCAATCTGCATGTTACTTCCATCGGTTTTCCGGAAAACGTTGAAGCAGGCTCGGAAATCGAAATAGGCTACCGGATTAAAAACGACGGGCTTGGCGCTACCTTAGCCAGCGAACACTGGAACGAACGGGTGGGCATCGTCCAAAATATGCAAAATCCGGCTTCCATTTTCTGGCTAACGGAAAAAGGAAATAAATCGCCGCTGGACGCCGGCGGTTCCTATTCCGACACCGTGAAAGTAACTCTGCCGGAACGCCTGACCGGAACGGCTTACATAATAGTTACCTGCAATATGGATAATATTCTGTCTATCGACTGGTCGCCGGTGAACAATACGGTTCCGGTTCCTTACACGCCAAGCGCAAGCCGAATCCCTTATCCTTACTTGAAAGCGCAAACCAATATCACCGCGCGGATGCCGGAAGATGGCGAAACCAATACGATTACCGATAACTTCTTTTATGCTCAAATCGGAATTAATCTCCAGAAATTACCGGATTTAAAGGTTACTGCCATCGAAATACCCGCAAGCGCAGTCGAAACTTCTACCTTTACGGTCAAAGCGACAATCGGCAATACGGGTGAAGCGGCGGTTGAAGGAAAAACATGGAGCGATGGAATCTATGCCAGTAAAACGGCCGATTTCAATCTTGCCACAGCTTCTTTGGTTGCCGTTGCCGTTGCAAATCACCGGCTGGCGCCGGGAGAATCCTATCAAGCCGTTTTCTCGGTGACCGCTCCGGTTGATTCTCTCGTCAACAATTACTATTTTGTATCGGCAGATGTCAACGACGAAGTGTATGAATCGAACGAAGGCAACAATCGGCTTGTCAGCAATCCTATCCTCATTTTACCTTATATGATGGATGCCAATGATTACCTGCTGTTGAAGTCCATTTATAATGAATCCGGAGGCGACCAATGGAAAACTAAATGGACCATAAGTTCTTCACGAATAGGGAGCTACTGGCCCGGAGTATCTTTTGAAAACGGGCGGGTTACCGGCATATCCTTGCCGAGCAATGGCTTGACCGGCGTATTAACCGGCGATTATCTCAAATTCCCCTACCTGACCGGTTTGAATTTGTATGACAACCGTTTGACAGGCAGTTTGACCGCTTTGCTGGCAGGGACAAATCTTCCGGGCAGCTTGACTGCGATGAATCTGGGAAAAAACCAATTGACGGGAAGCATACCGGCAACCATTTCAAAATTAACCGGATTGACCAACTTGGATTTGTCGTATAACCGGTTGACGGATTTGGAAGCGGCTTTACCGGCTAAAATTACCGGTTTGAATCTGCAATACCAGACTTTGGCAAAGGATTCGATTGTGTTGTCGAAAAGTCCGTTGCTGAATGTCCCGACAATTGCCCGTTACGATCATGCGGGAGGAAATTTCAACGCCTATCCGTCCTACAGTCTGTATGCGTCCAACCTGCGCCTCTTCGGCTATGTTCCGGCAACCGCCAATCAGTACAAATGGGATATTTCCTCCGTAAACGAAAGGAACTATGTGTGGAAATACGATTCGGGAATCGAATTTACGCTGGTTCAGGAAACGGGATTGGCTAAAGGCAGCTCGTGTGCGTTCAAACTGTTATTCGATTCGGGCGATGCCAATATCGATCAGTCGGTCAACATTTTGGATGTGCAGCATACGCTTAATTACATCTTCAAAGAGCAGGTTTCCGCTTTCAATTTTGCGGCTTCCGATACCTACAAGGACAATATGATTACTGTACAGGATATTATAAAAACTATCAATATTCTCTTTAACATCAATAAAAGCCCTGCACTTTCATTGCGCTCGAAAGTTGAAACCAACAATACGCTTTCCATTGAAAATGGGAAATTGGTATTGGTTACCGAAGAAGCGATTGCAGCAATGGATATACGGCTTGATGGCGTTTTGGAAAAAGATGTTTCTTCTTTGCTCGACGATTCGAAATTTCAATTCGTTTTTAATGATTCCGGAACAGGAACCCACCTCATACTGGTTTCTTTCACGCGAGACGCTCTGCCTCCGGGACGCACTGCGATTGCCGGAATCAATTCCAACAATGCAACCATAGTCGAGGTTACAGCTTCCGATCCGGATGCTCAACCTGTTCCCATACGGATTTCTTCCGGTGAGATGAAAATTATCCCTGTGGAAACCGAAAGTATCCGGATATATGCCAATAAAGATGTCGTCTATTTCGATTTACCTCGCAAAGCAGATGAAGTTGTAGCCGTTTTATACACGCTACAGGGAACAATGGTTGGCAAACAACAGATGATAGATGTTCCGCAAGGAAAACATTCTTTATACTTTAATCTAAACGATTATCCCAACGATTATATTTTGAATATTTCCGTGAAAACGGGAAGTCAGAATATTTCAAAAACAATCAAACTATTACTAAAAAAATAACATGGCAATGAAAACAAAAGCGATTCTTTTTTCTATTATAGGATTATTATTTTGTGGATTCGGGGTTTATTCCCAATCCGGAAATCAATTATCTATTCCGGTGGTAGATGGGAAATTAGGACAGGAAGTCATGGTTCCCGTTTATATGACGAATAGCGCAGAGATTACAGGCGTACAGGTAAACATTCATTTCCCGCAAGGCGCTCAGGTGAACACGCAAGGCGTTGCTTTAACCGACCGCAAAGACAATCATACGATTAGCGTTAATTCGCAGGGAAACAACGACTACCTGTTTATTATTTTTTCGGCAAGCAACAAATTAATTAAGGGAAACTCAGGAGTATTGTTTAATATTCCTGTTATGATACCCGTTAATTGGCAGGAAGGCGCAAACTATCCACTCGCATTTAATCAGGTTATATTAAGCGCCGTAAACGGCGATAACATGGCGACGGCATCCGATCCGGGGGCTATCAGGGTAGTAGTTGAACCGCGTCCCGACTTCACGGTCGAAAATATTACGATTGACAAAAGCAGCATCGCTCCGGGAGATAAATTCATCGCCTCGTGGACGGTGAAGAACCTCGGCGATAAAGCTACGGCGGTGGGCTGGAGCGAGCGGTTTTTATTGGTGGACGACAACGGCAAGCAAACTTTTTTGGGAACGCTCTACCAAAGCGGAATCATTAATGTTGGAGCTTCGGTGAACCGCCAAGCTGAATTTTCTTTGTCGCAACTCCCCGGCATAGAGGGAAATGTGAAATTATCGGTACAGATTATTCCCGATCCCAATTCCGGCGAATTACCTGCCGCACAGGGGAATAATACGGCAAAAAGCAATCAGTACGTAACTATAACGAAAAAATTGCAGTTGGAACTCCCCACTTTCGCTCTTCCGGAAAACAATTCATCGCTTGTCCAGTGCAAACTGTCGAGAAGCGGCGACTGGTCTCAACAACAAGTGTTTGCCTTGAGCGCGAGTGATCCCGCGCGTATTTCCATTCCGGCTTCTGTTACCATTCCGGCGCAACAATCCGGCGCTGTTTTCTATATCAAAGTTATAAACGACGGGGTATTGAACGCAGATTCTGTGATTGCAATCAGCGCTTCGGGAAGCGGTTATGAGATTGTAACAAATCAAGTCGTTATTGAAGACGCCACTTTGCCTTCTCTGTCGCTGACCGCTTCCAAAACGGAAATCACCCAAGGCGATGTATTTACGCTGACCATCGAGAGGGAACGCATATCTTCATCCGATTTACTTGTCAATTTGAGCTGCAATTTCCCCAAAAAGTTTGATTTGCCGGCTTCCGTAACGATTCCTGCAAATCAGAAAAGCGTCAGTGTAAATGTTACGGCAATCAACGACGGACTTCCGGATATTACCCGCACAGTCGAATTTACTGCAAGCGCCGTCAAGTACAATCCGGTGAAATTAAATCTGAGCTTGTACAACAATAATCTTCCGCAAATAGAATTGACGCTGACGCCGCAAGCAGTCAGCAAATCAGCAGGACCCCTGGCAATCAAAGCCGTACTTCGCCGGTTGACTCTCACAAACAACGTGATTACCATCCAATTGTCGGACAATTCCAACGGCCGGCTGTATTATGCCAATCCTCGCATGACTTTGCAGGCAGGAGTGCAGGAAGCGCAATTCACAATTGGAGTCGTCGATAACGACTTGGTTGACGGAGACAAAACGTTCAACGTTACGGCGGCGGTGTATGTTTCTTCCTGCGGATGTACCGTGTCGGGAACAAGCGCCGGAACAGTGACCGTTCCGGTTACTGTTCTGGATACCAACTCGCCGGCTTTGAAGGTCGTGTCTTCGCAGCCCATGTTGCCGGAAGGAAAAACAAACGCTTCGACTCTGACCATTACGCGGAATACGCTGCCCGCAGCAGACTTGGAAGTAACTGTTTCCAGCGACCATGACAGTGAATTGGATTATGTAAAAACCGTCATCATTCCGGCAGGAAGCGTTTCGGTTCAGGTTCCCGTTTCGGTTCTTCCGAACAATACCGGAGTTTCCAAAGGCGACAGAACACTGACATTCACAGTAACCGCCAACGGTTACACAAAAGGAACCTGCTGGGCGATGATTTCCGACCAAACCCTGCCCGATGCGGTTGTTTCGTCTATTACCTTGCCCAGCACGGAATTGAAGGCAGAGGGTAGCGCTGATGTTCAAATCGTTGTAAAAAATACGGGGGCTGCTCCGCTTCCGGCGCGTATTCCGGTAAACTTCTATTTGAGTAACAGTTCAAACGTATTGGCAGTTGCCTATACAACGAAAATTTTAGGTATCAACGAAGCCGAAACAATTCTGCAAAATGTTTCCCTGCCCAATGTGACGGGGAATTACAAGCTATATGCAACGGCAAACGAAAATCAGACAGTGAAGGAATTACTGTATTTGAACAATACCTCCGACAAAATTTCCGTCACGCTGTTGCCTAAATTCTCGGCAACGGCTGTTACCGACAAGAAGGTTTACAAGCAAGGCGAAACCGTAACTGTCTCCGGACAACTTTCGGGCAGCGCAATCGCCAATGCCGCCGTAGAAGTTTATGTGATTAATTCCGGCGTTCGCCAAGTCTTAAATGCGGTGTCGGATGCTTCCGGACAGTTCATGGTTACTTTCCAGCCTTCCGTTTTCCAGTCCGGTCATTTCAGCGTCGGCGCCTGTTATCCGAGTGAAGGATTAACGGCAGAAAAAGCCGGTTTCGATATTTATGGACTCAAACGCGAAGGCACGGGATACATCACCCACGACCTGCTTATCAATGAACCTTACAAAGGAACGATTAATCTGACCAATACGGGCAGTCTGGCTTTGACGAATGTCAGAGCGGAAGTCGTCTCGCCGATTGATAACGCAACCATCGTTTTTGACCCCTTGGGAAACATTGCCGGAAATATCACTGCTGCGCTGAAATACACGCTGACAGGAACGGCGCCGAGCAGCGGAAGCAGTTGGCAGCAAATACAAATTAAGATAGTAAGCGATGAAAGCGATTTGATGGATTTGACGCTTTATGTTTATTTCCGCACGCCGACAGGAAAGTTGCAACCGGGCATTTCTTCCATCCAAACGACCATGACGAAAGGAAGCACGCGCGACTATCCGTTTACTATTACCAATATCGGAAAAGGCGAAACAGGCAAAATCAGCCTCAGCCTGCCGGCAAATGCTACCTGGTTAAGCGCCGCTACGCCGCGGGAAATGGCTTCCCTTGCCGCTAACGAATCGGCAACGGTCGTTTTGCGCTTTACGCCGACAGACAATCTTCCTTTGAATGTGCCGATTACCGGATCCATTGGCGTTAACTGCGAAAACGGCGCCGGATTCCCCCTGTCGTTCTCGGTAGAACCCGTTTCGGAATC
>Ga0209628_10003311_pt1 | contig 11252 bp, 8 predicted proteins | sample TergutCu122P4_FD_187285 | JGI IMG/M metagenome (GOLD analysis project Ga0209628, IMG submission 187285) | Cubitermes ugandensis P4 segment gut microbial communities from Kakamega Forest, Kenya - Cu122 P4 (SPAdes) (version 2) | ecosystem: Host-associated > Arthropoda: Insects > Digestive system >...
TAAAGCTTGAAAGAAATGGGCCGATACATCGGCCTCCCGCATTCTTCGCAAACACAGCGGAGGCCGATAGATCGGCCCGCGCGCACTAAAAGGGTTAAACTTTACTGCTTACTCTTAGGAAGAAAAGCATATCTCATAGACTTTTCCTTAAAATTTAATGAAATAAAATTTTGCACTCTGCTTATGAATTAGTTAATCCAGGAAAAAATATTCACCTATTTTTATAATAAATTTAGGCCTGTGAATCACATGCATTATATAAAATGTGTCCTAAATATTTCATTACATAATTCTGGCTGCTGCATAAGGCCTGTGGCACCTTGGATCAACATTTTATCACAACACACAGTATTTACGAAGAGGATGATATATTACAAATTTACTTTTGTGCAATATTCCACGAAACAAGGCACTACGCACAGGCCCATGTCACATCTGGCGCACTGTGTGTCCTTTCTTTGGCTGCGAGAAGAACACAGACAACAGTACAGGTGGGTTGGTGATTTCGCTGGCCAGTGTTTCTTGTGGCGACTTCTGCTGAGGCTTGCTGCTGCTGCTGTTGTTGTTCCTCTTCTTCTTCCTCCTCAAAACAGTTTTCCACATCACTAGCCTCCGCACCTGATTCCCTAAGTTGTAGTCAGCTACCCGAATTTCACTTTTGGCTTCCTCCTCAAGTTTTATTTATTTTTTCCGGCCAATGCTGGATACCCACAATTGTCTGCCTTGTTTAGACTACTATGTATGATTTGGCACAGTTGCAGAAACGTAATACCGGTCAGATATGAATGTCTTCTACATTGACAGCAAAACAGATCTAAGCTACGATGTGACTGCTCTATAAAATTCCATCTATTCAAGGGTGCCCAAGACATTGTTACTAGATTGACAGCTGTATGTTGCATGTTACTACCCCACAACCCCTACAGATTACCCCAGCACTAGAAGAGGCATGTCTGTGGGCCATACTGTAGCTGTAAACATTGATTTTTGTGGATATCTCGGATTTTTGAGCATCAGTTTTGTCTGAATTATATGGGTACAGCACGTCACTGACAACCTCTTTGGTCAACAACTAGGGTTCATTTCATAGGCCAGTGTTGATATTGCAACCCACAGTGAAGTCCAGAGCAAGCTATAGTCAAAGCAGGCAGTGTCAGAACCGTATTAGTCAGCTGGGAAAAATGCGCAGTTACTAAGTGTCTACGTATATATCGGTGTATGTGGAGGGGTTTAGGAGGTGGAGGGGGTATATTCTGGCTCCTGAATGAAAGCCTGACCTTCAGGGGTCCTGTAGCACAGCAAGCCACAGCAGTTAACTGAATAGGAGTGAACAAAATTCCTCCAAACTTCGACACACTGTTTGCAACGCCTTTATAAGTCATTCAGCTTTTTAAGGGCTCATTGCGAGACGTCTTTATAAGTCGTTCGGCGTTAAAGGGTTAATGTTTTAATTCAGTTCTTCATGCATGGTACAAAAAACATAAAGTCTGAAACCAGAGTAAACTGTCACTACGAAATCATTGTTTCTTTGGTTATTTAATGATTTTAAACTGTACATAATATGATAAAAAAGGCAAAAAGGTAAGGAGTAAAAATAATTCAATAATGGACTAAATGAAAGGTATAATTCTGGCATCTACATCAAAAGATAATGGAAACCAACAGCTCAATTCAGCAGCAAACCAGGTACCTTCTTAATACAGGTCTAGCAGTGTTACCACTATACCAATTACCTCATAGCAAATCTACAGAGTCAGTAAGAGACAAGGACCATTCCAATGTCTGGACAGGACCTTACAGAAGTATATTATGCAGCCCAATAAAGCATCTGCACATCACCTTCAGACTTCATAATAACCAATCACATCAAGATGAAAATGATGGGGATATGAGTGTGTCATTTTCACTACATCCAGCACTGTTCACAGACATAAGAATTCAGAAAATAAGTTTAACATTCTACTTACTTTCTACGTGACATACTTCTGCATTTGCATTGCACTTTGTAAGATAGTTAAGCCACATACTTTGAGCAACAGATAACCGGTCACCTGGTCCCTTCACTTCCACAAATTTGTACTGTAATCAGAAAAAGAGATAACATACAGAACTTCAAACAGAAACAAGTGCCCTGCTGAATAAAACAGAATATGACCTCTGTTTCTGCAAAGAAGAGACATATTATACATAAAACCAAAAAAATAAAATTAACTTTTTCTCTGATTACTGTCATAAAGTCAAAAATATTTTGTGTAATAATTGCATTGTTGTTTTCCATTTTAGAGGAAAATGATTCAGCAGGTGAAATGACAGTGATTTGAGCTTCTTCACACAGGAAAACAGGGTCTAGGTATGGGTGGGTAAAGGGGAGAAATTAACATACGTAAATCAGGGACGCATGACAAGGACACCAATCACATGTGAAAAGGAAAAGTAGTTATAGTTCAAAGAAAAAGAAAATGTGACACAGAGCTTGGTGTTAGAACTGCCTAAATGTAGAGAAAATTTTCAATTCATCTCACCTTAGAACTATTTGGATTCCAAACAAGAAGGTCTGGGAAACCACTGCAAACTGCTCGGTAGTTTTTGACTAGTCTTTCTAGGATTTTGGATAATACCTGAACACCTATACAATTAATCAGCCCCTGAAATGAAGAAACAAATGAAACTTTACACTGGACAAGCCTTTGTTTATGACTATGGAGAAGAACTTGATATGATAATGAACACAAACAATGCCTTGTTTACTAACCAAGAAACAAAATACACTTGTCAGGTAAATGTAGATACCACCATTCCTAATGATGGTTCATTTGGGACTGAAACATGTAGAAGAATGATATAAAATAGGTATCTCCATGTACCTGCTAAGTGTATTTTGTTGGTGGTTAACAAAGACTTAATTACAAATACAAAGAATACGCAACACTTCAACAAACAATGCTGGTCAAAATTCTATTCACTCTTCTTGCTTTGTTAGGGTGTGGCAGATGAAATTTAGCTCTAAAGAAACACATTCATTGTGTCTGAACGCACAATTAAATCACATAAAACTGTACCGTTTCTCATAAATGTACCAACTATAAGTCTTAAAAAACAGTTTTTAAAACCTGTGTTCAGCAAGTTTTGTCACTGATTATCTATTAACTTAAAAAGAAAGCCACATATTTGTTTTAAGTTGTTGTGTTCAAACACAGTACCAAATATCGTGGCTGGGTAGCTCGCACGAAAAATAATAAAAACTGATCAAATTTTATCTACAACCCAAAAAAACAATTGATGTTTTGAATATATATAATACTAAAAGTATTATTATAATTCCTATTGGTTGGTTGTATACGTAGTTTATTTACTGTATTTCCCATAAATAGGTTAATTAAACACATTAAAATTCTCAGATTAATTACTGCATATTTACTTGTTGATGACCAAATTATCAGCAATTTTGTGTCTGCATTGACTCAAAATGTTTCTCTCCCTACAACTTCCAAAAGCAACATAATATTGGTGTCATTAACATTCTTCTGCAATGTATGTTGAACTCCCCGTCATAACTAATTCATATAGCCATGGTGTTTGTTAAAATTCATTGCCATAAAGAAGAACATCAACATTATACCACGAATATCAAAACTGTACAAAATGTTTCACTTACATTACACGTACATCCTGTCAGCACCATACAATTAATGTCACCCAACGAACAAAACATTCACAATTCTTTCATGAAGAGCAGAATACATGACAAATGACATCTTTACCACATAATTCAACACAAAAATTATACATGCATTTCCGGCATTATGAACAAGATACACATCACATGACTTACGAATTTTACTACAGCTATCATTCAAACAGGTACATTCACACTAGCAAATACACAACTATACAGCTCAAGAAGATCAAGGCAATTACCATGAAGGTTCTGGAAGACCTTTCACCCACTCCTGAGGCCCTTTTGCTCATTAAATGCCCCCCAAGACCCATTCTGTACAGGTCACTATATCATTTTCCAATTTAGTGGACAGCAGGTGAAAATAAATTCACCTAAGTGACACACGCAACTCTCTCAGCAGTTAATACATGACAAAACAACATAATCACATCCAGTCCTAGGTCTACTGAGACCTGCAAAGAGACACTACAAAATAGAACCCTTCCATCCCTTGTGAGGTATTCCGAAAATTCATTTTGCTGTTGTCTGATATTTAAAATATATTTTATAAATTCAGTCAGTGGTAATCCTGCCAATACATTTAAACAGTATTAACATTACTGTGATTTAACCTATTAAAAATTCACATACACTCATGTGGATGTAACTGTGAACATAAAACCAATCCTGTTTTCTCAACCTTTTCCAAGTGGTAAGACTAGAATCAACACATTATGGCACACCAAATCTTGCATTATTTCAAAGTTATACATACATTCATGCACAACAACATTCGCATTATTCTTCCTACTTCATTATTTCACATTCACAGTACTTTATGTATATATTCAAATCACCGTCCTGCACAACACAATTTACAAATCTTCAGGTTACTAGTTTCAGCTTTTCAATTGAACCATCATCACACCTATTCATTATCAACAGCCACATAAAAGAACTTATACCTCCAGATGTGATTCAGATCTCATTCCTTTACACTTCACATCATAAAAACTTATATTAAAATACATAAAAGTTGTATAAAATTATAGGATGAGTATTAGAACTACAGTTTTAAATAGAGATGGTAGGCAGTTTATATCGATATATAGGCACATTTCAGTCTTGCATTTTCATGACACTGGAACCATCAGTATATATGAAGGCGAGTTAATTGAACACCCATTTTAATTCTGACATTTATATAATATTCCATTAATTTTTCTGAATAGTATTCCTCCTCTTCCTGTTAGTTTCACTTGGATATTGGGGTTTGTTTTTGTAACTTTGAGAGCTTGCTTGCCCTGTGTTTCTGTGCCTGTATCTGGTCAATGCTACGTAAACATTCACAGACTGATGTTGGTGTGTGTGCACTATCAGGTACAACTGCCTACTGTTTTTATGGCTCTTGATAATGAATAGGTCTTATGATGCTTCTTTGAAAAGTAATCTGAAGATCTGTAAATTGTGTTGTATATGATGGTGGTGTGAATACGTACATTTAAATGAAACACAATGAGGATGTCTCACCTAAAGATTAAAACAACTATTTGTAAAATACACTAAAGTACACAGTAAAATCCACAAGGTTTTATGCTGTTCTATATATGTGTTATAAATGACAAGGGTAAAATACTTGTAACAAGAGTGCTGTCCAAGTCCAGTGCAAAACACATATAAATGCATAATTAAAACAACTGACAGTACCCGAACCAATATTAATAATCATTAATACCATTAAGGAATGTCTGATAGATTACAGGAAATAACATGTAAGATTACATCAATATCATGGATATTATTAATCAGAACAGCAGCACCAGCCAGTGAGACGCAAAACATTTCACTGTTATACAACTCTTTATGGACTGTTATCAAATGTGTGGTAAAAATTCAAAACATTTAGCATACAGGTTAAGAAACATCAACATAATCCACTACTGCCAAAGTTAAAACTCATTTCCTGAGACACAAAATTATGAATTTCCTATAGGGCAGTAACAAAAGTGACACTCCCATGTCCTAAGTAGCACCAATAACTTGACATCTGGGATTCCAGCAGGTAAGGGAAAAGACACTTGGTTTACGAAATTGAGACAGCCATTTTGACAAGTCTGTGCCAACATGACAGTATCATTCATTACCTGAAATTCATGATACAACCAGGTTATCATCAAGACAAATCAAATACTACAGGATACTAAAATTTCATTCACTTACAACAATCTGCTCCAAATTCTGAAACGTCTGCCAGCTGACAACAGATTCTTTGTCTTTATTTTCTTGGAATATCTTCTCCACATAATCCTGAACATACTTCATATCCCACTGGCTTAAAGTTTCAAGCCTCTTATCTATTCTTTCTTTTCTATTCCTGTAAAATTCCCCTGACCATAGGTCCAGAGGTACTCGTTGGTAAGAACTTCGAAATACATCTGGGACAGGATGTTCATAAATGATGTCCCAAAATATTAACCCAAAAAGACTCTTTACTGTACTTCCTTCATCATGTACACCTGAAACAAAACACAGATAATTACACAAGAACATAATGTAAAATAAAAACATGTGGCAGATTAGAAAGCAACATAGGCCTATGTTAATACTGTGTATCATTCATAATAGTATACCTTGTGAACAATGATATGATATTAAGTGCCTCATGAGCTATTAGTATTAAATTCATATTGCAGTGTACATCAGACATTAAAAAACTTGTATGCCTTGAAGCTTCTGCAGCAACAAAATTCAATAAAATATTCTCAGACTGATAGTAATTAATAGGTGGTTCCAATACACCAACATGATATGAATGTTGGCCCAGGGACATTTTATTCAATTATAAAACCCATGAAACTTCATAGCCACTTGTAGTTCTGGTGATGACTACTGACTGCACTTCATAGGCGTATTCGTATCTGCACGGAGGGTCTATTAAAATTACTCTGCCCAACTGTCTGTACAAAAAAATTTGTGAAAAGCTAAATGGATTTTTTATGAAATGTTTAATCAAGAATCTTATAACATTTGTAATGCCACTTTACTTTCCATTAAGACTGAACAGTTTAAAAACATTTTATATGACAGCTTACATGACCTTCTAGAAAGAAAGAAAAAAAACACACACACACACGCGCGCGCGCACGCACAAAATTCTTACAGAGATACAGCCTGTTCAAAATTTGTACCATTCAAATTCTGTGAGCAAACAATAGATATCTTCTTCTGCTGATAAAGTTTTCTCCCATTTCCTAGAAACAGTGCTATAATCAAACAAACTCTTCACTTGTTGCAGCCCTGTTTCTAAGACATATGGAAACTATCTGCAGCATCAGAGTTATACAGCAGTGAATGCACCATAATAATTATGCTATGTGTACATCTACTAACTTGCTGGCTACTCATGCGCATTATCACCTTAGTTGAGAATCTGCAGTAATAAATACTGTATATCCTGCAGTTAAAAATTGATACTCATGTATCACTGAACAACTGAATGTAAACTAGGGTCTGTAAACAACAAAACTCATTCTATTTTGTGTACCCATTCAGTCATCTTATAACATGTCTTATCACAGACTGTAAAATGTTTAATTACCTTCCGTATACCCTTTAGCTTTATAGTGGGAAATGGCACATTCTTCCACCGATGAGTATGTGGTTTCTTGTTTGCATACATTCTCCTGTATATACACCCGCTTTCGTCCAGGAGCATTTCTGAAAAGAAGATATATACAAGAATGTCTGGCAGGAAATAACACATGTTATAATAGTGTGCTGATATAAAATACCACTGATTCATACACTCAGCAACAGTTTTATTGAAATATCTATGTACTAATAAATACACAGTTTTCTTATGCTTGTCCCACGAAAGTTAAATTCATGGCACATTTACGCTGTTTCAACTGCGCATATTGCATAATGTTGAATCAGAGGACAAGATGGTCATGACAGAGGTGGATTTGGAAGTACAGTCATGATCTCATTCAATGCAGTCATTACATTCACCTGGTGAAAGTGAGGGAGAACAAGATAAACCTCATTGGATTTCATGCTTCAACTGCAGCGTAGATGAGGTCTTCACTCTTCTGGGTCATTACGCAGCATACGTTGGCAGTTGTTTATTAATGTTTTGGCACTGATAGGCTGTCCTAAAATGCCGATAAACAACTACCAACCTATGCTGCATAACAACCTAGAAGAGCAAAGACTTCATGACAAACCTCTGTCCAAATAGTTGGCAACTTGCCTGATATGCACAGTGGGTACCTACCATATAAAACACGCCCAGAGTGTTACACCATCCTGTTCAACGTATCTGATCCATCACTCACCAGCCAGTACTGATGATACGTATAACATCTATCTCAAAACATGCTTTATCAGCACAATTTTTCTCTGAATTCTTGACACCAAAACAAACAGTTTCATTTCTGCACCATTTTTCTCCACAGTGCACTATTCAGGAATTAGCCACATTCCCCCATTCTGCTAAGTCTGCAAAGCCCTAAATTACACTGCTTACGCTCGTCTTATATTTTTCTTCACAATCATAATTGTCATGTACAATGCCAAACTTTCATCCTATAATACAGTGATGGGAATTGCCTAATGTTCATCACAATTTATATCTGCCAAATCTACTTCACCCTAAGACAGTAAAAAATGTTTCGGTGCACAGGGAGATGGGCAGTTCTGCTAAGCTGTTCTTGAACACTTCAGACCAAAATTTCCATCCTTAGGTTTCCATGGCCTTTATCTAATGAATAACTTTAGCTGTCAGAGTTCTTTCGTGCCTTACAATGAAGCATGTCAGAATCCTCTGCCATCACCATCTTCAGGCTGAATTTGAGATACAAGGGTGAATTCTACCAACATACGTGTTACTTTTGCAGTGGGGAAAGGGTGTGGGGTGAGGAGCATGTTACCATATAGTGGGAAAGAACCATGCTATTCAAAAAGTGTTAAAGGAAACAGGGGGAAGTCAAACTTTACCCAGTTTATTTCTGTCTTCGCAGTTAATGTTGTGGGGGTTGTTATCTTGTTCTCCATGTCCAAAGACATTAAATACCACACACACATAAACCAATTTTGGCAGCATCATCCCATCATGCTAGTCAATAACAATCCAATCCACATACACAGAACACCCATACACTACATATTCTTTATTACTATTTCTCTATGACATGATTGGTTGTTCATTCAACAATCATCAGGTGGAAGATACAAGTACAAAAAGGAAAAGTGTGCTATAGAAGAGGTCTCCCCTTCACAATCACCCCAATAAAATACTTTAAATATTATTCCAAATAAAGGAATAATAAAAACATAAAATATTCAACATAATTTGCAACTAAAATCCCAAGTGTTACAAAGATGAAGTTACAAGAAGTTTCTGTATATTATACATCTACCTGTGACGATACGATGCACTCAACTGGCATTATTGATGTGACCTTGATTAGCAGTGTGGTACTAAAAAAAAATAATCAATTTGTAAAGATACTGGAATTGTTTAAAGTTAATTTATGACAGAAGATAATCAAAATACATTACACCTTATGGATTCAGTGTGGTCTAAAGTTTCAATATACTTACAAATTGATTACTTTTTACAGTACTACACTGCTAATGAAGGTCACATCAATAATGCCAGTTGAGTGCTTCATATCCTCACAAGCAGATACATAACAAACAGAAACCTCTTTAGCTTCATCTGTGTAACACTTGGGATTTTAGTTTCAAATTTTAATGAATATTTTATGTTTTTATTATTCCATTATTGGGAATAATATTTAATGTATTTTATCTGGTTGACTTTGGAGAAGAGGCCTCTTCTACAGCACAATTTTTCTTTATGTACTTGTATCTTCTACCTAATGATGGCCAAAGAACATCCGAAACATGGTATAGAGAAATAATAATAATGAAAGTACAGTGTTTGGGTGTTGTGTTTGTGTGGATTGGATTGTTATTTATTACACAAACATAACATGGTTAGCAAAATTAACACAAACATAACATGGTTAGCAAAATTAACACAAACACAAAGCCACTGTTATGTGGAAGGTGCGAATGGCAAGTAACTGTAGCATTAACTTGTGCTGGTCTTCACTCACATCTGCATTGATTTTGCCCTAATTGTCAGACTTGGTGGCTTCTTCAGTGGCTCTTTTATATTTTTAACAAGCTCCTGTTTCAAGGTTTCACTGATTCCTCTCTTGTTTAACAAAGGCAAACCACGAGTAGAGAGCATTTGCTGGTGGACTTCATTCAGGCGGTCATCTTTCATTGCTTCAATTACTACTACAGCTGCCTGAAAAATAAAGGGAATATTGCAACCAAGAACACCTGTAAGCAAAGACCTACAAGTACAAAATCTTCAGAGTGATCACTTGTTGGATCACTTATAGATTTTGCACCAACCGTAAAGGTTAAAATTTCATTAATGACAAACATGCTTAATATATTTTGGTCTCATAATCCATATTGTTCAAAATATTATTGACAGAATCAAACCACCTTATTTATTTCATCTACACAACTCCACTGGTAAACAATCCTCATTTATAATTAATTTAGCCAAAAAACTTGTGTTGAAAAAATAAACAGTTAAGTGTCTTGTTACCTGTACAATGGGATGCCAAATACCACAGTATTGTTAACAGTATCACATGCACAAACCACCCTAGAAAGATTCACATTAATGTTAACACATATATCAAAAATTGTCAGTAATGGACAAATCTATGTTCATTTGAGGGGTCTTTTGAGTTCTTCCATTGTATAGGATAAGTCTGTTCTAACACTTTAAAGCAACTAGTTACATTCACTTTCAGGGTGACTGAACTTGGCTCAGATGTATGCTGAAGTGACTGGAAGGAGGAAATGTGTCAACTATATGAGAAATATGTATGAATTTTGGCCAATCACAACTCCATAGCAGAGGTACATAGTTCAGAATGGACAACTTCAGTCACCCTACAGATGGAGGCAGCCAGTTCCTTGATATGACAAAACAAACTTATCCTACACAGTGTCAGAACCCAAAAGACCATCATTTGAGCAATGCTCAGTGTGAAAACCTAACAACTTAAATGTCTGTTCACTTTATGGTAACTTAAAACAGACTAATCTTAATATTAAAAACCAGAAACTCACAAATTGCATTTATACAAGCAATCTGCAAGTGCAATGGCAAATATAAGCAGTACAAAGACACGAACTATAAAACACTAATATGATGAACAACTACTACACACTAAGTGGTTCATGACAGAGCACATACTGCACCTCAAATCATAACACATACTTACACTTATTCTATTACCAAGACTATTTGAATGACACCATGATCAAAACTCATAAGGCAAAAATCTTATTTCAAATGTTAGTTTTAATTTCAATTAGTAAGTATACACTATGGCACATAGGTTTGTACGCGTGTGGTACATAGACAATTATCGATGCGCTGGTTCAATTTTAAGTGGACTATTAATTTCTCTGATAGCGATGCACTGAATTTAAAAACATTTATTACAACAATCCAAACATCAATACAATAATAAAAAACACAAATAATAATTCC
>Ga0209628_10003312_pt1 | contig 11249 bp, 7 predicted proteins | sample TergutCu122P4_FD_187285 | JGI IMG/M metagenome (GOLD analysis project Ga0209628, IMG submission 187285) | Cubitermes ugandensis P4 segment gut microbial communities from Kakamega Forest, Kenya - Cu122 P4 (SPAdes) (version 2) | ecosystem: Host-associated > Arthropoda: Insects > Digestive system >...
GGAATGAAAATTGGGCGGAAAATGTTTAGTGTTCCTATTCCAACATCCTAATTATTTTAAAAATTGCTGAATTTAGGACGCCAACACCCCAAGATGTTCGGAAAAAAGGCAGTAAAATTCTAAAACTACCGCTGGTTCGCAATTGTTTTACATTAACAATGACAAATAAATTGGTTGTTAACATAAATAGTCTAAAGTACCAAAAATTAAGAAAATTTTACTATATGAAATGAAATTTCTTGTACCAAATTACAGCTGCCTCCAGAACCCCTGACTAGGGGGATACCGCCTCCAGATCCCTGTTCTCTCTGTCCTCTGTCCTCAACTGAATTTGTTGAACCCCCCCTGAAAAAAATTCCTGGGTATGCCACTGACTGACTGTAAAAGCTTTCCATCACAGATCATCACTGGAGATAAAATGTGGATCCATCACTTTGAACTGCAGACAACTGAATGGCATCAACCAAATTCTCCTCAGAAGAAGAAGTTGAAGGCTACCCCTTCAACAAGGAAATTTATAGTTACTGTTCTTTGCAATGCAGAAGGGGTGATTTTGGTAGTCATTATGGCACATGGTCACACCATTAACTCAGACCTGTAAATTCAAACTCTTAACCTTTAACAGCCAAATGGGAAAATTCCATCCCTTTAAATGTATACCTACTTCAACTGAAAGTGAAAACAGTGTCCTGATATGTCACAAGGTTTTTAGAATTTTCTGTATTTGTAACAACAGGCCTCTTATTCTATATATTTAGCAGTTTGTCTGAAATTTACTTATAATTACAATTTCCACTTCTGAGGGGTACTTCTTTTCACTAGCATCCTTACAATTTTTGTGTAAGTCACAAATTATTTACAGAAGTCACAAAGCAGCAGTTTTTATTTCCTTTTAATTTGGTTCATACTGTTGTGATGATAATTATGAAGCAAAAGAAAGATGCCACTTATCACAATGAAGGGTTGTTTATTATGTATATGGGAGATATTTTACAACATGTTTCGGTCCAAAAGGACCATCTTCAGCTAATACATACATTAAAATTACTAGGAAGAGTTAATGGGTTATGAGTGGTTTGTATATAAATGACATCTCATTTTTACAATTAATTGGTTTATATTGAAGGGTAATTGGGGTGTGTACAGAAGTTGTTTCTATTGTAGATTTGTGGAAAGTATTCTCTCAAATATTTTCCACAAAATCTACAATATAAACAACATCTATATACACCCCAATTACCCTTCAATATAAACTGATTAATTGTAAAAATGAGATCTCATTTATATGCAAACCACACAAAACTCAGAAACTCTTCTTACAGTTTTTGATGTATGTATTACCTGAAGATGGTCCCTTTGAAACAAAACATGTTGTCAACAAACCTCCCATACACATAATAAAAAACCCTTAGTTGTAATAAATGTCATTTTTATTTATTTTTATTTTCTCATTTCTCCAGTTGTCAAGATTAGAAAACTATACATGTAAAGTCCCTTCCAAAACGCCTCAACATCTAGCATGAGAACTTTTGTAAAATCCAGCCCTTTGGACTAACTATTCCATCAGGAAAATGCAACTGACAAATACAAACTCAGGAAAGGCAATTGTAATGTAACTTATGTTCATGTGTTCCATTTTTCCTGTTTAGTGCCAGTTAGGTCTTCTGAAATGCAATTTGGTGTGATATAACATGAAACATGGGCTGGGACACAATCCCATATTGCAATCTGGACACTTGAACTTTGTTCTTGTTTTTTTTTGTTGTTAGTGGAACACACATAGCACCAAATTCTCTTCCCCTCCAAGGGCCAGTGTATGTTGTGTCTATGTCTTATGTCAAGTCTCATCAGTTGATTCATTGATGGAATATGTCTTCCCTGGCATGTAGTTTGAAGTTGAGGCACCCATCCTGCCTCTAGTATTAGGTCCCTTTTTAATGCAAGTCTGAACAATCTAGGTGAAAATTCTGAACCACAAGAGGCAAGAATGATAAAACTGTTCAGAATTCTAACGTAAGGAAGGCAGAAAATAGCTTATTTGTCTGTTTCCATGTCCATCTACCAATAAAGTACAAGTTCATCATGCAGTCAGATTAGTCCACACACCCCATGTGTCTGTTAAAGTCATGTACTATCATCAGTTCCAGAGTATTTCCATGCTCATCACAGAAATTACCATCTGGAGGTGGATGGTACATGTTTGTCAGCATGACTATGCTTCATTTGTCTTTCATACTATGGCTGTCAAGTTACCCCTTACCCTCATCTTTACATCACCCATCTTCAATTTCATTTTCTGTCCAAAATTCCTTGGCATCCATTTTAAATTCAGTCTGAAAGTACCACAGCAGTTTATTGTCTTAGTATGTAAGTCATCATATAAGGCTGGAGATAAGAAGAAACTGTCCATGTACAGCATGTTCAATCTGTGCGGTACATCTTGTTACAGTTGCATTTGTAGCCGTCACTGAAAGAGTTACACATTACCTGTCTCTGCCTAAATACACAGTCATATTGTAATTGTATCACTCAGAAGCACACAGTTTATAGATTTTTACCCCAAACTGCTTGTGTTTCTTTGGTATATATTGCTTGAAAATGATTCTATCTTTGAAGAGCACAATGATTCCATCAACTTCTAAATGCTTGGTAGGATGGTAACATTTAGCATATGAATCAATGAGCTTGTCAAATATAGCTCTCATTTTCCAGTCGGTTGTAATTTTCATATGTGTTGTCAGGTTCATTTTTACTGTCACTAATATACAGAAATCTAATTATATGATAGAATCTGTCATAAAAAGCAGCGGAGAACTTATGATGTGGACCAGTAATCTTTCAATGTGTTTGTCTGATTAAGCCCCATCCGCAAAATAATAGCTAAAAAACAAATAACCTGAATAGTTACATAAGGCAGTGGGGATTGTCCTATGTCCAATGTGCTGAAGTACTGGTGATTACACCTGTTTGTCTCTTTCACCAACAGTTGTAAAACTAAAAAAAAATTAGAGCATGGAAATGCTAAGTGGTGTAGTCTTTAGTAGTATAATGTGCCTCTTTTCATTGCAAACCACTAGCACCCTCCCAGCAAGCCTGTGAACTAGGGGTACAGTAAGTCAGTTATGTGTAAGGTAAGTCAACTCTGTGCAGTTTGTGTCAGCGACATCATCTTCTTTGTCACTATCAGTGTCACTGTTGCTCTCAAGAGAAATGTCATCTTCTGTCAAATGTTCATTTCAAGTCTCATTTGGAAAGTTTTCACTTTGTAGCCATCTTCACCTAATGTCACACTTGGAAGCAACTAAACTGTTTATTGATCCAGCCCCCACACAGACTAAATTTTCTTCTGTGCCACAATTCAGACACAAAAGAATTTGAAGGTCTGAATTGAAGATTAGAACACAGATACAAACACAAAAATACTGAAGATGAAAATTACATATAAGTGAAATTACAATTAATAAGTAATGAAATAAGACATTTATGGCAGTTACTTTCCACTCATTCTCTGTTATGAATATTTAAAACAAAGTACATTAAAAGCATAAAAAGGAAATATTTTGTTATGAGAAATAACCAAGTGCATATACATATATGTAGATTTGTTACATTACAACCAGCACAGCCTCCTACATGTTTTGGCCACCTACTGTGGCCATATTCAGGGAGGTGTTCTGTGAAGGAATATTACATAGTACATTAAAAAAATTTACAAATATAAAATGTTAAGTTGTAGGTAAAAGGTTTAAAATCTGTGTTAGAATATGGAATATTGATAAAACTATTTGTGTTGAACTGTGTGTTCATATGCTGTGAAAGGTAACACCATCCAAACTGAGTTTGTACAGTGAGACCTGCAGACACTACAACACCACCTCTGCTTGGACGGTGTTACCTGAGACAGAATATGAACATGCAATTCAGCATAAATAACTTTATCAATATTTTATATTCTAACATAGATTTTAAACCTTTTATCTAAAATTTAACATTTTATATCTGTAAATTGTTTTAATGTTCTGTGTAATATTGCTTCAAAGAACACCTCTCTGAAGATGGCCAAAATAGGTGGCCAAAACATGTGGGAAGTTACGCTGATTATAATATAATAAATCTACATATCTGTATGTGCACTTGTTGGTCATTTCTCATAAGGGATTATCAGTGCATGGTCATGAAACATTTAAAATTGAAATATTTGCGTTTTATCAGAAAGCAAAAATTTGCATTTGGTTCAATTTTGCACTAAACCATTACAGATGTGAATCTTTGGGTTACTGCACCTACCCCTTCTGTCCTAGAAGGTTAGAGAAGGAATTTAAAAACATATTATTGTTAAGATCTGACCATTGATAAAAAACCAATCAGAAACATAGTTTCCTTTGCAGGAAGAAGGAGGCAAAATACAATAAGTACAGTCAACCCCAAATTTTTCAGCAGATGTGGTGAAGTTACTTCAAATACAATACCAAATTTCTCTAAGGAATGTCTTCAGAATTTTAAATATAAATTTTAAATTAAAAAATTGAGAATGATCATAAACTAAAACATATGACAACAGGTGGAGTGTTTCACAACTTTAGGCACAGGTGGATGGATTCATTCTTAACAACACACTTTTTATTTAAACTTTCTTGCTTTCAAAATGTCCAAAAACAATGCATACTATAAACAAATACAGGTGTGGCACTTAAACTGAAAAGTACTATATAAGATTTAAATGGCCACGCACCAAAGGTTATTAAGACCTTGCACAAGCATTTCAGGAGATTTTGGCCTCACAGAAAAGTTGCTGAAATCCTCCTTCCACATGACAACACACACCCATATACAAGTTTGAACACACAGGAAACAATCACAAAACTTGGAAGGACTGTTCTTCCCCACTCACCATACAGCCCAGATCTAGGTTCCTCAGATTTCCACCTCTTTGAAGCCCTGAAAGATGCCTTGTGTGGGAAAAGGCTTGGAAGTGATGATGAGGTTATTGCAGAAGTTAAGAAGTGGCTGCGAGTACAAAATTCAAACTCATTTGAAGGGGATACATGCTCTTGCCTCTTGCTGGCATAAAGCTTATGAAATTGATGTCAAGTATGCAGTAAAAAGAGGTGTTTAATACAGCCACCTAATTATCCTATGAGTATTTTCAAAGAATTATATAAAAAATTACAATAAAAAAATTGTGTTCCAGAACTTTACTGGCAACCTGCATAGAACACACCTTTAGTCAAATAATTCTTAGTCACTAACTTTTCTGTAAAATGTATGTCATTGCACCCATACAGAATTCACAAATCATTACTTACCTAAGGGTTCCCATGGCTTTATTGAATGGATTAGCCCTACGAGACACTTCTGGAGTTAATGTGCCAGACCCTTGCACATGATCCTCAGCCGCCAGAAGCAAAGAATCAATGCTGAGTGTACTGTCAGACATATGCCAAGCTGATCCTTGTCTCAGTGCTGAGAGAGGTGTAGCACATACCAATACTGACAAATAACGTTCCTGCTCCACAGATGATGTGGTTTCTGATGTGGAAACTGCAAACATTTAAAATTATATAGAATGTGCCATCAGACTTTGACAATTTCCAGATTACTTTTTTAAGAAACAGGTTTAATGTAAGAAACAATAAAATTATCCACAATCAGGAATAAAATGCCACTTAACATACACTCTTTACATTTTAAAAATTACCATTTGCAATTACTGTCCCTGGAATGCAATGCTTTTTGACAGTCATCATCATAAATAAACCAAAATTGTATGAAACAGCTGTTCATCAATGGTTCTAATTTCACCCCTGATGGGCTCTCTCAGTTCTCTAAATATGTCACATTTTTTAAAATACACATCAGTTATACATCAGTTTTAAAGTGTCCCCAAAGAAAGCAGGCACAGAGAGGTCAGGAAACATGGCAGGGCAGGTAATGTCCCCAGAAATACTACATGACCAGATCAAACAACAATTTTATTTTGTTTACGATACAATTAGCAGTATGTTTCAGTCAATATGGCTATCATCTGGCTGTTTACAAGAATAAAAGAAAAACACCCACAACTGTACAGGATCGAGATCTCAAAACCTAACATATATGCGTTATATAAAATACTTGTTTATAAAATTCCATACATTTGTTTTTTAAAAAAGCCTGGATCAATGAATACATAAAATAATAAGATTAAAGAATGTTTAAGTACAGAGGCAGTGTAAACATTTCTTGGAGGATATGGTTTGTATAAATCTGTTTTTGGTGGCCTCTTGTTTGAATGTATTGGACACACAATATTTCTGATTATTCAAAACATAACAGGGATGAACTGTCTTAAAACAATATCACCAGAAGTGTCCTGGAAACAATGCAATAAAGCAAGCCACTGATCCACACGCTGTGTGCTCTGTAGCACCATATTGCTGAAACCAGAGCTTACCATCAATGTCATCACCATTCACTTTCAGCGTCAACAGTATTGCTCAGTATCATGCTGAGGTTTCTGTAAGTGCACAGTTGCCTCTTTCAAAGAAGTATGGACAAACATTCCAAAATGTGACAACCCACAACATTCAGTGTAACAGTTTTCTGAATTCCTAAACTGGTAGTTCCTTTCTCTGGTATCAGCAATTTTCTTTCTTGACATACTCAGAGAAATAAAAGTATGCCTCATCAGACTTAATCAGCCTTTGCAAGAACACCAGCTACAACATCCATGACACGCATAAACTGCCAACAGAACACCACTTTTGGGATCTTACATGTGTGAAGCAGTCATTATGCAATCTGGATCTTGTACGGATGAAAACTGAAGTCAATGTGCACAGTAAAGCAAAAAATTGCACATGAAAGGTTCAAAGCAACACAATGACATCTGTCAGACCAAGTGCGCCTTCAGATCATGGCTTGTGTCACCCTGTTAAGCCTCTGGCATGCAGACTGATTGCATATCTCCAGCTAACAGAACAATCGCAAACACTGCCAATACTCATAAATTTAAGTGCCCAATTCAGATTACTGTTAAAGGATGGTATTCCTGCATACCTTCCAAACAAAACTCATGCCTAAACCTCCTTAGCATGTCCACTACTGATTTACTCTTGATAAATACCATAACAGCATATAACTGCTGTTTTACTGGCCAAATCTCCATCCTAACCCTACTGATAACAGGCATCCATTAAAGACAGCACAGCCCAGCCACTGAACATTCCTTCCACTTTGTACACTACATGCATGAGCTGTCATATGAAATCACATGCATTGCAGAACGCAAAGGCACAAAATTTGTACCCACTATTGCTGTATGTTAGTTACAGCTGAGTTCTGAAAATCATCACATTCTCTTAGTGCACCCTCTTACTAATGTTTCTGAACACATATATTTTTAATGATGTGTAATATATTAACCAATTTATGCCTCATGTTCCATTATTGGAATGGTAGTGATGTGGGAGTTATTTATATCCTACTGTGCAAGGTCATCGCCGAGTCTGATTTTTCACACATGTCTCTGCCTCCTGAGGGTACATGTTATCACGTGGTGCACAGAGTTAGTCACTGCTGCAGATACTGGCGTGCTGGGAGCTTGTCAAAAAGTGATGTGAATTTTTCGGAAAATTTTTGAAGAACCATCCAACGACAGGTAAATACAACTTCACTGCACTACATCCTATACTAGTAATTTTTTTTTCTATTCTCTATTAGTTATGCTATTGTGCTGTAAAAAGAAAATATCAAAGTTATTATTGTTGTATTAGTTATGCGTTTGACATTTTGCATGTTCCATTTTTGGAGCACTAGGCAAAACTACTACCACTAGGACTAATAATATCTTTTCCCCTTTTTTAGTTGAAATCATTTTACAAGTCTCAAGATGCCTCAAACTCTAAGTTTACATGAAATAACTGACCTGTTAGAGACAGATGACAGCAAAGAAGCAAGTGCTATAGTGATACAATCACCTGAAAATGCTACAGCACCTGTTTCTGATGAGGACACTTTTAGGAGATGAAGAAGGTGGAAAAATAAATAATCTGCCAGGTTCTTTGTTACGCACACCTGCGTATCTTACAGAGGCACACCTTGGACAATAACATTTTGTATTCGATAACTTCTTCACTAGTATTGCACCTCTTGATAAGCACAGTTCAATAGGACATCAGGCAACAGGTACAGGGAGAAAGGGTCGCATTGACAAACCTCCATTGGAATCAGATGTAGCTCTAAAGAAAAAAGAAAGAGGCACATTCGATTATCGAATTGATGGCAAAGGCAATATTGTCTGCAGATGGAATGATAACAGTTTTGTCACTGCTGCCTCATCTGGTGCTGGTATTGATCCCCTGTGTCTTGTCAATCGTTATTCCCAGAAACTGAAAAATAAGATCCAAGTTCAGCAGCCCAACATAATCAAAGTGTATAACCATTTCATGGGAGGCATAGACAGAGCTGATGAAAACACTGATAAGTATCAGGCATCAATCCATGGAAAGAAATGGTATTCAAGCCCTCTTTTGTTCTGTTTTGAATTAGTATTACAAAATGCTTGGCAACTGCATAAAACATATGATGAAAAGCCAATGGATTTTTTGGAGTTTCGTCGACGTGTGGTATGCCATTATCTGGAGACCCATGGTCATCCTCCATAACCTGGTCGAAGAGGAAGACCTTCTCAGAAGCGTAACATTGACTCATGTTATGATGGCATGCATCATGTGATTGTCAAACAGGGAAAGCAAACGCGGTGTGCTGAATGTCATAAGAACACCACTTTTCGATGTGAAAAATGTGATGTTGCCTTACATGTGAAGTGTTCTGTTGAATATCACACTGAATAGCAGGTGTTACCACCTCCTGAGATAAGACACATGACTTTATACATTATGTACAATGTAGCACTGGTTTTGCCTAGTGTTCCATTTTTGGAACACCACATTAACTCAACAATGAAATGTAATAAAATTTTTTTCTCTTCAAATTCTTGTTCCTTGAATTTTTCTAGGTAACATATATGAATTTCATGCACAAATTCCAAAAATTACAACCTCCGGCATAAATGGGTTAATCACAGTGCCAGATGGGATTCAAGGTCAGTGTCATGTCATACCAGCCTCACCCATGGGAAACAGCTGCAGTACCTGCTGTAGAGGAGGCTGAGTGGGTCTGAGTGCTGGTCTGGATGGGTGGGGAGAAGAGAAAATCTCTTGCCCCCTCTGGTGTTCAAAGCCTAAACTGTCCAGTTTGTAATCAGTCTTTACACCAACTATGTTATCCCAGCCCCTCATTTACCATTCATGCTGTTGATCAATACTATGACACAAGCAGATAAAAAGCAAAAATTCCACAAACTTCATTATTTAATGACATACAAGAATGTATATTGAAAAAAGTCAGTCCATGTGAACAGTGTTTTGCAGTACTTTCTTCTTCACTACCTGAAAAGATGTCTAAATCATCAACTTCCTACCACACAGGATACCCTCTTCTGTTCCATCCATGCTGTTTGATACACACACACCCTCTTGAACCAATGATGGACACTTGACTCAGATGGCTTACCCTGCAGCCTTTATCAGCTCCCCTAACAATGCTCCAGTTTCTTAACTTTCTACGTTGAAGTTAATGTGCACTTCTGAAGGAGCAACCATTCCTCACAGAGGCAACACACAATCCTTGAATGATTTAATTACCATAACAAGAATCTGGAGTGAAGAGTCGTGCTTCCAGGTATGATCAGTAAGTCTGTATTCAATTCAGAAGCTTCAGATTACATCTCTTCTGTTACATACCCCTAAAAAGCAGGCAGAACAAGCATCCCTTTCTTCCATATGAGAGGAACTGGCTGTCTGCCCGGGATTTCCTTTAGCCATTAAATATTTAAGGCTTCTTTCAGTGCATTTTAATACATGGTGGCCATGATGCCCCAATCCAATTTGATGGAGATTTGAAACATTTTATTAGCTGTCATATATATATATTTATCATCATTATATATACAAATATTTGTAATACAACTGAATGTGATGACCCCCAGTTTCAAAGCACTGTTGCCAATGTTCAACAGTTGCTCTGAAAATCTGTTGTAGCATGTGTGCTGTAATTCTCAGTTCTAAAGTCAACAAGTTTTCATAGTTCTTAAATATTATTCTTTTGTCAACCTATGATCTGACAAAGCCCCACACAAAAAAATCTAAGGACATCGATTCAGGTGAGTGTGGTGTCCACTGTCTTAACAAAGCTTTGACTGTCTGTCAGGAAAGGTTTTACCAAGGCATTTCCATAAAATATTCACACAATAAGGAGGTGAAATCCTACTGTTAAGAAACAAAAATATCAAAAACTCAATCATCCCTTAGCTGTGATCCCAAAAATTGTTATAATATATCAAGATAAGCATCTCCATGAACTATACCTCCTGCAAACATGAAGGAATCACAGTTTTAGTCTGTGTGAAATCTAGCCACATGTTAACTTTTCATGTGTGTCTCTGCCATTCAAAGGTGGCAGCTGACTGCTCTTCAGCTCATAATGAACTGTGCTTGTTAACATGACTGCAAATGTGAAATGAGGCTTTTTGTCTATGAGTAAAATGTTTTTCTGGTTTCAAGAAGATCGTGACAAACAGCCTTATGAGATGAATAATAATCTGTAAAGCATATGCATGAGCTAGGCTTGTTTTTTAATTTGAAATATAAGACTTTTGGCACTGTTGTTTCTGGTGTGCCCAGTTGGTTAATCTACATACAGCCTGACACTAGGATCCTGCCCAACAAATGTTGACTACTATGGACAGTGCTGTCGACATGGATGGTCTACCTAAATATTACTCATCTGTAACACATCCAGTGCTTTGAAATTTGCTGACTACAGTCTAGATATTTGCTCTTGTTGGGCAAGTTTTTCTAAATTGCTGCATAAATTCGTAATACCTGTTCACATAACGATCCACGTATTTGTGCACTGGCAGCAGCCACTCTTTCTTCTACAGTCAGCATGCTTCTAGACTCTCTTGAAGAAGGCAAGAAATAGGAAGATTTTCGACAAAACATATTCAGACTTTTTGATCACACTGTATAACACCAGGCAGAATTTTTGCTTTTGGAATACTAAAGTGTGTCAGCTTCCTTCCATTACTCAGCACAGAGAACGTTACTGCTATTTGAAATTTCTCACAGCCAGCAGTTCTTATCACAAAACGTATAAATCTTTAACAACCAATATTATGATGTTACGCATATCAAACACCACAGCTG
>Ga0209628_10003313_pt1 | contig 11249 bp, 11 predicted proteins | sample TergutCu122P4_FD_187285 | JGI IMG/M metagenome (GOLD analysis project Ga0209628, IMG submission 187285) | Cubitermes ugandensis P4 segment gut microbial communities from Kakamega Forest, Kenya - Cu122 P4 (SPAdes) (version 2) | ecosystem: Host-associated > Arthropoda: Insects > Digestive system...
CGTGTGTACCGTGCACTGTACCCTCACACAGTGCACGGTACACACGCCTCACAGATCACAATATGCAGCCATAACACTGACGACGTCTTTTACGAGCTCTACGTATCGACTTTGAACCAAGTGTCTAATTTTAGCTAAGTACTGACTGTGGCTCCCTGATCATGGTTTCTTTGTAAACTGCAACATGTTGGAGCATTTTTCCTTATTTTAAAATGTTTTAATAATTGTATGTTTTTTAACGTTGTGTGCATCAGTTGGAAATTAAATTGTTGGACACTATTTTCATGGTGAAATTGTTATGTAAAATCTGTCAAACAGTTTCCTTATCAATGTTAATTAACTCAGCAACTGCTCGAATGTTACCACACACCACTCGCTGTTGCCAAGTTTACAGGTAAGCAGAAAAAAATTAAGTCTAGTTATTTTATAGCCACACCACGTATACCATTAATGCCACACAAGGCTGTGCCGTGGCTCAGGCAGTGTCCGTCAGTGTCTCATCGCAGAGGCATCGGCTGTACCCTTGGCCAGTCCATGTAGGATTCATTGTGCTAAAATTGTACTAGGTTAGATCTTCCTCCAAGTAGCTTGGCATTCCTGTACCAATCCACCAAAGCTCCACACTCATTTTATTCATTTACCACACAGTATTAGCAATTGACAGGGCTATTCAACACCACCACTCCCACCACCCTCTCATCCCTGCTCACTGTCTATCAGCAAGAACAAATGGTCGCCTACTGCAAAGAACTCAATTTTCAGAAAAAAATGTGGCATAATACCTTCTTGCCCAGAGCCCCTGAATTTGATTCATGCACAATCTTCATCATTAACACATCTTTATACCTCTCTCTATGCAACTGTCACCTAGATACAGGATCCACATTAGTACTGAACTGCTGAAAAAGTCTGATATCTTTTGAAACGTTTGTACTTTACACACTTTTTGGGGATCTTTTACATGTGTGTGAAGAGCCATGAAAGTAATAATGGGTGTATTAACAGACATTATGAACATAAACAGGCCACTAAAATATATAACAGTACATTTTTAATTCCTGCCAACTTCTTTCCAGGACTTTTTCAGGTTTTACTTCACTGTTCCTTGATATTCCATTTTTGGAAATCTTTCATTTTGCATCAGCTGTACATGATTTAACAGAACTAAATACATGTCTGGGAATGTATGACACAATGATAATATAATTATAGAAATGACAGTCTTTGAAACTATGGCAAGATTAAAATATTTTGGAATAACACCAACAAGTCAAAATTGTATTTGTGATTAAATTAGGAGCAGAATAAAAGAGAAGGCCATTTGGTGTCACTTGATATGAAATCTCATGCCTTCCTGTCTCCTCCTACCAAAACCATAAAGATTACAACACACAAAGCCATAAATTTAGCCACTTGTATGGGTGTAAAACTTTGCATTTCATCCTAACAGAACAACATGCAACACACGTGCCGAGGTGCAAGTGCTGGCATGACGGCACACGCAAACCAACCACTGGGTGCATCTTCAGTCTTGTTTCTGTTTTGACTAAATAACAATTTCTGCTACCTTTCGCTCATATCGTGCCATAAAACTGTTTTGGGTTCTCAACTGTAATGAAGTTTTGGCAAAAGTTTGGTGGTTTTAACTGGGGGAGGGGGCGGGGGGGGGGGGGGGGGGGGGGGGGGGGCTGGAGGGGTTGATAACATTGTCAGCTGGGATATCAAGTAGGCTTCAGAATATTTGGACCAATGAGACAACAGAAATGACAGTAGGCTGAGAACATTCAATTATCCACTTTATAAGTGTGTTTTGAGATCTCATGGTGGTTATTATGAATACTGTTTTCTGGTATATGACACCACCGAGTCTGGTAGCAGTAAGCCAGAATTTCATACCAATGAAGTGCCTCCATTTTCTAACCTGAAAATTGAGGCACTACATTCCTTCAAAATTCCAATACAGTATGTTCCTTACAAGACTTAGTCACTGCTTCAAATTACACATTTCCCAGGGTTTTAATTATGTGTAATAACAGCATTTAAATGTTGGAGACTGAGAGTTACTTCAAATTGCACCAATTTCTATTTATCTGTAAATGATTTAAAGTGATTTGTTATAGCTTTTCTACCTACGCTATTTAATTAAATATTTGTTGTGTTTATGACTGCCGTTCACTCCTCTCTACATTGTAGTTTATATACAACGGGGATGTCGCACCTTAAAATTACTGCACCTTTATGTTGTTTGGAGGTCTCTGTGTTTAGGAATAAGGAAAACAGTAGATGCTCACAGGATGTGACATGAAGAAATTAGAGTAATGCCCAATTTAAAGTAAATCTACATTTTTAAAACAAACAATTAAGTACAACTTTGGCATATGTACACATGGCTACTAACGACAGTCAATTTTTCACTACAGACAGACTAGTCTCTTTATTTTGTTCCACCCGTTTGGCCTCTCCTGCAACAAATAATCGCCACAGTTAGGATCCCACACAGTCATCACCACATTAGTGAACACATCCACACCAACTCCACCAACAGACCCATGCCACCTACTAACAAGTTACTGGACACCAACTGACATGATAATAAACATCACCTCATTTAAACCTGACCTCACAAGGAAATCTAACACCATACAGCTTCAAGCAGCACAAACTTAGAGGACAGTAAAAAAACAAAAGATGTTCTCAGGATAATACACAACAGATGCAATATGCACAAGATTAGTGACAACACCCCCACAAATAAGGAACAACTTCATTGCAAGATTTCATGCTTCTGCCATGGTCCAGTTTAGGCCTTTGCTCTTCTGGAATGTTATGCAGCATAGGTTGGTAGTTGGTTACCAACTTTGCAGGACAGCCTATAGTTCCCAAAATGTCGGTAACCATCTACCACCATACACTGTGTAACATCCCGGAACAGCAAAGGCTTCAACAATTTCATTCATTTTTATTATACTCTTCCATGTGAATACATATTTTAAGTCCATTAATTCACTAGCTTATATCCTACTACCTGCTATCAAAACATGTATCACTTACTGTTACATTTTTTACATAATAACCTCTGCACAGTTTGAGGTGTGACAATGTGATGGTGTTCCACACACACTACTGTGAGAGAGGCTTGTTGGTATGCTTTTCCTAACAGTCTGAATCCTAATTTAAACCCAACACAAATGGTAAAACTCTCATTCAATTATTTGTGCAACTTCCCTACTATAATTCGCTAGACCAGCAACAAAATTTGGTGCCAGGATTAACTAAGAGCATGGCACTTGAGGTTACAGTCACAGTAGTTTACATGCTTCAGAGATGTGCGATTATTATCAGTAATGAGAAGGTGCCATTACCTGGTCTTCATCGTTTCCAGTTGATGTCACAAACCACTGTTTCTTGGTAAGCAGCATCATAACCATGAGCAATGGCAAATGAATCAGCGAGAAACGGAACAGCCGACGCGAGCTGCCGCTGTCTGAATGCTGATGGAACTGCCAAGCTAAATGGAACAAAACCAACCACGTGTTTAGATATATCTGCACCATACACCAATAGTTCCCAGCATGTCCCAGGTCAAGAATAAGATAAACAGCAGTACCAGTGCCCTGCACATCTAACATCATGCGGTACAAACAAGCACATATAAACATTTTGCTTCAGAATATAAAAATTAACTCCTTTATGTGATCTTAAAAATAAAGATAATATACATTGTCATTATCCATAACCAACTTTGTAAATAAAATTATACATGCAGGCACCCAAGATTATTAAAACTCAGACATTATCTAGTGTCAAACTGTATAGAACATGTAGCAAGGCTCTACTTTCCCATTTCTGAGGGGCACAACCATCACTCCCAGGAAAATCTGTGTTCTTAATAACCTCATGGCCACACAACAAAAGGTGGATGGGAAGAAAACCAGTAATATTTCAAACAAAACTATCCAGATGCAAGGAAATGAAAAATGAACAGCGTCAGGCTGCACAATACCACGTTTTCCACCTGTCATAAAACGTGTGAGTAGAATCAGTGGATTGGCATAAACAAGTCCAAATGGAACCAACTGGGAAACACTGTTGTAACACTCACAGGTTGAGATCATGATCTTACCTAAGTACATGAAGTAAGCATTAAGTGGAAGGGACCCTACTGCAAACAGCCATGTGGTCACCTCTAAAACAGGCGCAAGGCACGACAACACCAACACTACCCCAGTGTAACGAACGGCTGTTTGCCGACAAAGATCTGGATTAGTGACACACATCATCCGATATCCTGCCTGGGAATAGTCAGAACGTAAATTCCACGAGAGAGCATTGAAGTGTGGGAACTGCCAAGCATACAAAATGCCAGGCAATATCCATGCTCCAGCTTCCAGAGTGCCAGCACAGGCTGCCCAGCCCATCAGCGGCGGTATTGCTCCTACTGTTAACATAACATAAAATAATGTACGTTTAGTAAAATATCTAACATGATACATAATTTTGACTTATGTACTTACTATCCTCATGTGAAAGGTTTCTGATATCATAATATTTCCCATATGCTTACAGAACCAATGTCTTGAGCCTTCAACCTCTAACTTTACAAATATACCACAACATTATGACCCCACACTTTAGTGTTGTATCTTCATGCATTACGTTCTTTAACATTTCTCCTGGTAGTTCATGTATAGTAGTAATGCCATCTTAACAGAATGGCATTTGCAGTGGCCACTGTCAGCCTTGCCTGGAGCTAAATTAACAATGGAATTATAAAAACCAAATTTTCCAATGTTTCCAACCATTTTATCATATTAAGTAAAACCAAAGATTCTACCACTACATACAGGTATTTTCTTTCCACATTATAATATAACTGTAGTAACCAAAGCTACTTTATCAAGCATACCAGGGTCCCAGAGTTCTTGAAATGCCAGGCCACATAAAATGCCATTTTAGAAATCAGTATGTAACATGTTGATTATGACTTGATGTTTTTCTGACCGTGCATCATGAATTGACTATATATTAATCACCAACTTTTGTGCACTGATTATTATTTATTCATAAAATATTAATCTCCTCTACATGTTTCGGGCCTCAAGTGCTCATCTTCAGGAGGATACAGTTGTACATAAGCAGCATATGGTACTGTCACTCTCTATGAGAGTTCGTGGTGGCTTGTAGGTACACAGCTCACGCTGTGTAACTACAAGCCACCAGGAACTCTCATAGAGAGTGACAGTACCATATGCTGCATATGTACAACTGTATCCTCCTGAAGATGAGCACTTGAGGCCCGAAACATGTAGAGGAGATTAATATTTTATGAATAAATAATAATCAGTGCACAAAAGTTGGTGATTAATATATAGTCAATGTTGATTATGACTTTTAATAAAAATAAGTCAGAAGTGTAACTACTTCAGCCAATTTAGTTTCTGCACTTCTTACAGCAGTAATCTGTTTTGATATTGTACGACACATTCCCTTATAATGAACTTGTGCTGTAATACAAAAAGTGTCAGAGAACACAAAAGGTAAACAGAGCTGTGACCATAGGAAGGTGGATGAAACACCAGTACTTGGTGCATGAACTTGTAAAAGCTTTACACTTCATTAAAAGATAAGTAAACAACTAAACACTCTAACCAAATCCTTTAACGAAGCATATCTTCTTAGATCCTGTTACTCCTTACCTATAGAGCCAATCCACGTGTTCAGAATACTGATTCGTTTCATTGGTGTGTACACGAGGGTGTAAAGAACGAAGTTGGTAGCTCCAAGTGCAGCAGTGAGTCCGTTAACACCCCAGTACAAGGTGGACAGACCAACCACACTACATGTTGCAGCAAACGTCACTGCATGAAGTGGGCTAAACAAAACAAGTTATAAGCAGTAGTTTGAAAGTAAACAAATATCAATGATTAGCTCGGAATGTAGCTGGGATGGGGGAGAGAAGAAAAACAAACAAAATTCTGATACAGAAACATCTCAGAAAGTAGCTACCTTGAAGAAGAAGGAGACAGACGGCGGCTGAAAATGTTCTAGATTAATTATGTCTAATGACAGACATGGCAATAACAGGGTTAAATATCCAGGTTCTGTAACTGAAATGTTAATTTTAGTTAACAGTGAGGAAGTAAAATTACTGGCACATAATTCAGCTCAACAAGTTAAGATGTGTCAGCAGAGAAAAATATTTCTGCAGGCTATATTTTAATGGCCCTAGATTTTAAATTTGTGATTAATTCAGGAGAAATCTTGGAAGTGCTAGTACTTTAAATATGCCTTTACACATTTTTCAATACACGCTATCAAATTTCTCCATCTTTCAGAAAAAGATGTACAGTCAATCATAACTGTATCTCATTAATGGAAGATTTACAATTTATCATGCTTGGTACACTCTGTCAACTGTTTCTTCATCCTCAGTTCATACCTCACAGAGAACACAGTGTATCTCCAGTATGAAGATCAACCACAGCCTAAGTCTATACCACACAGATGACACTGTGGATCTCCAGCACAATGATAAACCACAGCCTCAGTACAGACCTCACAGTGAACAATGTCTATCCCCAGTATAATAATCAACAACAGCCTCAGTTCATACCCCAAAGAGAACCACAACCTCAGTTTGTACCTTACAGACAGTATACAGTCATAATTGTAAAGATCAATCACAAACACACACAGGTCTTCATGTAAACAGTCTGTTATTTTTGCCACATTTTAACCAAAATCAGAATGTGTCACTAAACTTTAGTATAAGTCCCAAATATGAAATTTCACAGACATCTGTCTGGTAGGAATTGCACTGTTAGAAGTGGACACGGACATGAAAGGCTCTTTGTCACTTATCATGACTGCTTTGTGAATGTATCTGAGGAACTAAAATTTGTCAGTGTCTTTTAAGTTTTATATTGCATTTACAAATGTTATCACCGAGAATAAAGTAACTGGACTGCACTTACTTCATATTTGTTCAAGCAAGTGCAGTTCCAATCTGAGAGGGCAGAAATAACAGAAAACTCTGCTATTCCAGGGGTCAGTAGTGTACAGTATGAAAGAAAAACATTCAGCACTCCAGTCCAAGGGGTTAATTAATTCATAAACATAATGCTAAATTTTATTTTGTTAAATACGAATTAAAAAAACTCTTAAGAAGTATGTTTACAAAAAAAGAGTATGAATGGAAAAGTTAAATCCTGCAATTTTAAATGCCAGCATTCTGCAGACTGAACAGGCATTTAAGTTGGGTGCTAAAGGCTTAGTACACTTTTACTTTTTGAGTTGTGGCCCAGGCATTTTAGGTATGTGATATCTTGAAGAAATCAACTGCATCTTCAGTACAGAAAACACCTTGTCCAATTAGCTGTATGTTAATTTTCTATATATCCTACATGGGTGTGAAATGTGGTCTCTCAAATTAAGAGAATAATATAGGCCAAAGGTGTTTGTGAAGAGGGTGCTGAGAATGATATTTGGGCCTAAGTTGAAGTACAGGAAGGATGCACAAAATTTCATAATGACAAGTTACATAATTTGTACTCCTCATTAAATGGTATTTGGGTGCTCATATCAAAGATGATGAGATGGGTGGGTCATATAGCATGTATGAGGGAGAGAAAAAATTCATAGTGGGTTTTGGTGGGGAACCTGAAGGAAAGAGACCACTTGAAAGACCTAGGTTTAGACAGAATAACAAAATAAGAATGTACATTAAGAAATACTATACTGTACTAGACTATACTGTACTATCATAACTTACGTAAGCAAACCTCGAACAAGGGCTCTGCGTTTGGTTCGAGCCATCTGAGAGTCGAAAGGAACCTCGAAGAACTGGTTGACAGAATTTGCAGCACATGACACGAGCCCAGTTCCGACACAGCATAGGATAAATGTTGTCAGGTTGAGCGAACCTGGAGCCAATGCATAGCCTGCCATAGTTGTCATTACCACCAGAGCTGCAAGAGGACAACACTGTATAAGGTGTTATTGTTATCTTATCCTCATAATAAATGATGGTCACAATCAGTATGTTCCTTGCAGGCTTGAAAAATACAGACCCTATTATGTGGGCTGGTGAGCAGAAATACATAGCAGTTGATACAAGCAACAGGTTATAAGCACCATACTTTGTACAACACAAAATCTCATAATGCAAACTAGAAATGTGTCCCTTATTGCATGTACAGAACCAACTTTTTAAGATTTTAGTTCACACAACTCTGTGTAAACAATACTTTACATGACATATGATGCTGTGTGGTTTGGCAGATGGGTATCACTGCTTTGAAGGAAAATGCCATCTCTGTTTTCTAGGTCAAAATTAGGTGCCCATATTAAAATGAAATCCGAGGCACCCATAGTCTGAAGTTTTGCAAAGGCCACATTTTAAACCATCAGAATGCTGACAAGTAAGAAACCACTTGCAGCTAAGTCAGGCAAAGACATAATATTAAGATATCACTCTTCTGGGATTTCATGCAGCATAGATTTACAGGGTTCTGGATTCAATTCCCAGATCAATCTTGGGGCAGATTTATTCTGTGGACAGTTCAATAACTACTACAAGAGTTTTAGACTTCACAAATATGGCAAAATGGTCATTAATGCAGCAGGTTTATGGGTTTATAGTTGACTGAAGCAGTGGTTATACACAACTGTTAAAAAATGAAAAAATTACAATTTTTTGTTGTGGTAATCCTTCTGGTACCCATCAGATAGAAGAATGAGTGGTCCCAGAGTTGATACAATCCTTCTGGTACCCATCAGATAGGAGAATGAGTGGACCGAGAGTTGATACAATCCTTCTGGTACCCATCAGATAGGAGAATGAGTGGTCCCAGAGTTGATACAGACAGTTTTGAATGACAGAAAAAAATCTCTATCCATGCCATAAACTGAACCCCACTTCTGTGGCTATCTAGCCTATGGCCTAATCAGTACATCTGAATTATTTTAAGACACAAATTATGGTACCTACATGTGAGTCTTATTTTTGATAGCATTAGATAATGCTGTATGAGCTTTGAATAGTTTATTCTTTGTTCGTGCCATTGTTTGTTCTCTAATACTATGCCACGTTTCACTGAAGTTTTTGGTACAAATACATCACTTGTAGCTGTGATTTCAGGCAGTGGTTTTGTTGTTACAACAGGTGGTTCACTTGTAACACTACTCTGTGGCTTTGCAACAACGGCAGCTGCAGATGCAGTTGATGTTTGTGATGACAATTTACTGGAATACTGAAATGAAAATAAATGATACCAAATAATAATCACAGTTACTGCCATGTGAAACTCAAATCAACTAGACACATCACAGAAACTGTACAGCCTTACACATGGGGTGTGCTTACAAAGACCAAATGCAGTCAGGTAACAACAGGACAGAAAGAGCTTTTGACAGAGATGTACAGACAAGCATCAGCGTTAAAAGCAGTGGTGAAATTATTCGTTTGGAGACTACATGTTTCACTACTGCACTTACCCTTAATACCACAGAACAGAAGGACTGGTTTAAACGTGGTAATCTGCACTGCCCTCTCCATACAGAAGATAAAACTATATACATTATGTGCACAAAGTATCGAAATGTCTATCATGGTTAGTCATCCTGTAAAAGACAGCATATTAATTTGACTCACGAAGGGTAAATCGTAATTTGCTCTTCTAGTCTGTGTTCAAGCCAATATCTTTCGGGAGAGTAAGCACACTAAATTGAAAGCAAAACATTTTTATAATGTCCGGGTTCTCAAAAGTACGATGAAGGTTACATTACTCCCCAGATTATCTACAAATAAATCTGCAGCGGTGTCACCATAACCAATTATCAAGAACTGAGTTATCCGTCTAGCTGCACACGGCAGTATTTATTGAAGTGAAACGATTCAACCCTACACTATTACACCACTAATTTCACCCTGATTTTAATCTACGTACTGTAAATACACGCCCTCCTTTTATTGGTAGGATAATAACCACTATTTTGGATAACATTCACAAGTACGGCATCCCAGAAAATCGAATAATACATCCATGACACGCACGAATATACAGTTTAATACCATGGAATATAGATAAGAAATATGCACGGATATGTGTCAGTTTCTTCATCAGTTACAACGCTGGAAGTTTTTCTGCCATCTATCAATCTTGCGCAATACTACTTCATAGCCTGCGTGACTGTAACGACCTCGTGAGGTGCCGAGTCGGTAAGAAGGATTACTACTGGATAATTGGAATGAATAACATACTGTTGATTTCATAAATAAACTACTTTGATGAACTGTTTTGTCATTATATTGATAATTACACTGAATAACATCACAAAGCACAATATGATTAAAACACTGAGAATTAGTTTTAAGGTGTTTCATCCCCGTTGTGTATTAATACAGTGTATAAAGAGTGGGTAAAAAGTCACTCTTTATACACTGAGAATTAGGTTTACCACTGTTCAACTCAGTGCAGTTTAACCAAGGAAACCCTGAAAAATATTAGAATGGAAAAGGAAGAACAGTTACAATTTCAGAAAGCGGCACCACTTCCTACTTTGATATTTGGAAGTGTACCTTTGACAGTTAGAGAGGCTTACACAGAATTCAGTCAGTAAAGACAGGACACTATGACAGGTAGAGACTGCATTAGACTCTACAATGAAACTAAACAAACACAGACAAAACTGGATAAATGTCAATCCATATTCTACACTTTAAAACATAGTGATTCCACAACCGAGAAGTAAGTTGGTAAAGATGGAAAGGTTACTGGAATGAGAATGTACCTAATTACCTACACCATAAATTAATGCAAAAGCAGACAGAGAAGAGAAGTTTCTCCTCATTCCTCAACAGTCACATTGCCAAGTAATTATCAAGTAATACAATCATCTTCAGCTACTTTCTCTGGAGTTTGCGAAAATTACTGATCGAAGTGTTCATAAAGGCATGTTTATAATGGACAAGAACTGAATATATAAAACATCTCAAAAGGCAATTATCCTAACCACACATGCCGACTGACTACCCCATAGTAAACACGTCATATAATCTTGATTTCAAACTTTTGCCGTGTACTGAATGTTGTATGCTTTCTTTTGGGTGATTCCCCAGCATCTGAAATTTATATGCCGACGTTTCGGAACACTCTGTCTGTTTCATCTTCATAGGCAGGTAGGTGCGTGTAGAATGAACTAGGCTGGGGACATGTTTGGGGTATTATATGGGAAAAGGTTTGGCTTGG
>Ga0209628_10003314_pt1 | contig 11249 bp, 13 predicted proteins | sample TergutCu122P4_FD_187285 | JGI IMG/M metagenome (GOLD analysis project Ga0209628, IMG submission 187285) | Cubitermes ugandensis P4 segment gut microbial communities from Kakamega Forest, Kenya - Cu122 P4 (SPAdes) (version 2) | ecosystem: Host-associated > Arthropoda: Insects > Digestive system...
AGCCCCAAATCCGTTATTTCCTTGTTATGAGCGCGGACGCCGCTCATGGCGATAAAACCGATTTTCATTTGGCGGCCCATCCCAGCAGTACAGACACGACCCCCAGCAGAATCGAGAGGACTGGAATCGGAAACAGATGCCTGAACGGCTTGCGCCAAGCGGTCAGGAAGCAGCACAGCGGCATGCTTATCGCGCCCAGCACGAAGCCGGCCGAGGCAAGCCGTGCCTGCGTTTCCGGCAGTGCCAGGGTCTGGGCGCTGAAGGCGAAGAAAAGGTTGATGAAGCCCAGGCCAAAAAATGAGATATGGCCCAAGCGCGTCATGCGCCGGCGCAGGCAGGAATAACCCCCCATCCACTCTTCGCGGTGAAAGAAAAGGCCGATGATGGCGCCGGAAATGATGCCGCCCAGCATGCCTATCCAGCCGGCAAGCAGGTTAAAAGTTGAGATTGCCATGGTCAGTGTTCCGTTTGTTGGGATGAAAGAGACGACGGAACTCTAGACCGCCATCGGCGGAAAAAGCATCTTTATCTGATGCGGTCTAAAAAATTTGGACAATAGGTATCGTTTTTTAATGCTCCAACCCGTCAACCATCCCTGATGGCCGTGTCAGCCCAAGATAGAAATGTCCCCTGATGCCGGGCTGCCGGCAACGTACATGACCGCCGCGTTCTGGCTGTCTTGGTGAGCAACGCGCGCCTGCGACCGAGCGATGCGCATCAGCAACAGTGACTGGCAGACGTTCATCGGGCACCTGGCCGCGACGCTTGAGAAGTTCAAGCTCCCGGAGCCGGAAAGGCAGGATGTCTTGGCCTTTATCGAGAGCACCAAAGCCGACATGGTCGAAGTGGCCTAACTTCAGGCGCAGCCCACAAGACACCGCACGCAGGCTGGCCTATGCGTACGGCTTGCGGCCATCAGCGCCGCACAGTGTGAAACACTACCCCAGATGCACCCGCGCAAACTTGCGTTTGCCCACCTGCACCACGTAAACGCCGGGTTTGAGTTTGAGTCCCTTGTCGGCGATCACGGCGGAATCGACGCGCACGCCGCCGCCGTCGATCAGCCGGTTGGCCTCGCTGGTCGAGGGCGCCAGGCCGGACTGTTTGAGGATCAGGCCGATGCCGAGCAAGCCGTCCGCGCCGGCGGCCAGGCGCACCTCCGGGATTTCGTCGGGCACCCCGCCGCGGCTGCGCAGCACGAAATCGCGTTCGGCGGCATCGGCGGCGGCGGCGTCATGAAAGCGCGCCGTGATCTTGCGCGCCAGCATCGCCTTGGCGTCACGCGGGTTGCGGCCGGCGGCGATTTCTTGTTGGAGGCGCTCAATGTCGCCCAGCGGAAACGACAGCAGCGACGACAGCAGCGTGTACCAGCGCCACATCAACGTATCGCTGATCGACATGACCTTGGCGAAGATGGTGTTGGCCGGTTCGGTGATGCCGACGTAATTGCCTTTGGACTTGGACATTTTTTCCACGCCGTCCAGCCCTTCCAGCAGCGGCATGGTCAGGATGCATTGCGGCTCCTGGCCGTATTCCTGCTGCAAGTGGCGGCCCATCAGCAGATTGAACTTTTGCTCGGTGCCGCCCAGTTCCAGATCGGACTTGAGCGCCACCGAGTCGTAACCCTGCATCAGCGGGTACAAAAACTCATGCACGCTGATCGGCGTGCCGGCCTTGAAGCGCTCGGCAAAGTCGTTGCGCTCCATCATGCGCGCCACGGTGTAGCGGGCGGCCAGTTGGATCATGCCGCGCGCGCCCAGTTTGTCGCCCCACTCGCTGTTGTAGCGCAACTCGGTCTTGCTGGGGTCGAGCACCTTGTACGCCTGATTGCGGTAGGTCTCGGCGTTGGCCGCAATCTGCTCGGCGCTAAGCGGCGGGCGTGTGCTGTTGCGCCCCGACGGATCGCCGATCAGCGCGGTGAAGTCGCCGATCAAAAAGATCACCGTATGCCCCAGATCCTGCAACTCGCGCAGCTTGTTCAGCGCCACCGTGTGGCCCAGGTGTATGTCCGGCGCGGTCGGGTCCAGCCCCAGTTTGATGCGCAGGGGCTGGCCGGTGGCCTCAGAGCGTGCCAGCTTGCGCAGCCAGTCTTCTTGCGGTAGCAGTTCATCGCAGCCGCGCAGCGAAACGGCCATGGCCGCGCGCACCGCATCGGTTACGGGGTAGGCGGCGGGCAAAACAGGGGAAGCAGTATCGGACATGGTGGATGCAATTGGCGGGACGCCGCTGGCATTGGTTATACTCAAGCGCAGTGGCTGGTTGGTGTCCTTTGTCGGACGGCCCCGGATTTTAGGGGACTGATTCCCTTGGAACGGGAATCAGCATGACTGCCGCGGGTTCCGTGGGCCGGGTTTACGCGTTGAGCCTGTCCGCATGGATGCCTGGATACCGCGCCTGATCAACAAGAGGATCCGCATGAAACAAACCCTAATCGCCAGTGCCTTGGCGCTGGTCGATATGGTGCGCCGTCATCCCCGGCGCATGGCTGCCGCTGTCGGCGCCGTCTTTCTGACTGCCGCCGGCGGCGCGTTTGCCGTAGCTAATCTTGTGCCTGACGTGCCGTCCGGTCCGGTGCACCAAATCACCGAGCCGGTGCGGCTTGCCGAGTCCTTGCAAGCACAGGCCGAGGCACTGGATGCCTACACTTTTACGCTTTACCGCAGCGACCAAACGCGCGGCGCCAGCGACACCCCTGAGCGCTTGTTGCAGCGCCTGGGCGTGGCCGACCCGGCGGCGGCGGCGTTTTTGCACAAAGACGCGCAAGCGCGGCAGGTGCTGTTCGGCGGCGCGCGCCGCACCGTCACGGTGGAAGTCAACGACCGCCAGGCGCTGCAAATCCTGCGTGCGCACTGGGTGGCGGATGCCGATTCGGGGCGCTTTAACCGCCTGGTCATCAGCAAAACGTCCAGCGGTTTTAGCAGCCGGATCGAAACCGCGCCGCTGACCGCCAGTCAACGCTTGGCCAGTGGCGTCATCCGCTCTTCGCTGTACGCGGCGACCGACGACATCCGTTTACCCGATGCGGTGACCAAACAGATCATCGACATCTTTGACAGCTCGGTGGACTTCCACCGCGGCCTGCACAAAGGCGACCGCTTTGCGCTGGTCTATGAAACGCTGGAAGCCGACGGCGAGCCGGTTCGCACCGGCCGCGTGCTGAGCGCCGAATTCGTCAACAAAGGCCGCGCCTACACCGCCCTGTGGTTTCACGACGTGGGTACGGCCAAGGGCAGCTATTACGCCTTCAACGGCGAAAGTCTGCGCCGGGCCTATTTGCTCTCGCCGCTGACCCTCTCGCGTGTTTCCAGTGGTTTCGGCATGCGCCAGCACCCCATATTGGGCTACCAGCGCAACCACCAAGGCGTTGATTACGCCGCGCCCAGCGGCACGCCGGTGCGCAGTATCGGCGATGGCACGGTGCAATTCGCGGGCATACAGCGCGGCTACGGCAACGTCATCTTTGTCCGCCATCGCAACGGCAAGGATTCCAGCGTTTACGCGCATCTCTCGCAAATCGACGTGAAGAAGGGTGAAACCGTCGCGCAAGGCCAGACCATCGGCGCGGTCGGCATGACCGGCATGGCCACCGGCCCGCATTTGCACTTTGAGTTCCGCATCCACGACGACCCGATCAACCCCGCCGTCGCGCTGGCCGACCAGCATGGGGACGTGCCCGTTTCACCCGCCGGCAAATCCGCGTTTGCCAAACTCTCGGCGAACATGCAACGCCAAATCGCCGCCGCCGGCCAGATGCCGCTGCTGACGCAGGAATAACTCAAAACGCCGCTTTTTCCCGCGCGCGGGGAAAAAGCGGCAATCTGGCAAAAAGGGGCGCCTAAAACAGGAGCCTTATTCCGCCGCCGAAAACGACGACCCGCAGCCGCAGGTGGTCACGGCATTGGGGTTGCTGATGACGAACTGCGCGCCTTGCAGGTCTTCCTTGTAGTCGATCGTGGCGCCCACCAGGTACTGGTAGCTCATCGGGTCGATCAGCAGCGACACGCCGCCCTTGGTCATGGTGGTGTCGTCCTCATTGGCCACCTCGTCAAAGGTAAAGCCGTATTGAAAACCGGCGCAGCCGCCGCCTTGCACGAACACGCGCAGCTTGAGGTCGGGGTTGCCTTCCTCGGCGATCAGGTCGGCGACCTTGGCCGCCGCCGCGTCGGTGAAGATGATCGGATCGGGCGGCGCGGACGCAGCGGCATCGGTGGCGGCAAGAGTGGGTTCAATCGCGGCGGTCATGGTGTTCTCGCTGAAAGAGGGGGTTAATAGTTTATCAAATCACTCGGGTTTATGCGCGACGTGAATGCAACAGTTTTGCGTTAAGCGCCCGGCGCCCAGCACAGCGCCGCTACCGGGCTGACGCACAACGCTCAACTCTTATATATCAAACCGCGGCTCCACCTGCCGAGGTATCACGTCATCCATGTGCGACGCGTCCACGGGTGGAACGGATGGGAAATCGTCCTGCGGCGGGTCTTCGCGCGGTTCAATCTGTTGCGGCGCGCCCTGATTGCGCGGCGGGGTCAGTTGCGGTTGCAATTGCCCGGCAATCACCGCGCCGGGCTGCATTTCCAGCATCAGGTAGCGCACGTCGCCCTGCACATGGGCGGTGGCCAGCAATTCCAGCGATTCGCGCGCTTCCACCGGGCCGATCACCGTACCGCCGATGATCATCTGGTCGGCGCTGACAAAACCCTCGATGCGGCCGGTTTCGGTGACGATCAGCGCGCTGGGCTGGCCCGGCGCGGCGGTGACGTTGCCCATCACCGTGCCATCGACTTGCAAGCCCTCCTGAAACGTCACTTCGCCCATCACCTGCATCCCCGGCCCAACCGCGCTGCGCACGGCGGGCTGTTGTTTCTTCATTCCCAGCATGGTGAAGTATCCCCAAAAAAATTTATCACGGTTGTATCACACCGGCAGGCGAATAGCCAAATAACACAAAACCGCAGCGCTCCGGAGGAACGATGCGGTTTTGTGCGCGATGGCAAAAACGGTCAGCGTTTGCTGAACTGCTTGCGCTTGCGCGCCGAATGCAGGCCGACCTTTTTGCGCTCGACTTCGCGGGCGTCGCGCGTCACGTAGCCCGCCGCCGACAACTGGGGCTTGAGCGCCTCGTCGTAATCAATCAGCGCGCGGGTAATGCCGTGGCGCACCGCGCCGGCCTGGCCGGACTCGCCGCCGCCGTTGACGTTGACCTGGATATCGAAAGATTCCAGATTACCGGTCAGTACCAGCGGCTGCTTGACGATCATGATCGAGGTCTGGCGGCCGAAGAACTGCTCGACGTTCTTGCCGTTGACCATGATTTGGCCGGAGCCTTTTTTCAGAAACACCCGGGCCACGCTCGACTTGCGGCGGCCGGTGCCATTGTTCCATTCACCAATCATCGCGGTGCTCCTTATTAGATAGCAAGCGCCTTGGGTTGCTGGGCCGAGTGCGGATGATCCGCGCCGCCGTAAACCTTGAGCTTCTTAATCATCGCGTAGCCGAGCGGGCCTTTGGGCAACATGCCCTTGACGGCCTTTTCCAGCGCGCGGCCCGGATGCTTGGCCTGCATGTCGCGAAAATTGGTTTCGCGGATACCGCCGGGATAACCCGTGTGGTGGTAATACTTTTTGTCCAATTCCTTGGCGCCGGTGACGCGAAGCTTGGCGGCGTTGACGACCACGATGTAGTCGCCCGTATCGACGTGAGGCGTGTAAATGGCTTTGTGCTTGCCGCGCAGACGGTGGGCCACTTCGCTGGCGACCCGGCCGAGCACCTTATCGGTGGCATCAATCACAAACCACTCGTGCGTCACGTCAGCGGGTTTGGCGCTGAACGTCTTCATGAGTGCTTTTCCTGTGTGGATGAACGGCCCTTTTCCGCGGTCGGCGCTTCTCTTGAAAACCGGAAGCCTCTTAGGCGGGGATGATCCAAACGGACTTTTGCCGCGGGGCCAAGGCGCTGCAAAACCCCATATTCTACTCCAACCCAGCAGCAACTACGACCTTTCAGTCTGGGGGCTGAACTGAACCACGCCCTGCTTCAGCCGTGTCCCAGGTAGGCCGCTTGAATTTCGGGTGATGCCAGTAGCGCGCGCGATGGGCCTTCGTGGCTGATGCGGCCGACTTCGAGGACGTAGCCGCGGTCGGCCAGTTTGAGCGCCATGCGCGCATTTTGTTCGACGATCAGGATCGTCACGCCGGTCGCGCGCACTTGCGCCAGCACCTGAAAAATACCGCGCACGATCAGCGGCGCCAGGCCCAGGCTGGGTTCGTCGAGCAGCAGCAGCCTGGGTTTGGTGACCAGCGCGCGGGCAATCGCCAGCATTTGCTGCTCGCCGCCCGAGAGCGTGCCGGCCAGTTGTGCGCGCCGCTCGTACAGGCGCGGGAAAATTTTGTAAACGTATTCGCAACTGGCGGCGATTTCGGCGGGCGGGCGGGTAAAGCCGCCGAGTTTGAGGTTTTCGGCCACCGACAGGGGGCCGAACACGCGCCGCCCTTCAGGCGATTGACCGATGCCCAGCCGCACGATTTTGTCGGCCGGCAGGCGCGTGATGTCCTGGCCGGCGAAGCGGATCGCCCCGCCGCGCGACGGGATCAAGCCGCTCAAGGCGCGCATCAGCGTGGTTTTGCCCGCGCCGTTGGCGCCCAGCATGGCCACCACTTCGCCCTCTTGCACGTTCAGCGAAATGCCCTTGAGTGCCTGGATGTGACCGTAGTTGACGCACAGGTCTTGGACTTCGAGCAGATTCATGGGTGCCCTTGGTGAATGGCGTGCATCAGCGGATCGTCATCATCGTCCTGGCCCAGATAGGCTTCGATGACCTGCGGGTTGCCGCGGATTTCGCCGGGCTGGCCTTCGGCGATTTTTTTGCCGAAATTGATCACCACGATGTTGTCGGCGACGTTCATGACCACGCTCATGTCGTGCTCGACCAGGAATACCGTGATGCCGCTGTCGCGGATGGCGCGGATGGTGCCGTTCAGGGCGGCCGATTCGTTTTCATTGAGTCCGGCCGCCGGTTCGTCCAGGATGATTAACGCCGGGTTGGCCACCAGCGTGCGCGCCAGCTCCACCCGCCGCTGCATCCCGTAGGGCAGGGCGGTGGCGTTTTCGTGCGCCACGCCGGCCAGGTCGAGCCGCTCCAGCACGGCCATCGCCCGCGCCACCAGGGCGCGTTCTTCCCGCCGTTGCGCGGGCGTGCCCAGCAACCCTTGCCACCAGTGCTGGCGGATTTGCAGGTGCTGGCCGGCGATGACGTTGTCGAGCACCGTCATGCCGGCAAACAGGCGAATGGTCTGGAAGGTGCGGCGGATGCCCAGTTGCGCCACGCGATGCGGCGCCAGGCCGGTGATGTCCTGGCCGCGCCAGCGGATCTGGCCGCCGGTGGGCCGGTACACGCCGGTGATGAGGTTGAATACCGTTGTTTTACCCGCGCCGTTAGGCCCGATCAAGGCGACGATTTGGCCGCGCTGGATGCTGAAGCTCAAGTCATCAACGGCCCGCAGGCCGCCGAAACCGATGCCCACCCGGTCGAGTTCGAGCAGCGTTTCGGGCGTCGTTTGAGGGGGTACATCCATGTGGGTCAACCCCCCGTGCGCGCGGGCCAGATGCCTTGCGGGCGCAGCACCATGATGACGATCATGGCGATGCCGAAGACGAAATAGCGGTACTGCGCCAGATCGGTGAAGATTTGCGGCACCACGAACATCATCGCGGTGCCCAGCAGCACGCCCGGCACCGAGGCTTGGCCGCCGACCAGCACGATGGCAAACAGCGTGACCGAATCGGTGAACTGGAACGAACCGGGGCTGACCGCCGAAAGCTGCATGGCAAACAGCGCGCCGGCCAGCCCGGCGATGGCGGCGGCCAGGGCGAACGCGCCGATGCGGTAGGCGCGGGCGTTGACGCCGAGGGTGGTCGCGGCCAGCTGGTCGTGCTTGAGGTAGCGCAAGGTTCTGCCGAGCGCCGAGCGGTTCAGGTTGCGCACCAGCCACAGCACCAGCGCCAAGGCCGCCCAGTTGAAGTAGAACAGTTCGGCTTGGCTTTCCAGCGCATGGCCGAACAGCACCGGCCCGCCGATGCCGAACAAGCCGTCGGGGCCGCCGGTCAGGCCGAACAGGTTGTTCTTCATCGCCAGCACGAAGATCGCGTTGAAGCCGATGGTGACCACCAGCAGATAGTCGCCGCGCAACTTGACGATGGGCGCGGCCAAAATCGCGCCGAAGGCCGCCGCCGCGACGATGCCCACGGGAATGGTCCACAGCACCGGCCAGTTGAAGCTCAGCGACAAAATCGCCGTACAGTAGGCGCCGATGCCGAAATACACGGCATGTCCCATGTCGTACATGCCGGCGCGCCCCAGCACGATGTCCTGGGACAGCGCCACGATGGCGTAAATCGCGAACACCCCGCCTACGGTAATCCAGGCCGGCGGCAGCGCGGCGGGCAGCAGCAAGCCGGCCAGCCACAGCAGGATGCCGATCCAAAGTAGCCAGGCGCCTTGGGTGCCGTTGATGGGCTGATTCATGCGCGCCGTTCCCTACACTTTTTCTACCACGCTTTCGCCCAGCAGACCGGACGGGCGAACCAGCAAAATCGCGATCAGCAGCCCGAAGGTGATCGCGTCCTGCCAGGAACTGGACAAATAGCCGGCCGCGAAAACGTTGAACAGCCCCAGCAGCAGGCCGCCCAGCATCGCGCCCGGAATATTGCCGATGCCGCCGATGATGGCGGAGATGAAGGCATTCAGGCCATACGACCAGCCCATCGTGAAATAGGTCTGGCGATAGTACAGGCCGATGAACAGCCCGCCGACCGCGCCGAGCACCGGGCCGATGATGAACACGGTGGCGATCACGCGGTTGACGTTGATGCCCATCAGCCGCGCGGCATCCTGGTCGATCGCCGCCGCCCGGATGGCGGTGCCCAGGCGCGTGTGGTGGACGAACAGATACAGCGCGACCATCAGCGCGAAAGCGCCGGTGATGATCAGCAGTTGCACGAAATTCAGATACGCGCCCCCGATTTGCCAGGTCACGCTGGGCAGCAAGTTGCTGGGGAACACGCGGACATTAGGCCCCCAGATGAGCATGATGCCGTTTTGGATCAGCATCGACGCGCCGAGCGCCGATACCATCGGCGAGAGCCGGTGCGCGCCGCGCAGCGGGCGGTAGGCCAGGCGTTCGAGCAGCGTGCCGGCGGCGGCGACCACCACCACCGCCACCAGAAAAGCCAGCATCATCAGCGCCGGCCCTGGCAGCCCGGCCAGTGCGCCGGCCGTCAGCGTGGTCAAGCCGATGAACGCGCCCAGGATGCACAGGTCGCCATGCGCGAAATTAATCAGCTTGAGCACGCCATAGACCATCGTGTAGCCCAGCGCGATCAAGGCGTAGATACCGCCGACCGTCAAGCCGTTGATGGCCTGTTGCAGGATGGAATCCATCTAATACGGTTCGATTAAGCGCCTGTTACGCCCTCCTCCGCGTGCGGGGGAGGGTAGGGGTGGGGGAGCGGCGTCTCCAATGGACAGGCCGCGGCCCCCTTTTTCCAACCTTCTCGTCCGCCAAGCGGGGAAGGGAGCAAGACCGGATTAATGAGGCAGTTAGCTTACTGCGCCTGATAAACCGGCTTGTACGACCCGTCGGCTTGCACCTCGAACGCCATCATCGGGCTGCCCACGCGCTCGCCGTTTTTGTCCCAGGTAAACGGGCCGGTCAGACCATTGAAGCTCTTCATGTTGTGCAGCCAGGGAATCAGCTTGGCCGTATCGGCCGATTGGGTCGCCTCGATCGCCGCGAACACCGCACGCAGGCCGTCCGCGTTGGTGAACGCGAAAATGCTCGGCGGCTGCTCGCCGTAGGCTTTAACGTAATCGGCCAGGAATTTCTTGGCTTCCGGATAGGGCAGGTTTTCCGGCGAAGGCACGTTGATGATGACCGCGCCCTTGGCGGCATTGCCGGCGATCTTGGCGAAAGCGGCGTTCTGGTTGGCGTCGCCGCCGACGAAATCGGCCGTCATGCCCAGTTGCACCATTTGGGCGCGGATCAAGCCGCCGTCGGTGTAGTAGCCGGAGTAGTACAGCACGTCGGGGTTGTCGGCCTTGAGCTTGGTCAGCACCGCGCTGTAATCCTGCGTGCCGGCGGTAACGTAGTCCTTGGCCACGATATTGCCGCCGGCGCGCTTGACGGCTTGTTCCACGCTGTCGACCAAACCGGTCGCGTAGCTGGAGCGGTCGCTGAGCAGCACGATGCGCTTGTACTGCTTGGCCTTGACCAGGTACTCGGCGGTAAACACCGCTTCGGCGCTGTTGGGCGGCGCGTTGCGGAAAAAGGTCTTCCAGCCCCTGGCGGTCAATTCGTCGCTGGTGCCGTCGGAAGTCTGAATCACGTTGGCCGCCGAATAAATCGGCGCTGCCGCCAGCGCCGCGCCGCTGGTGTAGGTGCCGATCACCGCGATAACGCCCGCGTTGACCAGCTTGCGCCCGCAAATCGCGGCGGTGGCGGGCTTGCCTTCGTCATCGCACACCGTGATCTCGATCTTGCGCCCCAGCAGCCCGCCGGCCGCGTTTTGTTGGTTAACCAGCAGCTTGACGCTGTTTTGGATACCCTGGCCCTCGGCCGCGTACTCCCCGGTAATCGGCGCCTGCACGCCGATCTTGATCGGTCCGTCCGCCGCTTGCGCTCCGCCCGCCGTGATCGCGGCCGTTAGCGCAAAAGCGGAAAGCGCCGCGATTTTGGTCAACCCCTTCATGTTCTGATCTCCTGATTCAAAGCCAATGTCCGTGTAGTTTAAGGCAATACCGAACCATTCAGGCGCCGCCGGCGCATCCGGGATCGAGAGTGGCAGGCAGGGATGGAACGCGATGAAATCCCAGCATCAATTACCCAAAGCTGGGATTGGGTTTCACGCTATTCCAGTTCACGAGGCGGTTCAGTCAAGGCCGTCATTCCCGCGAAAGCGGGAATCCAGAGACGACCGTTTCGAGGGGAGACTTCTCCTGGATTCCCGCCTGCGCGGGAATGACGAAATCATGGATTTGCGTGCTTGAGTTGGCCGCTCGGCTTGTTATACTGATCGCCGGTTCCAGCGCCGATTTGCATCCTGCTTGCGGGCGCTTTATCAAGTTCTGCCGAGGAACCTCTGAACAACCCTGTCGTGGCCGGCGCATCCTGGCTTTGGGCGGTCTGCTTCGTTGCAAATGCTCGCGATACCTACGGGTATCGCTGTGCTTTGCGCCTCGCAGCCCATCCCAAATC
>Ga0209628_10003315_pt1 | contig 11248 bp, 4 predicted proteins | sample TergutCu122P4_FD_187285 | JGI IMG/M metagenome (GOLD analysis project Ga0209628, IMG submission 187285) | Cubitermes ugandensis P4 segment gut microbial communities from Kakamega Forest, Kenya - Cu122 P4 (SPAdes) (version 2) | ecosystem: Host-associated > Arthropoda: Insects > Digestive system >...
TGTTATTTTGAAGTGGCTTGAATATCCATGGAAAGTATTAAGCATTGTGGATGCAGATGCTTTATTTAGTATGAAATGGCAGAAGATGACTGTTTGTGTGACGATTGAAGAGACTGGAATTTTATATGGCTCATGCCAGGCCAGTTTAATTGAAGATGTCAGAATGAGTCATGACACACCCAAATGTGTTCCTGAAACTGGAGGAGAGGAAGAAGGAAATGTGCATTTTTGTTACTTCTTACATTGTAGAACATGCAGAGACAAATGAAGGCTTCATAAAATTATGACACAATGAACCTGGATCTGTGGTTTTGACCACAATGCCAAGCATAGCATCAAGCACTAGTTCTCCTGCCAAGTAAAGCCTCCAGTTACCTTCAGCCCATCAAGGACACCTTGCCTCTAAAGTCGCAAGGCATTTACCACATTGCTGCTGAGTACAAGGCAGTTTACACTGGACAGACCAGAAATTTTATTGAGAACAGAGTCAAAGAGCATCATTGACATATTCAACTCTCTTGTCCCAGCCATCCATAACTAAACGTAACACAAATTCGGGCATTGTTGAAACTGAATACCATCAGTGTCCTAGCTAGAAGGACAGGGTGCTTGAACATGATTGTGAGAAATCAACAAGACATCAATCCAATACCAATAACATGAATGAGGGGCACTGTTTATATTTGACCAGGTTATGCACCTCTCCTTGACATTCTGAAGTCACAAAAGATGATTGTCTGTAAAAGTAAGACATACGTAGTACATCACCTTGACTTGTCCTCAGCAGTACTTTTTCCTCCCCTCTCCTTCCTTCTGTGGTTCCAGTCATGTGTTCCTTGGCCTCATGTTTCCTTTTTTGTGTGTGTAATCTGTCCACGCCCTTACAGTTCAACCGTTCTCACTTTTACCCTTAAGGTAGATGGAGCAGGCTACTCTGAAGCGTTGGTGTCTGTCTACCTGGGACCGTAATCTTTAAAGCTGTACATTATTGGATTACATTTATTTAATTCAACATAGTTATTGTATTTTCCTCTTTGACAAAGTGTGTGTTATGAAAAATTCTGTAACACTTGAATAATGACACTTTAATTACATCATAGAATGTCAAAAATTATTTGACATAGGAAACAGAACACCATTAATCCAAGACACGCATGTGAATGAATACGGTATTCAGTTTAGTAATTGTAATTGCGGAAGGGAATTTTCTGAATTTTTGAAAGCATTATAATTCTCCTTTGTAACGAAGAATTGAATATTTTAACAGTTAACTGTACATATTCACTGGGTAGTGTAAGTGCCAAAAACAAGATTATGCTTGTTTGTGCTGTCTTAGCTTGTATTTCATTTTATTTATGCAAATGAACCAAATAGGGGAACTTTAATCCTATAGAACAATTGTATGTTAGTCCTTGACAGGAACAAAGAATTGTTTAACCTTTTGGAGCCGGAATTTTACATTTAAATTTTAGCACACCTTGTAGGTAAAATGCGAATAATACAGGAACCAAACAAGGTAGCATTATGAAATAAACGGCATTTTGAAGAGAAAAAACGGAGATTATGCAGCATGTTTAAAATATTCATTATGTATATTTGTTGAATATATATTTAAAATGTAGCGTCTGGAGGTTAGCACTGCAGTACAACATATATATATGTCTTTAGGCTTTAAAAGGTTAATATTGTTATAATGTTGTTGGAATACAAGAAACAAATAAGGTACATTTTTTATGAGTTTCGAATTTATAATATTCATCTAATGAGTCACTCACATTGCAGTTGTAGGTGTGCTGTACCTTAGTGTACCATGACAGAAATATGTATTCCCACTCATACAGCTATTTAGATTATTTAGCTGGCTGTACTAGTTGATTAGAATTTCTGAATAAATGTATTCGTGTTACAGGAATGGTTTTAAGTATTGTAATTGGTTGCTTATGTTTTGTTTGATACCACTGTCTGACATCACTGTGTTTGCATCAAGTGCCAGGTCAGTGCATCAGCACTCAGAACACTGGAGCTGCACAGTGGTTCAGCTGGAAGTCTTGCACATCCATTGTAGGGTTTAATTTTTCAGGCTTTTTATGAACATCATGTCTTGTCAGAACCATTGTTTCCTGAAAGATGACAAGTCATATGCGACTAGTCCACAAAACTAAAAATTTGATTAGTCATTTCAGTCATCTCTCTGAACAGAGATTTATTTTGTGTTAAGTGAAAAGTGCACTGAGTGTCTTCTGTACAACAGGGTGCACTGTGGTGTTGTGACAGCCAGGATTCTGGAGTTTGCTCTGAATAGTGCTCCACAGATGAGGAATTGCCACCACCTGAACATGTAGTTGAAAGTAGTGAAAATCTTCTTAGAACTTTTTTGGCCATGTTTCTTCCTGCCAACGCCAACAATGCAGTACTCTCACATATCCAGAATACTGCATATTAACTTTATAGTCAGTTTCATGTGACAAGCTACATGTGGGAAACAAAAGGATGAATGTGGAGTGTAGGTGAATCAGCATAAAGTATTATGCACCCACTGCACGTTGTGATGTCTGAAGATGCATGATGTTCCAAGTGACTAAATTTGTGTTCTGTGGGTTATATTGTAACTTAAGTTTGCCTGTAACTGCATTATTGATGGTGCAGGATTGGTACTTGTAACAGAACCTGATATATAGATCTTGTATATAGTATGCTCCTTTGGGTCTTATATTGTACTTCAGTATAATATGACTTGTGTCACAGATACTTTCCACAATATATCACATCTGTTTCATCACCCTCAGTGAGCTAGTATAGGAACATGTAGGGCAAATCTCATTATATTGAAAAGTTCAGGATGCGTCATTGATTTTGAAGGATACTCTTTGTTGTCAGGAACCTCTGGGAGTTCAGAACTACCCCAGTGGGTCATGCAGTAATGGCCCAGAGCCGACGGTGTCGCCAGGTGCAGCGGCTGCAGCAGCAGTGGCTGTGGTGGCACAGGGACTGAGGCAGCAGATGTGCAGCATGGTGGCTGCCGCACAGCATAATGTGTCTCTGTCTGGTGATGCTGGAGTAGGACTAGTGAACAGCCTGGGTGGATTGGTAGGGCACTGCAACAGCTTGGGTCTGCCCAGCAATGGTACCACTCATGTTGGAATGCCTGGTCTTGGTTTGGCTAGTCCTTTGGGCTCCAGCCTTCGTTGTGCAAGTCCTGTGGGTTCAGAGTTGAGGGCAGGCAGTCCAGCAGAATCAACAGCTGCCAGTCCTATCCCATCACCACTGGGAGGTGGTAGCAGTGGAGCTACGCCCACCCCAACAACTCCAAGTGGTGGAGGAAGTGGCACATTGAGCAATGTGGAAGTAGGAATTGGCGTAAGTGGAATGACCTACAAGCCTACGGCTACCTTCACTTCTCCTCGACCTGAGAATCTCTTCCAGGAAGATATTGAGGACATTGTGAAGAGCCCACAGCTGGGTTCCCCAGACAACCTTGTTAAAGAAGCCAAGGAAACTATCACTGTGAAGGTGGAGCCTGTTATTGGCAGTCCGCATGAGTAGAGCATGCAAGTATTGATTTATATTGTGATATACCATGTAGAGTAGTTCTAGAAATATTCAGATGTTAGAGAAAATATATAATGAAAAAATGACCCATTTTGTAGCCTGATTTGGCAAGGTCCAAAAAAAAAAGACTTGTTAATGCTAGCAGAATTATAGAAATATAAAACATCATAAACTTCCAAAAATATATAGAAGAGTAAGACTTCCTAAGAACTCGAGTTGGATATATAAATTCTAGTGCCATTAATTTCAACAAAATATGTGTAACTGATTGTGGTATGCAAGTTTAATGTTTTAGCATCTGTAGCACCCTCATGCTGTGTTAAGTATAGCAGTTCTATGCTGATCCTTAGCCTGTTCTCACCATTGATTCACCTATATTGAAACTAGGCATTGGTTTCCAGAAATAAGCAGCATACTTCATTTTTACTAGAAATGGCTTTTCATCCATGTTGTCAGTAATAGTGAGTCTTTGTAATGTGCTTAGGCTAAGGATAGGTTGGTTGCCCTTGGTGAGGAATGAGTGTATTGCATCATTCCTGTTGTTTTCAGTACAAACCCTCTATTAGGAGAGTAAAATGCAGTCAGTGTTCTGTTAGCATAACATATAGTTACTTTGTTTCACAGATATCTGTAGTGAGAGACATCAGCTAACAGCTAAATCCCACCTTTCAGTTTCACAAGTAACATGCTGTATACTTTGTACAGTTCTGTAGAATTTGTATCTATATGCTAAGTCATTTGAAGAGTTTCACATCTTTCAGCAGATTTACAGACTTTTTTAATTGAAACAGAACATAATACATGGGTATGTTTATATGTGCACACATTACAGTGAAGTCTATGTGCATAATGTTGGAGATTTTCTGTTCAAGGGACTGTTGAGTAGAAATCTCAGTACGTGAGGGAAAGCAAGGTCATAGCTGTAGTTACAGAACTTATAGAGTATATATTATCAGTATATTTATATTTTGTGAATAGTGAGAGTATATGAGAAGAGATACAATGTGTGGTGTGTTTTCCATGTTTGTTAGTAGTGGCAGGCCTTGCTGTTGGCCAGTCGAAAGTCTGGGTGTCCAGTAGCAAGTACCAGTGTGTTGTGTCGTCGCTATTTACCATATGCATCTTACATGGTATTATTTCTGCCCTTCTATAAACGCCAGTATAGTTTGTCAAAAGTAGCATAATGTGAATCACAAAATATATCAATACTTATTTTTGTGATTTGTTTGTTTAGGGATAATGTACAAAATTTATATTGATAAAAAAAATTAGTAGAGTTATTTGAAAATGCCTTCCTGCCTGCCATTGGGGTATGCCAAGATTGAATTGAAGACATTGTTGACACACACACAAACAAAAAAGAAGTGATAAAAGTAAATTATAATGAAGTGGCCTTGAAATTCGTTTTGCTTATTAAATCAGTTGAACATAAAATAGGTATTTAAAAGTGGTACCGTGAATTTGTAGACAACCCTATTCTTGATAAATCAGTTTTTTGCATAAGAAATTTGTATACTTAGTGGACGCAAGCGACTTATAGCATTCATCAACTTGTGCCTATTGTGAATGTTTTCATGAATAGGTTGTACTGCAAAGTTCACGCAAAAATGTAAGTAGAAATGAATGTCCATTGTTGTTAGTATTCTTGGCGTACATGTGTTCAAAAAGTAGTAAAGTGCCTTCCATTTTTCTGACCACTTGACAATGTGATCAAATCATGTCAACACATTTTACTTGAGTATACTGTTTTAGTGAAGTCTAAAACACAAGGAAACCATGCAACTTCATTTTGGTAACAGGTATCACCCTAAATGGCACATTTTTTTCATATCCATGGATCCTAAAGCTACCGGATGTCTGCGTAAATTTCTGGCACTGGAAATTCAACCTTGTTACACATCTGATGCTAAGTATTAGAATAGTATATTGATGCAATAATTATGGTAATGTCATGTATCATGTTACTGTTTTGTAGTAGAGATCAAGAGATGACATATTGTGGCTTAGAAATATTGTACAGTACCTTGAAACATTTGTCAACTTAAAGTTTTATTAATGTCCTGTTTATTTCAGCTTTCAACCCTATCTGCTTGCTTTCCATGAGCAACTTGACATGCCTGACTATCTGAGATAGTCTTTGTCTTGTCAGTTCTGTATGCAAATTGTCAACTTGATACACTATACTACATTGAAAATACTCTCATGTTCCAATTAAAGTTAATTTAAAAACAAACTCCTTTATATGTGTATACTTATTTTGACTTATGCAGATGGATGTTGCACTGATAGAAAATATAATTCTTATTTTACTTCCATATTGCAGATGCCAGGAAATTATTGTCAAACTTTAGTTTCCATAGTGGTGGCGACAATTCCAATACTCTGTCTCTGTCTCTGTCTGTCTGTTCTACCAACCCTCCCTTCCCCCTACCCTTTACAGTTTGTTTCCTTGATGAGAAGTTACTGGTGCCTTGTGTTGTGTGTGGTGGAAGTCATTAGTCACTGTTATATGGTTGACATGGTAACATGCTGTCTTATCATCAGATATTTTCAGTTAAAGTTGGAGTCATCTTTTCCTCCCATTTGTTACCTTATTCTGATCTGATCTGATCTGATCTGATCTGCGTGTAATGTAATTTATTTATTTACTGTATTTATGTATTTATTTATTATTATATCTTATCAGCTGGGGTTGCCACATTCATCCACACTACTGAGATGCAGTGTGTATAACTCTGTCCAGTCTTCTGGTCTTTGTTTCCAGAGAAAATTTATTTGTGCTTATTGCTGGTATACAAAGTGCCAGTTCACTGATTTTGGCACCAGTTTCTTCTCACAAGTTCCATTTGCTTTGAAGTTCCAGATGCTTTATGTCCTTTTAATTTTTCTGAAGTGAAGCCAACCACAGAATGAATGAGCTGTCAGTTAGAATGGAGGATGTATGACTTTTGGGTTATATAATAATGTTGTGTGAGCTGCAGAAAGTGTTTTGTGTCAAACAATTTGAGAGAATTGTCACGTTTGTTAAAGTTGAAAAGTTTTGAGAGGAAGTGGTTGATGCCTGTTCCAAGACACTATCGACATACACTTGGAGGGACTGAGTAGTACCACAGAGAACATCAATCTGAATAGTAGTCAGTATCTTAGCCAAGACTTGAACTGGACACCTCCTAGACACACATCAGAAATGCAAAATTTCAGGCTTTTCTTTGATGGTATGCCATGTAGGTTGTTGATTGGTAACCATCATCTTGGGACATCATATTGGTCCCGTGTTCAAGGGCCAAGCAGTCCAAGAAGAATGCCAGGAACAGGTGGATGTGTGAGTCTATAGGGAACAGTATGAGAGGTGGTTGGTTGTCACTGAAAGTAAGGGAATGAATTAAGTTGCTTACTAGCAGTGAGAACATTGTTGCCTATATATGCAGCAGTTTACCTTTTCCTGGCTTACTGGGACCAATATGTTGTCTGAAAGTTTCGGTAGGCAACTACAAACCTACGCTACATAACATCCCAGAAGAGTGAAGACCACAACTCAGAAGTATTATTGTTTTTGCAAGCCTGCTTTTGTAGATTTATAGGAGCATTATGGCCTACACCCTTCTGTTGAGAAACTGGAAACCACTCCACACTACTCATTTTTATTCTGTATTGGCACACAGATAATTTGAATTTGTCTTCGGTGGGAGGAAGTAACTGTAAAGTATAGATGATAATCCCAACAATCTGCTTACTCTTCATAAAAGTCAAGTCCTCAATATATATCAGGATTACATACCTGAGAAATGTAACTTACATCAAAATGGCATGTATGGAGGTATTTTTCCCTTCAGTAATGTTATATGAGGTGTTGTGTGATGTAGGTGCTTCTGTTGCTGTTGAGCATTAAATACTCACTATACAAGATACAAGAAACTGGGATGTAGAATAATCGGAGGTGGTGCAGGGAAGAACCTAAAATGATGTAGTTACACTATATCAGTTTACCATTTTCTACACAAAGCTGTTTGATGCAATGATATACTTTTGGGAAATTCTTACATCTAGTTCATGAATAAGTTGACGTAATTGCAGGGGAGCATGTAAAGGGAAACATGTGTCAGCATCCCCTTATTCTTTTACTTTGAGAGAATAATAGAAAATCCTTATTGCTATCATGTTTCATTAAAATAGTTTTGATTTTGTAGGACCAGGGTGTTTGCATAATATTACGTGTATTAATGTAATACAAAATAGTGAAGCATTAATCTGTTAAATATATATTTGTTAGGTGGGTGGAGTTTCACTATTCACTCAAGTGTATCGTTTTGAAAGGTTCATATCAAAATTGGTTCACCTTGAAAACCCTTAGTGTAGTCTTCCTTCTCATCAGAACATGTTACTCTCCGGATGTTCCACAAGCACACAGAATCATACATTGTGCTTCCTTTTGTTTCGTATCTCTCCACCAGTTTGCATATTTTGACAACTACAGGACATCATCCTGTTTCAGTGAAATTACCTGCTTTGCTGGCTGTGAAATAACAGTGTGTGGAAGTTTATAATCTGGGCACCAATTAGTGCAGTGACTAACTCTCAGTCAGTTGACCAAACAGTTAGGATCAGAATTCATTTTGGTACAGCTGGTGAATTGAGAAGATCTTTCACTGTTAATCTTTATGAAAGCTTTATGTTCTACAAGCAGTATACTTATGCATAAGTTCTGTGGTCATTGTCAGGGCTTGGTAATGAAAATATTAATTTCGTTTTGTACACAGTAGTAGTTAGGAGTAGAAAACACAAACTGTAATGCCAGTTGATTAATCTCTCACAAGTGTGAAATTTGCTAACTGTTATCACTCTTCGTGTGTGTGAGTGTATGCATGCATCTTCATGTGACCCACACTATTTTTGGTCATGATCACTGAAGCCTTGAAGTGATAATAGCATTATCTTGTTGAAAAATAACTTGTTATATTGAAGTAACTCAGAATTCTTCAGATTTGAATGTGCTAGCTTGATTTCTGAAGTGAAGCACATTCGTTTCTTGCATAATTACCAGTGATTAAGAAATTATTATTATTATTATTATTACTACTACTACTACTACTACTACTACTATTACCTTTTTAGTTTTCAAATCTTCTAATTTTAAAGAGCATTTATAAATCAGTCACCAACTCTTAAGTATTACTGTCTTAAGGTTCAGATCATCTTAATTTTTAAGGTGACTCACCACCTCATAATGAAGCTTCACACAGTTCCCTGATCTAAGTACATCACCCAAATTTGCAGCTAAAGCTAAACTCAAGTGCATTACTCTAACCTTCTGTACTATCCTTATGAACGAATTCAACCTTTGTATTTATATTTAGGAGCATTTTCAGTGGGACCAATGTACTGCAGAACAGAATAAAAATGTTATCTTCCAACAGAATTGTGCGATAGAAAACCTCACTGTAGGTGAATGAAAACTTATAATTTGGCCCAGTAGCAGCAAATTCCTTGAAAGTTCTCAGTGATCCACCAACATAAACACATTATTTATTAAGGTATTTCTTTTGCATGTTTCTTGATATCATTGTAATTCACAGTCCAACTACATGTTTCAAATTTCAGCTTAGCCATTGGGCATGTCTCTCAACTGTTACGACATTTGTCTTCGTCTTCGCCAAACATACTATCAGTGAACATTTCCTTACATCTGTACTTCCAGTATGTACAGGGCTGTTTCACCTGGCTAGCAAGCCTCTCTTACAGCCATGTTTCGGGCGTTTAAGAGTGGCTGTTTGCAGGTTGGACAGTCGGGAATTTGGGGGTTGTAGACTTTACAGATGTTACATTGACCATTTACACATAATGTGACAGGCGGTACTGTGTACTCCATACATACCGGACACTCCAGGTGACTAAATAGGGATTTCTCCTAGGTCAGTCGATTGAGACTGCATGTTGGAGGCAAATGTTTATTTTATACATCAGTTGCTTAGTTTGCCTTTTTTCATGGCAGGTGGGAAGTAAGTTCATTTCCCTCACCTTTGAGATTATCTGCCGATCACTGCATAGCTTAAGTCTCTATCTACTTCTGAAATCTCAGTGTGAATGAAAACATCTGTAAAATCTACAACCCCCAAATTCCCGATTGTCCAACCTGCAAACAGCTGCTCTTAAACACCTGAAACATGGCTGTAAGAGAGGCTTGCTAGCCAGGTGAAATAGCCCTGTACATGCTGGAAGTACAGATGTAAGGAAATGTTCACTTATAGTATGTTTGGCGAAGACGAAGACAATGTCGTAACAGTTGAGAGACATGCCCAGTGACTAAGCTGAAATTTGAAACATGTAGTTGGACTGTGAATTACAATGACATCAAGAAACATTCAGAAGAAATACCTTAATAAATAATGTGTTTATGTTGGTGGATCACAGAACTTTCAAGGAATTTGCTGCTGCTGGGCCAAATTATAAGTTTTTATTCGCCTACAATGAGGTTTTCTGTCGCACAATTCTGTTGGAAGATAACATTTTTATTCTGTTCTGCAGTACATTGGTCTCACTGAAAATGCTCCTAAATATAAACACAAAGGTTGAATTCGTTCATAAGGATAGTACAGAAGGTTAGAGTAATGCACCTGAGTTTAGCTTTAGCTGCAAATTTGGGTAATGTATTTAGAACAGGGAACTGTGTGAAGCTTCATTATGAGGTGGTGAGTCACCTTAAAAATGAAGAGGATGAACTGAACTTTAAGGTGGTAATGCTTAAGAGTTGGTGACTAATTTATAAAAGCTCATTAAAATCGGTAGGTTAGCAAATTGTTAACACGCAAAATATTTTTAAATCATACTGTAGACACTGCTTCAGATAATCATCTTAAAAATTCTTTGCCAAGTTGTTCATGGAAAGAAGGTATATAACAATATTCTAAATTTATAAACACCATGTTTTATGCATTTCATGTGGTGCATAAAAACCGTTTTGGAAATTAGCTTCACCTGCAAACAAAAAGTTATTAATATGGAACTTTCCTTTTTATAAATGTATGTGCGTCTAACAGCAGAGACCCATTTGCCACTTTGCTACATAAATTGAGTTTTGATTATGAGGAACAGTGGAGAATATTCTGTCAAGTGGATCTTGATACTATTTTTCTAAACAAATGTACTGTGTTATATTTTTCCTCTGTCCATTGATTTTATCTTACATTATTTCATGATGGCACTTGGTTCTTTGTTAAATTTTGCAGCTTTGGAGGTCTTGTATAGTGACAGAAGGTTTGAGCATTGATGTAAGAGACAAGTATGAAACCATACATAAAGTAATTGTTTAATACCAAAGTACAAGCATAGAAAAGTGCAGTGATAAACACATTACTTGTTTATATTTTCTGTCCCCAGTACAGCATGCCCTCTCTGGTTGATGCTTTATATTGTATTTTTGAGTGCCAAAGATAATTATTTATGTGCTCTACTTGCGCCATTTCTTTCAATATATGGCTGATTGTGTGAGTGCATGTGTTGTGTGCATTTTGCGCACACTCGTGAGCTCTGGAAGCAAGTATTTGCTTCATGTGTTGTTGTTGGGGTATTATTGTTGTGTGATCTGAGGAAAACAGACAGTTTCTGTATTATCACCACCGCCATTGTGACGTGAGATTCAGAACAGAAAGGATGTAAATCATTGACAATTTCAAATGAGATGTGTAATGTTTTCAGACACATC
>Ga0209628_10003316_pt1 | contig 11248 bp, 4 predicted proteins | sample TergutCu122P4_FD_187285 | JGI IMG/M metagenome (GOLD analysis project Ga0209628, IMG submission 187285) | Cubitermes ugandensis P4 segment gut microbial communities from Kakamega Forest, Kenya - Cu122 P4 (SPAdes) (version 2) | ecosystem: Host-associated > Arthropoda: Insects > Digestive system >...
CCTTTTGAATGGCTTGATACCCGCCACGCGCTTCATACTCCTCAATTTTTTCGGGATTGATAATACCGCAATTGCGCAACGCCCATTTGGTTTGTGCAATAAAAAAGTTACTCTCTTTAGCCTCAAAATGAGGAGAATAAACAATATACTCTTTTAAAAGACCAGTGTTTTGGATATAACTCTCTGAAATTTTCTCCATTTTTTCCGGCGTAACTTCGCCATAAATATCATCATTAATTTGAACCAACGGCTCAACGTAACATGCCCCGATGCAATTGGTTTTATCTAAAACAAACAGATGGGGATGGGTTTCTAATTTTTTTAATAGTGCGTCATATACTTTTTGCGCTCCGGCGGCAATTCCACAACTGCCTAATCCTACTTTAATATGTAATGGGTGCATAAATGATTTGTTTTTTTATTCAGGCGGCGAAAGTAGAGATTTTTATGAAATTTCAATTGTTTTGTTAAATAGAATATTTTTGCAGTCAGTTAGCAAAAAATATGGACAATTTATTACGCAGAAAGATAACCCAATATTTAGAAACCTTTCTTACCGATGAAAGAAAAGTTCTGTTACATAAAATATTAGAAAACAGAACAAGACATATTACTGTTGTGGTTGAAGACTTGTTTCAAACGCAAAATATCAGCGCGGTACTCCGTTCGTGCGAGTGTGTGGGTATCCAGAATGTTCACATCGTGGAAGGTGAAAACGACTTTCAAATCCACAAAGCGATTGCTATGGGTGCAGATAAATGGCTTACTGTTAAACATTATCAAAAGGATAATAATCCCATGATGACATGTATTCACGAGTTGAAAACAAAGAGTTACACCATTGTGGCAACGCTGCCCGACGACAATAGTTGTTTTTTGGAAGATTTACCTTTGGAGAAACCGGTGGCGTTTCTTTTTGGCACCGAACTGACAGGCTTATCTAAAGAAGCCATTTCTGCCGCCGACAAAACCGTGAAGATTCCCATGTATGGTTTTACCAACAGTTTCAATATCTCGAATTCGGTGGCTATCATTGTGAGTCATGGCATCGAAAAATTGAGAAAATCAACCATTCATTGGCAACTTTCGGAAGAGGAGAAAGAGGAACTGCTTTTCGATTGGGTGCAAAAGTCAATCAATAAGCCGGAACTGCTGATTAAAAGGTATTTGGAAGAGATGATGTGATGATTAGGTGATTAGATGATGTATTGATAACCACTGTCATTACATTTTTAATACTTTCTTTTTTATTTCGCCGGTTTCGGTGGTTATTTTTACGAAATAAACTCCCGACGGCAAATGGGAAACATCCATAACCACCCCGTCAGCCTGCTGCCCGTAATGTTCGGGATTCCCCACTGCGTTCGGAATGACGGAGGGGAATTTAGCCTCAACGTTTCTGCCGTAAATATCAAAAATCTCAATACTTTGAATTTTCAATTCTCCATTTTCAATTTTCAATTCTCCTGTGGTTGGGTTCGGATAAATCGTAATTTCATATAATTCTTTATCATTAATACCAACATCATTTTTAAATACAACAGCGATGGTTCCATTTTCCTGAACGTTTTCAAAAGTATAGGTATTAATTGCCCCTTTATCCATACCATTTACAAAAACACTATCAATAATGTATCCGGTATTTGATGAAATGGTAAATTCAATTGAACTGCCCTCTTCAACGAATTTTACTCCGTATGGGGCAATAGTTCCCCACGTTATATTGTTTACCGAGGAAATTATTGTATAGATTGGAACAGTAGTTTCGTCGGTAGAAAATATTGCCGGTGCACTTGCTTCTGATGCAAAGTGATTCATCGTTTCTGCTTTTCGCTGGGTGAAAGTGTAGGAGGTGTTGGGGGTTAGTCCCGCGAATGTGGGCGATGACTGCCATGTGCCGCCGTTGATATTGTATTCGCAACCCGACACAATGTTAAGTGTAATGCTTGTTGTAGTTTTGCTTTCCAGCGTGGGTGCCTCCGGTGTATCCTGAGGGGCTTTGGTAATTGTAAGTGTTCCAAATTGATATATGATATAATAATTTGAAGATACTCCTCCAGAAACAAAAATAGTATAATCTCCCACATCACTTGTTGGAGATGCGTCACATGTTGTTTCGGGTTGCGTGGTCAATGAATTGACGTCATCACCATTTACCCACCCCAAATAGGTAAGCGTAAAAAGTGGATTTTCCTCACCATATATTCTGGATTTATCCTCAGCGGTAACTAATAAATTTGTTTTATTAACGGTAAGAATATGGGATACAGGTTCTGCTGAGTTGTAACAATTATCTCCGTTTTGTGTGGCTGTAATGGTAGTTGTTCCTGCATTTAAAATGGTTAATGTATTTCCCGATACAGTTGCCACATTTGTGTTAGACGATTGGAAAACAATCGGCAAAGAGGAATTACTTGTGGCATTTAGAGTAATAGCACCATCGCCGTAGGTTTTGGGTGGCAAAGGCTCAAAAGTTATTGTTTGAATATTTGTATCAATAATGTTAAAATTTTGCCAAACAGAAGCATTGGCATACAAACTTCCTTTTCCACAGGGTACATAAAGATTTACATTTGCGGTTGTAACACCGTAAAATACACTTTCAGAAACAAAATAAGGAAAACTCCATTGCACAAAAACATCTGTTAAATTGCTGCAATTTTGCAAAGCACGAATTCCAAAGTCTGTAATAGTATTTGGAATGGTTACAGAACTTAAACTACTACAATCTGAAAAAGCATAATCTCCTATTTTTGTAATCCCCTTAGGGATATTTACCAATAAAACCCCACAACCACGAAAAGCATTATTTCCAATAGTGGTAACACCGCTATTGATAATTAAATTTTTAATATTATTTCTAACGCTCGCCCAGGGTTGGTCTTGAAATAATTGATAATCTTGCGTAGCGCCTGTTCCGGTTATAGTAAGCGTTTCATTTTCAAAGGTGGCAACGACATTAGAGGGAATTGGAGAACCTATTTCCCATGTCATCGGTTGGGAAGTAGTAGTAGTATAATAAAAATTTATCAATGGGTCGCCAACTATTGTTATTCCATAATAATCTGAAATCGTACCAGGTGATATATTTATTCCCCATTGTTTTACAGTTTCTCCCATTGTTTTCCCCAATCCTAATAGACTAAAAAAAATGTTCAAACCAAGTGCACTGCATATTTTCGTATATCCAACTGCTACCAAAGAGGAAATGCCTGCATTATAAACGTGTGTTCCTCCCAGAAAGCCATTTGAGTTAGCAGCCGTCCAGTTACAAGCGCTACATGCTGATAAAAAATAGCCAAATGCCACACTTTCGTTATAATAAATTTCATTTGAGTATATTGAACCTCCGGGCATTGCTAAAGTCGTGGGAGTTGCATGGCATAAAATATGGATAAATTCATATCTGGGATTATTCAAACGATTCATATAATCTATTTTTCCATAACCTGGCTGACCAGAAATTATAATATCGGCATTTGAAATGCCATACAAATATATAATATCTCCAACGCCCGATCCGTTTCCAATAGGATCAGCATATGAAAGTCCAAATTTTTTATTTACGATGATATTCCCATTCCAAAAGTTATGATTTTTGTCTAAATATCTTTCTAATCCATCTTTTTCAGATATTAGTGTTCCCATGTTTTTGGCAGAAACTCTTCCAACAAATATTTCAGGTTGCACATCACCGGTATGCGTATCAAAAATTCCATTTCCATCTGTGTCCAGCCAAGTTCCATTCAAATCCATATAATACAAGTCGCAGGGCCACACTGCATAACCATTATGATATGCATTATCTATTTCAAACCACGCAGGGGCAATCTCTCCTATAAAAACAGCACCGCTTAAATTTGTTTGGTGGGATAAAATTAAATTCTTTATGCTTACATGATTTCCTCCGCTCACTGTTTCCATAATTACTTCACAACCGTAAACATCATGAATATCACTTGCATATCTGTTAATTTTTACTGCAAGTTGATTATACATTGAAGATGTTACAATAATAAGCACTTTATTAATACCTCTATTCGTATTTTGGCTTTTGTTCAAAGCAAAAACTCTTGAATGAGAAAAAGGCTCCCAAGGGTGTGTGGCTTGATAATAATGATAATCATCTCTTGAATCTCCCAACAATTGAACATCTTCGGCAAAGATGCGCGCCATTTCTGAATAATCTTGTTCTGCAAGCGCTTGTCCGCGTAAATTGATGCTTATAAAACATACAAGCATTGTTAATAAGGATTTTATTTTTAAAATTTTCATTTTTTTAAGTTATTATCGCCAAGTTTTAAAACTAATTTTTTTTTAGATTATTTATTTTTTTAGAAGATTCAAAAAGTAACGAGCAGGGTAGCAAAGTTTAATTAGACATGTTTGTTGCCCAAAAGAAATTTCGGCATAAACACAAATGTCTATCTCTTGTACTTCCCATTCTTCTAAATAATTATGTGTAAATTCTAATCTACCATTTATAAAAGGAAAAATATAAGTATAATTACCGAACAGTACATTTGGTTCAATCCAAAAACTTAATAAACTTGAATTCGTTGGTAGTTCAAATGAAAAATCAAAATATTTTGGTGTAAAAGGGGCACCTGTTTCACCATGCTTTACTATAGATGTACTTACAAATTTACATGTATCCTCATCTGTGCATTGTCTCCAATCAAACATCGGAATAACTACATTGCACTCAGTACTATGGCAATTGATAGTGGGGTCAGTTAAAAGCAATTTTCCCGGTGGTAGAGAACTGTTATCTACTCTTACAGTAGCAATTACATTGGTGCATTGTCCGGGAACTAAAATGAGGGGATTGGGCGACCAACTGACCACCGAATAACCTACGTTTGGTAACGGTTGCAGATTATTAAAAACTATGGTAGTGTCTCCACGATTGCAAACTCTAAACATTTGGTCGAAATAGAGTTTACCGCAAATTTTGTAACATGGCTCTACCTCTACTTTACAAGTATCCGGATGCCTACAGTCATTAATAGTTAGGGTGGGCGAAGCTAAAGCACAATTTCCGTTTCCATATTCAAAGGTCATATTATATACACCAAAATTAGCAATGGGTAATTGCTGAGGTAGATAGTTGTAAGTAGATTTCAGCGTATTATTATAATACCATTTATAGGTAGGAGTTCCGCAATTTGAATTATAAGGCGCTTGCGCAGTTATCATATAAACAGGTAATGTTTGTTTTTCTGTACAAAAGCATCCGGTAAGCAAAGCATCAAAATTTGGTGAGGGGCAAATCATTATGGAACTGTTGATATCGGAACGACAACCGGTTAAATGGTCTTGGTAGTAGGCAGTAATGTAGCCCGCATTATAATAACATGCGGTATCACCAAAACTGCCATTGTTCCAAAATAGATTTTGGGGAGGATTTGCAGATGAAACCAAACAAACAGGAGGATTGGCAATACATCTGTTTCCTGCAAAATCTATAATGGGTACAGATGGTTTTGCAAAAACCTCTACAACAACACTGTCGGTGGAAGCACATTGACCATTTGAAACCGTAAGATAAACAGTAAACTTATTAGGAATACAGGGATTAGGAATACTCCCAACAAATAAAGGTGTATTACTTCCCATATTTTGTCCGGCAATATTAGCCGACCATGAATAAGTAATGTTAGGTTCTGTCTCTAGTGTTTTATAAGCCGAAAATTCAAAATTATCTCCGGCACAATAACAGGTATTGCCACCAATTATCTTAGCAGGGGGTGGGTTAAAAAAACCTGCATTTGTAAAAGATTTTCTTTTACAACCAATATCGCTTATTGCGGTTACAAAATAATCGCCGCTTGTGTAAACGAAATGAATACTGTCTGCGGTTGGCGAAGGTGGTACGCTCCAGTGATATGAAACAATATGAGTGGCAGGTGTAAAAATTACAGTTCCTTTTTCTCCCATACAAACTTTGGATCCGGGTTGTAAACTACCTGTTATATTATCGGAACTGCTTTGTATTTGTTTGGTTATACTTGAACTACACCCATGGGCATTATAGGCTGTGAGTGAAACAGTGTAAGCATTAGCCGCAGAACCATAGGTGTGATAAACAGGATTAATAAAACTTGAAGACCCATCTCCAAAATTCCACTTGAATTGTTTTGCATAAACACCACTTGCCTCAAATAATATAGGAGTACCTTCACAAATCCAGTCAATTTCCATCATTTGTAGTTGCGTAGGCAAAGGCTCGTAGGTAAATTTTAATGTGTCAGTACAGTTTCCAATGGTCATAGTAATTGTACATTGGGTTGATGTTGCAAGCTGCGGTAGAATGAAGGTTGCTGTATTTTGAGTAGAGGATAAATTTTGTTGCATCAATATGTTTGTACCGGTTACTGTAATCGTTCTGGATGGGATTGAATACCCTGCACTATAAAAAGAATTATCAAATACAGTAAGTATGTTTGGACAAGTAAAACTATATTTTAATCTTAGCACATAGTCAATAATAATATTTGTTCTACCGGTATAACAACGACTGCCGGCCTGAGCATCAGCAAAAACGGTAAAATATCCTGCTGTTCCAAAGGTTGCCGTAGCCGTATATTGCGAAGTAGATACTATTTTGTTTTGCGTATTAGATGGAGCTATGCTCCAGGAAAGAGTGGGCAAGTTTGGCGGTGGATTTGTAACTTCTATTTCATAAGTATTACAATCTGTTAAGCGTGATGTTAGAGTTAATTGATATGTTTGCGTACATGATAGACCGCCGCCGCCACCACCATGTGGAATAGAGTCACAACCAAAATTTGAGCAACCTGATACAGTATCTGTTACCGTACAACAATATTTACCATTGAGATTATTTGTGGCAACTGTGTTAGAGGTAGCACCCGGAATAATATTTCCATTGAGTGTCCATTGATAAGTTACATTAATCTGTTGAGTAACTGTCATATTAGAATTGCCGTCGAAAGTTACTGTTGCTTCGGGAGGTTCTTTTACAAAAATAGCGCCATGAACAATAATGGGGTTGCAACCGTTACCTGGGCTATATTGCAGTGTAAATGTATGTTGCCCGGCAGTTGCGAATGCCTTTGTTGCAGGATTATTTGATGATGATGTATTATCATCAAAAAGCCACAGATAACTTCCGGAGCCGGAACTGTTGTAAGCAGTAAAACTTGCAGGTACTTTTCTGCAAACTGTTGCCGGATAAGATATGGCAGGTGTATCTACGGATAGTGTATGCAAAATTAGGGTATCAATTTTAGAAAAACCACAAAAATATCGAGTTAGAAAGAGTTCAATTTTTGGTACGGGAATATCTAAGTGATTTACTAAAACAGTAACATCCGAACTGTTATTATCCCCTTGAACCGAAGCGGCATTTGGTGGTTTAAGCGTCCATTTATAAAAAACATGCTCTTGTAAAGGTGCCGACAAATTTATACTATACCCCGCACAAACAGTGGCTGATGTAGTAGTCATTGGCATTAATACAAATGGGTCAATCTGAAATGTTACCGAATCGGAGACACAGCCGCTTAAAACATCTTGCTGATAAACTAAAATATTACAAACTGTATCACCAAACTGAATAGATACTGCATTTCCTGAACAATAAGGTGAACTGCATGGCTTGTCGAGTTTCCATAGCAAAACATAATCCGAATTGGATGGCAATGCAATGTAAGTATTGGAAGAATTTGGACAGGCAGTATTTGAACCGGATATTTTTTCCGGCGGTGGTGGTGGCGATTTTACTGTGATAATATAGGTGGCACTATTACAGGCATCAGAATTACTTGCCGTAATTCTGTATTTTCCCGCTGTAGTGAATATATAAGTTAAAGTTGAACTATGAGTTGAATAAACAAGATGGTTTAGATTATCAAAAATTTGCCAGTTTGAAGGTGGTTGATTCACATTTGTGGTAAATGTAACCGGTTCATGTATGCAGATGGTTGATTTGGGCGTATTTATTTCTAATTTTGGAAGGACAACAACTGTTTTTGTTGCCTTTCCCTCACATTCTAAAAAGTAGTTATAATAGTTTAGTTTAATGGTATAAGTTCCGGTATAATGAAAGGTACAAAGAATTCCGTTTTGAACTTCGTGAAAACTAAAAGGATAATAATTATTGTTATTATCACTTACTTGCCAGTCGTATTTTGTTGAACCCCAAAGCGTAGTATTATAAATTTGCGATTCACCCAAACAAACCGTATCAGGACCGGATATTACCGCATTGCTTGGGATGACAGGTATTTTTATACTATTGGAACATAGATTTGCTCCCACAGCGCTATTTATTGATATTTCCCCAAAACCTTCCGGTGGGTTTTCCCATAAAATACTTATTTTCATCGTGTTTTGCCCGTTTAAGATTTGCCCATTTTTAACACTCCAATGATACGCACCTAAAACAGGATCCACTATGGAGTATTCTTGAACAGTTCCGGCACAAACCGTACCATAGCAGGAAAGTTTTATATTGCTCTCTTGCTGAGACACAATTACTTTATAGGTTTCAGTGGTATCACAACCACAAGAGTTTATGGTAGTATGTGTAACTGTGTATGTGCCGGAAACATGAGTATTTAATGTATAATTATTGTCAGTTACTTTTTCAAAAAAATTATTTGGACCAGTGGCACTCCAAAAATGACCAACTATAGGTCTTTCACCGGTTACTGCTGTTGTAGTATTCATAAACTGTACCGATTGACCGCGACAAACAGAAATGATGCCGGCACTATTAGCTGCAGGAATAGTTGTAGCACTAATTTTAGGTCTATCAATAAGTCTGACGCAAAGCGTTTCGGTATAAATAGTTCCGTCAGGTCTTTCAATATATACACTCACAGAACCCTCACCGCTATTACCATTACCCCAAATTACTTTAACTCTTCCCTGGTCTAATACTATAAAACTATCTGCACCCAAAACATCCCATGTAACGTTGTCATCTCCTCCATACGCAATGGTGTAGAAAACCGTACTATTTTTACACACTGTATTACACTTCGTTTCATCAATTTGGAAAGCTCTAAAATCAGGGAGCCTTCCAAATTCTGTTATCATACATTCTGAATCAAAAGATGGTGTAATTGTTGTGTTAATGCATGGTTGGGCAATCGTAAAACTACTCATGACTAAGAAAAATAAAAACAAGTAGATTTTTTTCATGGTTTTATTATCTCATAAAGTTGATGACATTTATTAATGACGATGCGAAATAAGTAAAAAAACAGTTCGCAAGTTGGAATATTTGATTTTTATTTTACATTGCTAAAAAACAATATCCAACTCTCTTCTGCCTGTGCCTTAAACATTTCTAATCCATTCATGGTAAGGGCGCCTCGTTTCCTTCCCTCTTTTAGAAATAATGTTTCAGCAGGGTTGTAAATCAAATCTATCAATATATGGTTATGGGTTAATGCGTGGTAAGGAATGGGCGGCAGTTTCTCCGTGTTGGGAAACATACCCAGCGGAGTGGTGTTAATGATTAGGGTATAGTGGTTAGTGGTTAGAGTATAGTGATTAGTGATTAATTCTGTTAGTTCGTTATAGGTAATAGTATGGATGTTTTTTTCTCTTGATACGATTTGGAAGGGGATATTTTTTTGTTTTAATACGTAACAAACGGCTTTTGCAGCACCACCGGAACCGAGAACAAAGGCGTAAGAGTTTCTTTCTGCTTTCTGCAACAACCGCTCAAACCCAACAACATCCGTATTATACCCCACCCATTTGTTATTTTCTTTTATCACGCAATTCACTGCCCCTACCTCTTGGGCAACAATATCTAATTCATCTAAATAGGGGATAACTGCTGTTTTATAAGGAATTGTTACATTAAAACCATGTAAAGTAGGATGTTTGAGCAAATCTTTTATTTCTTCAATTTTTGCCAGTGAAAACAGACAATATTCGGCATCCTGAATATTTTGTTGATGAATTTTCTCCGTAAAATATTGTTTCGAAATGCTGTGAGTTAACGACTTGCCTACGAGTCCAAAAGTACGCATAGCATAGTGGCAAATAATAAAAACCGTTTATTGTTTGATAAACTTATACGTATTTCCGGCAACTTTTACGAAATAAAATCCCGACGACAAGTGAGAAACATCAATAACTACTTCCCTTTCTCCTTTCTCCTTTCTGCTTTCTGCTTTTTGCATTCTTCCTAAAACATCATAAATTTCCACATCCGTAATTTGTAACTCGTAACTTGTAACTCGTAACTCATTATTTGCGGGGTTTGGGTAAATAAGTATTTTAGAAAAATCAAGCCCCTTAATTCCGAGATTTAACACAGCCAGCAAAGAAACTTCCACTTTAGGATTTTCGGGGTCGTTGCTAAACAGTTTAAAACTACCGGAATACTCTTTTACTTTCGCAGGGTTGTTAAAATTGTAGGTCAAGGTAAGGATAAGCGAATCGTTTTTGGGAACAGTGCCTGTTTGCGGTTCAATAGAAAACATATCATTAAAATCTATCTCTTTAATCTCGAAAGTGAGGTTTGTATTACCCAGATTGGAAACGGTGATATAATCTTCCACAATGGTAATCTCTTCCGTATAAACTGATGATGAGGTTTTACTTAAACAAAGCACCGGTATTTCTGCCGTAACATTTTGGGTAGCATGTAAAGTGATTTGTGTTACGGGATGTGAGGGGTCGTTACTTAATAACTTAAAACTGCCGTTATATTCTCCATTAGCCACACCGGCAAAGTTGTAGCGCAAGGTCAGTGTTTGAGAACCACCGGGTTGAATGGAACAGTCGAGTGGAGTTACCGTAAACATGTTATCAAAAACAATATCCTTTATTTCACAGGTAAGTTCAGCAGTACCTACATTTGATACGGTGATATAATCTTCAATCACTTTAAATCCGTCTGAAGTAACCGAAGAGCTTGTTTTGTTTATCGCGAGTGCCGGTAGTGGAGAAGTCAAAGTGAATTTATGCGGGTCGGCGTTAGGGGCGTATCTTGCAATGTAGGGATGAGTCTCTCTTTTTCCGGTATTATCTTTCGCAAAAACATAATACTCCACCAAACCGCTTGGCAAACCGGCAACGGTAACTTCCCATTTATTATCGCCCATCAGCGCCATCTTGTGCGCCGCGTAGTTTCCGCCGCCATGCTTTACGTAAACTAATACAGAATCGGGGTTGATGTTATTTTGGCAGTAGGAGTAAATATTTGCTTCAAAAGTTACCGCACCCGTATTGGGGATATTTCCGCATAAGGGCTGAT
>Ga0209628_10003317_pt1 | contig 11247 bp, 4 predicted proteins | sample TergutCu122P4_FD_187285 | JGI IMG/M metagenome (GOLD analysis project Ga0209628, IMG submission 187285) | Cubitermes ugandensis P4 segment gut microbial communities from Kakamega Forest, Kenya - Cu122 P4 (SPAdes) (version 2) | ecosystem: Host-associated > Arthropoda: Insects > Digestive system >...
TTATCTATCGGTATGAAAAGACGAAGCGAAAAAGCACCTTTTTGGAAGAAACCGGTTTTTATGTATGAATATCAGGCATTAAAGCGGTATGAAAGAAATCTGTTTTCCTGTTTTACAAACAAAATTATCATCACAAGCGTTGACCGTGATTTAATTTCGCACCACCAAAGACAATATATTCAAGTTATTCCCAATGGGATTGATTTTGAGAGATTTAATTATGTAAAAAGGGAGAAACAATATGACCTGATTTTTGCCGGAAATATGTCTTATCCGCCCAATGTGGATGCGGTTTTGTATCTTGTGAAAAATATTTTTCCAAAACTTGTTGAACAATTTCCTGATTTAAAACTCTGCATCTGCGGCGCAACACCGGCTCCGGCTATCAAAGCTTTAGCCGACGATAATATTCATGTAACCGGTTGGGTGGATGATATGTCGGAGTATTACGCCCAATCCAAAATTTTTGTTGCCCCCATGCAATTAGGCACCGGATTGCAAAACAAACTCTTGGAAGCCATGGCGATGAAACTTCCGTGTATTACTTCGCCGCTTGCGGGAAAACCATTGGGAGAGCGTGACAATCGTGACAATCGTGACAGTCGTGACGGGAGTGACAGTCGTGACGGGAGTGACGGGCGTAGCTTTATAATCTGTAATACTGCTGACGAATATGTTGAAACTATTTCTAAACTTCTTAATGATAAGAAATTATATAAAACCATAGCCGAAAACGGATACCAGTTTGTAAAAGCGAACTACGACTGGGAAGAGATTGGAAAGATGCTGGAGGAGGTTATGAATGAAGATTAATTCAAAGTTCAAAAATTCAAAAGTTCAAAAGTTCAAAGTTTGAACCTTGAACCTTGAACCTTGAACCTTGAACATCATAAAACATTATGGCAGTGCGTTTAACTTCATCAATGCATTATTGCAATTAGGGGGTAATGAGTTTGGAGAAATAATAACATTAGTCCCTGTTATGTTTGAGAAAGTTACATTATTGTGTAACAGTTTCCACCCGCAATCTTTAAGATTAATTCCATTTTCGTAAGCATAATTTATTTCAACATTATTCAATGTAACTTCTGTTTCACCATCTATCATAATTACAGGCATATAAGTTAATCCTTGATTATTTCCTCCATATTCAAAAACAGCATGGTTTATTTCCGCATAATTCAAATCACAGAGCCGAACACCGCACCAATAATAGTTTGAACCTGGCAAACGGGTAAATTTAACTTTATCGTTTGCTGTTCCATTAATAATCAATCGCCCTGTTTTACCGCTACTAAATCCACCAAAATACGTATTTTCAGGAATATAAAAGGTTACCCCTGCGTTTATGGTCAATGTATGGTCCCTAAAATTATTTATCGAGTTTGCCAAACGATAGGGTACTGTTGTTTTATTAATCGTTGTATTTTTAGTATAATAAGGCGCAACATCTATATATTTTTTTCCGTTGTTCGCAAAGTTTGAAGTCACATCAAATTTTTCCACTAATTCTAAGGCATTAACTCCTCTAAAAATAACCGGAGCAAAATTGTCGAACCCTTCAAAAACATTGTTGTCGAAAGCGGTTATTTGGCAAGGTGTTGTCCACGTATTTGCAAAAACACCGGCGCCCAAACCTCCTGTTATTTTGCAATGTGAAATACCCACTTTTGCATCATGCAGGGTAATTACACCGGTATAATCATTTCCGGTTTTTCCTCCATTAGTGAAATCACAATAGTCAAATCTGTTATCGGTAGCGCTATTTATATAGATTCTATCCCAAGCACCTTTAACATTTTCAACGCCAATAAATTGAATTCGTTTGGTTGCGGTACCTATTGCTTTTATTGTTGCGCCCTTTTCAATAGTTACCCCCCCATCTTTTGAAGCAAACTGAATGGTAACCCCGGGCATAATGGTAAGAGTAGCGTTGTTTCCCACTCTTAAACTGCTTCCCTTAAAACTACCCCCCGTTATGATATAGTCAACAGGTAAGCCCAAATCTTCAAGAATGGTGTTCTCTAAAATGTTCGTTGTAAGCGCTACGGGCTCACCATAAATGGGTGGTTCTTTTTCTTTTATTTCCTCTTTTTTCACTCCCTCTTTTTTGCATCCTGAAAGAAGTGTTACACATACTGCAAAGCAGGCAACTATAGCTGCCACATTCTTTAAATTGATTCTAATTTTTTTCATAATAAATTGGTTTTAAATGATTAATGTTTAATGATTTTTTTTGTTACAATATCGGTTTCTGTGGTAATTTTTAAGAAATATACTCCACTTAACAAATGAGAAATATCAATTTTGTTTTCGTGACGCGTGACAGGTGACACGTGACATATTCTGCCGTAAACATCAAAAACCTCCAACTTTTGAACTTTTGAACCCTTGAACTCTTGAACTATTATTTCTCCCGTCGTTGGGTTCGGATACACCGTAATTCGTAATTCGTCATTCGTAATTGTTTCAACGCCTACATTGCCAACAATCAAAGAAACCGGAACAGAAAACACGGGTCCATTCACACTGTCTGTAGTATTAATGAAAACCGTTGCAGAATTTGTACCCTGAATTAATTCTGTTGGATTAATGATAGCGTTGAGCGTGACCGAATTTTCCCCTAACACTTTTCCGTAAATATTCCCATCTGTTGTGCACCAGCACCCACCGGGGATAGGGGCACCCTGGGCGGTCGCTGTTAGGGCAATGTTACCACCTTCTAATTGAATCCATTCTTTTCCGGGTTCTCTCAAATAGTTAGTAAAAGGATTCGAACTACCTACTTCAAATGAAACACAATGATAACTCGCGGAATGCAAGAATTGGACGGCAACCCAAAGTTCTGTTTTGTCGATTAAAAAAGGTTCCGGCAACGTAACTTCATTCCATGAATAAGGAAGTAATGGTCCGTTTTTTGTAAATTCTAATAATTTTTCCCCTGTTGAAAGTAAATTATTGGGCGCATAAATACGGAAAGTAAGCGAGGGTACCACAGCAGGCGCAGGCAAGAAATAAGAGATTTTGGTTATATATGTACCTATTTGAGCGCAAAGTTGATTTCCGGAGAACCTTGCCCCAAGTTCAATTTCAAATTCCGCGGGGGGACCAGTAGAGAGATTGGGGTCTTCAACAAGATGCGTAATGGTAAAGTTTTGAGTTCCTTGTTGGGGCTCAAAATCAAACTCAATCCATGAATTATAATCGCTAACGCCACCCCCTGAATTGGTTATGGTTATGGGTTTGGATATGGGGAGGTTGCTTCCCAACAAAACATGTTCCGAAATGGAAGTGGGAGCGACACTTATACTGGGTTTTATTGCTACCTTCTCAGTAACGAAGTCATCCATGTAAAAAGTGGATAACTCCTCAGAAGTGGATGGAAAAATACTTAAAGCAGAAACCTTTTGGGGACAACCCTGACCATCTGGTCCTAATGACAATTTGTAAGAATGAATTAAATTATCGTTCAAGAAAATTCTGCAAATATCGCTTTCAACATTAAAAAATATTCTAACATTAAGCCACGTATCATGCTGAAAATTAAAAGTAACAAAATTTGGTGAACCGCCGTAAATCTTTCCTGTGCCGGGCGTATAAACCGGAGTATCCGACAAATCTGTTGCAAAGGCAAGTTGAAGCACCAAAGACCACGAATCCCTATTCCACCAATCTTCTGCCGAATAAAAATTTAATGCAGCATCTTTAGTAGTAGGAACAAAAATCTTAAAAGAAAGGTTAAATGCTCCTCCAAGCCCTTGTGTCGCAAGAATTTGGTTGTTTCCGTAAATAAATTTACCACATTTATTTCCTGCGGTCAATTCGGCAATTTCACCGTCTTGACTTGTTCCCACAGAGTCATAATCCCATGTTGACCAATGATGTCTGCCCAAGAGGAGTGCTTCTTCCGCTAATTTTCCACCTACGGGGTAGTCGGAAAAGTTTTCGCTTACTGGTTGTGCGCTTACTGAAAATAATAAATATGCGCTGATGATTGATAATAGTATCTTTTTCATAATGATTTTTTTTGCTGGTTAATATTTTTTTTTCCACTAATTACACAAATTACACTAATTTTTAATGATTTTTTTCGTTACAATTCCGGTTTCGGTTTGTATTCGCAAGAAGTAAATACCTGATGGGAAATTGGAAATATCCATGTTTTCGTTGCTCGTCACACGTAACACGTTACATTTTCTGCCGTACACATCGTAAACCTCCACATTTTGAACCTTGAACTTTGAACTTTCAATCGTTAGTTGTCCCGTCGTTGGATTCGGATACACCTTTATGAATGATTCTTCATTTGTAACAGGTTGAACACTTACTTGGTTGTTGATATAGACAATAGTTTCATCAAAAACCGATGGATTAAAGTTTGAAGTAACCTTTACGGTAATGATGCTGCTGGTTTCATCTGCACCCACAGTGAGCAATCCGTTGGGTGTAATGATAGTTTGTGCTGAAGCATTACCTTCTACACTCCACGTTACACTTTTATCTGCATCGCTCAAGACCACTACGGCTGCTTTAAATTGCTGGGTCTGATTTTGATAGAGCAGAGGTCGTTTGGGAGACAAAGTAACGCTTACTACTTGCGGCGCTGCTTTTTCCGTGGAAAAAATCGCTGAGAAACTTATTGATGCTTTATGGGTATTGGTCTCTTCCATATAGGTATTAAAAACATAGAATGTGCCGGGTTCCAAGCCGGTAAAAACGGGGGATTCTTGCCAATCTCCTCCATTTATACGGTAAGTGCAATTCTGCTCTGTAACCAACGTAATACTGGTGGTGGTTCTGCTTGCAAGTTTAGGGGTAGGTGCATTCTGTTGTGCTTTTCGAATGGGCTCAGTAGGATCAGAAGTTATGCTTCCTGCACAGTTTGACGTTGTTATTGTTACGGTAAGGGTGTGTCCAATGTCTTCTTCAACAAATGTATATGTATCACTGTTGTCGCCGATATCTACCCCGTCCCGTTTCCATTGATATTCAATCGTTCCAAAATTGGGAACGTATATATGAGAATATGCTTTTGCTGTTTGACCATAATAATAGCCTTGGATATAAACATATCCTTTTAAAATCGCTTTTTGTGTAGGCAACAATTTAGCATTGTACGCGGCTTTGTTGCCTGCCATATCCTTAACTACAACATTAAAATAGTAATTAGTATTGGGTTGTAAATAATCTGTATAAAATGTGGTAAGATTTAAGTCGCCGTTGTAATTATTCATTAACCATCCGTTATTTTGACATTCGGCAACGGTATTAATATTGTTTTCTAATGAGCTATACACGAAATATCTCAATTGTTCCTGTGGGGTTTGGTCGTCGCTGGCAGCCGTCCAGGAAAGTTGCGCTTCATTTGCGGTTGTAGTCCCGTTTATTACTCCCCCACCAACAAGTACAGGGGGTGTTAGATCAATAACATTTGCGGTTAGTAATAATTGGGTAGGCGCATTCACAGAGAGTGTACCGGTCATGCCGGGCATATTGAGCCAATAGACTGTTGTGCTTTCTATTCCTGATGAGGCTTGCATTAGCACCTGATTTGTAACAGCACCGGTAGTAATATTTAATTTTGGGGTTCCCTGAACTAATACGGAGCCGGTTACGTTTATTTTTGAAGGGGGAGAAGTAGTAAGATCCAAGGTAGTATTTCCGCCTTTTAGATTTAGATTTCCACCAATATAAGCATTTCCTGTAATTTCCATGTTTGCTTCGGAATTCTTGGTAACATTTCCTGCCCATTTATTATTGTTGGTAAACTGCACTGTTCCCTCATTGCAGGTTAAAGTACCGGTTGCCGTATTGAGATTACTATTTAGTGTTAAAGTAGCGGTTCCCGTTTTTGTTACGCTACCCCCAACGCCTGTAAATTTTCCGGAATAGGTACCACCGCCTTCAACTTGCCCGTAGTTACCAATGGTTAGTGTGCTTGAGCCGAGAATCACTTCGGCATTATTGCTTCCTACAATGTTTTTGATTTTTTTATTCCCTGCAGAGATATCTAATTTTGAAATTAGTGTTGGTTCTTGAAAATTAACTTCCTTGGAATTTTCAATAGATCCGGTAGCACCCAGAATAAAAGTGCCGCAAACAAGATAGGTTTTGCCGGTGTAGGTATTGGCACCGGTTAAAGTGGTTGAAAACTCACCAAATCTCCTCACATTACCCGTTCCGGAAATTACACCGGAGTAAGTATAATCAATATTATGACCAAAAAGGAGGTCGCCGTCATTAATAATATTCCCTTTTATTGCACCGGTTGTAGCAAAGGAGCCAACTTCCAGCCAGCCGCCCTGTTCAATGGTAGTTGTTCCGGTATAGGTATTATTACCTCTCAAAACCAATAATCTGCTTTCCGATCCTTTATATTCCACCTTCCCCGCTCCGCTAATTACTTTATCAAAATACATAATACCCCCGGGCTGAAAGCGCAGGATAGCGTTTGCATTTTTTAAGTTAACGACAGAGGTGTTGTTAATACTTCCTGAAGTGCCGTTGCCCACTTGCAATGTACCCCACACATTAGTAGGACCGGTATAGGTATTATTTCCGGTAAGGGTAAGCTTAGCAACTCCCCATTTATCCACATAACCTGTTCCCGAAATCTCATTTGAAAAAATTTTATCATTTTCATAACAAAAAACAAGGGCTTGATTGTTTATAATGTTACTTGTTAAACTACCTTCCAACAGAAGATACCCACCGGTGCCGCTAATGGTGGTTGTTCCTGTGTAAGTATTATCGGCACTAAAAGTAATACATTTAGTTGCAGTAGTATAACACTCCACCTTTCCTGCTCCTTCAATTGTTTTACTGAATGCCATATTTGTTCCCGGCTCAAAGCGGAGTTTAGCATTTTCTGTGCTCAAAATTACTTTAGAAGTATTTGAAATACTGCCGCTTGTTCCGTCTCCGATTTGCAGCGTACCCTCCTCAACGGTGGTGGTACCTTCGTAGGTATTTTCTGCGGTTAAAATACATTTTATGTTAGAATTACAATAAAGTTTCACATTTCCCACTCCGTCAATCACTCTATCGAAATAATAATCCGTACTTGGAGCAAGGCGAAGGTTGGCTGCGCCTGACCGGAGATCAATTTTGGAGGTATTATTTATTGCCCCGTTGCCAATTTGCAGTGTTCCTGCATTGTGTATTTCTGTAACCCCCTTATATGTATTAGCTCCGGTTAAAATAACCTTAGTTGCATTCCAGCTTCTAATACCTCCATCGCCGGAAATTACACCGGAGTAAATATAATCGTTAGAGCGGTGAAAATCCAGAAAAGCACCGCTGTTCACCTTAATATTTCCGGCAATGCTGCCTGTGGTTGTGTTGTTGCCTAAACAGAGAACTCCCTCCTCAATGGTAGTTGTGCCCGTATAGGTATTATTTCCGGTGAGATATAAACGCTTGCTTCCCGTGCCTTTATATTCCACTTTCCCCGTGCCGCTTATCACTTTCGGGAAGATCATATCCGCCCCGGGCTCAAAACGGAGAACAGAAGTGCTGCTATTCAAAACCACCTCAGAGGTGTTTGAAATGCTTCCGCTTATCCCGTTACCTACTTGTAATGTATAATTTACATAAGTCTTACCCGTATAGGTATTATTTCCCGTGAAGGTTAATGTATTGTTGTTCATTTTTTCTATCCAACCCGTTCCTAAGATTTCTCCAGAATACGTTTTGCTAGTGTTGTGATGAAAAACCAGCCCGCTATTGTTTATTATAATAGTTCCATCAATCCATCCCTCATTCTCTAACCATAAAATACCACCCCCATAAATGATAGTTAGACCGGGATACATTAGGAGGGATTTCAAATCTACAGATTTACCTGCAGGTATATGAAACAGAACATTGCCGTTGCTATATATATTATCGGTATTAAATTCACTATTTGCCGGACTGCCATCATAGTCGAAGTCGAAGTAAAGACTTGCACCGGCTTTAACATCATAGTAACCAGCTCTACTTTTTTTCATCACTAAATCTCCCCCATTTACATTTACACGAATAAAAGTTCCAAAATCACATTCATTTAACGTAACTTTTCCGCTATTCGTTTTCTTAAAGTTACCCTCCCCATAGAAATCTTTTTCTATTACTACATGAGTTCCGGGTACTGTTTTAACTTCTACATTGCAACCATAACTAATTATACACCATGGATTTCTCAAATAACCATCAAAAAAAGGCTTGCTCAAATTACCGTTGGTTTCTCCATCTCCTACTTGTAAAGTACCTCCCTCAACATATATTTCGCCGGTGAACACAGTACCAAACAACCCGTAATAATAAAGTCTAAAATTATTATCCGGATTTGCAAACACTAACGTACCATTTCCTTTTTTTTTCAAATTATGACAATTGCCCCAAATCTTACCTTTAATAATAACTGTTGCGTTGTTGTTCACTACAACGGTAACATCCTGGTCAATTATATCATGGTCAAGTTTAATATCATCGTAAATAGTAGTACCTGCGTTAAACGTTTTTGTGCCTTTCCAGGTAATATCTCCTGCTTTTGCGGTAAAAGGGAGGAAGCAGAAGAGCAGAAGCGCAGAAAAGCAGAAGCGCAGAAAAGCAGAAGAGAGTGACATGTCACGATTGTCACGATTGTCACGATTGTCACGATTGGCACGATTGTCGCGACTGAGACGGGTTTGAAACCCGCCCGTACTGATTGAATTTTTAAAAAGATTCTTCATAATATTGGGGTTTTAAATGATTATTTTTTTGTTTTAAATTGAGCTTTTAAGTTGTTCGTTTTTCTACCGCAAAAATGAAATATAAAAATGAGATTTGATTACGTATTTTTACCTAATGCCGTTACGTAATTTTACTTAGAAAAACTTTTTTTGTGCATTTTTTCTATATTTTTGCTCCCCAAATAACATCATCTTATGATTACCGCTATTTTGGTTGAAGACCACGAGATTTACCGGCTGGGGCTGAAAACAGCATTTGCTACTAATTATCCGGATATTGAAATTGTTGCCGAAGCCGAAACCGGAACAGAATTTTTCAGTTTGCTTAAAGTTAAAAATGCCGACATCGTGCTTTTAGACATCGTGCTGCCGGATATGTCGGGAGTAGAGATTGCCCGCAGACTCAAAAAAGAGAAACCGGAAATGAAAATTTTGGTCATTTCAACCGAAGATACTGAAGAAATAATTAAAGAACTTGTTGAAATAGGCATAGATGGTTTTGTATCAAAACGAGAGGGGGGCGTAAAAACTATTGCAGAGGCTATCTTATCTATTATGAGAGGATTGGAGTATTTTGGAAAAGATATTGCAAGTATTTTGTACAGAGTTTATGTCTCGAAAAAGAGAACCACAGATGATAAGGTTGAATTTAGCGATAAGGAGATGGAGATTATTGAACTTTGCAGTAAGGGATTACAAAGCAAACAAATAGCCGACCGGTTAGGGTTGAGCCCCCGCACCATAGAGGCACACAAAACCCGAATCTTTCATAAACTCGGCATTAACAACACGGTTGAAATGGTGCAGTACGCCATGAAAAACGGAATAATTAGAGTGTAGAAGACCGTAAGAGCGTAAGACAGTAAGAATATTACAATAAAATTAAATTTCAAACCAAAACGTGCTGCCGTTACCCTCTGTGCTTTCGATATGCAGTTTCGTTCCATGTTTCTCCAGCAGTTCTTTACAAACGGTTAAACCCAATCCGGTACCGGTTTCGTTGGCGGTTCCACGGGTTGGGGCAGGTTTCAAACCTGCCCGTCCGGCCGTGCCGTCATTGCGGATGAAATAGCGAATTTGCTCTTCCGTCATGCCAATGCCGGTATCGGAAACGGAGATGCTGTGCGTAGAGACGTGGCGCGCCGCGTCTCTACAGGGCGCAATTTCTAAGGTTACCGTTCCGCCGGTGGGGGTAAATTTGACGGCGTTGTCGATGAGGTTGCGCATCACGGTTTTGAGCATATTCATATCACCGGTAATAAATGCCTTATCGGGAAATTCTGTGCGCAATTCAACCCCTTTATTGGTAGCCATGGTATTGAAAAGATTTTCGGTTTCTTCTATCATTTCTGCAACAATATCAAATTGAATGGGTTTATAGAGCATACGTCCGGTTTGCAACTGCGCCCAGTTGAGCAGGTTATAAAGTAAGTCCACCAAACGGTCTGCCGATTTTACAAGTCCTTTGCAATAGTGTTCCAATTGCTCTGCATTCCACATTTTTGCATTATCGAGCAATATTTTCAGGGCTTCCCGCTGCGCAACGGTTGGACTTTTTAAGTCGTGAGAAATAATACTGAAAAATTTGTCTTTAGTAGCATTCATCTCTTCGAGCACGTGATTGCGGCGGTTGCGCAGTTGGAACATATACCACAACAGAACAACGAAAATGGCTAATGCCGCCATGCCACTCACAAAAAACCAGCGTTGCACGGATTGACGTTTAATAATTTGCTGTTGTTTTTCAATTTCAAGTTGCTTCTTTTCGGTTTCAAATTTCACTTCTAATTCAGAAGTTTTCAAAAGTTTGGTTTCATTAGCAAACGCTTTCTCTGCCAAATCTTGTTTATCTCTGTATTGCTCGAGCTCACGAAACTTTTGTTGCGCTACCATTAATTCGCACATAATACTGTAGCTATTTCTTAAAAAATCATTATTTTCTTGTTCTGTGGCTAATTCTATGGCTTGCAAAATATATTTTTCAGATTTTGCAAAATTACCTTTCAGTTCTTCTAATTTGCCTAAAAGAAATAGGTAAGGAAGAGCAAAGTTATCTCCAAAAATATCGGATAGCTCTTCATATTTTTTTATGTAATATTCTGCTTCCTTAATATTAGAAGTACTCACGCATAAATCTGCTAACAAAATATATGGGGTTTGCATATAATATATGTTGTTTTGTTTTGAGGCCAGTTCCAAAACTTTTAAAAAACATTCTTTTCCTTTTTCTTTTTGATTGAAACTATAATAAGCCAACCCCAAACTGTTAAGAACATACAGATGTTCTCCAGCTATAGCACGTGCTTTCTCTCCATATTCTATGGCTTTTTCGTTTAGATATAAGTGGCGGTAGCAATCAGCCATTTTAACGTAAAGCGTAGCCAATCTAAGCGGTTCATCAATTTTTTCAAGAATAGCCAATGCTTTTAAATGATAATCCAAGGCTGTTGTAAACCATTGTTTAAAATCATAAACTTGTGCTGCCATGGAGGTTAACTCTGCAACCCACCCTTCATTATTTTTAGCCTTA
>Ga0209628_10003318_pt1 | contig 11246 bp, 11 predicted proteins | sample TergutCu122P4_FD_187285 | JGI IMG/M metagenome (GOLD analysis project Ga0209628, IMG submission 187285) | Cubitermes ugandensis P4 segment gut microbial communities from Kakamega Forest, Kenya - Cu122 P4 (SPAdes) (version 2) | ecosystem: Host-associated > Arthropoda: Insects > Digestive system...
GATACACATTATAAGCGCCATGTTCTTTTCCGTTTATGTAAAACGCCTCCGTTTGCACAGCGCCATCTTTAAAAAAGGCATACCATTTTCCCTCTCTTTTTCCATCTTTCATCCCGCCGCCCTTATGAACTTGTTTATTTTCGTAGAAATAAGTCTCACCAATTATTTCCTGCGTTTTGTTTCCTTTATCATCTATTTTATAGTAAAGCACAATATTTGGGGAGGAATCTTCATATACCGCTACTATTTCGGCTCCTTTGTGCTCCAAATCAAAAACAGGTTTTGGCTTTTTATGACTACAAGCCATGAAGCATGATACTATTCCAAATAGCAAAAAAAACTTTAAAAATGGGTTAAGTGTTTTATTCATAATAATATTTTAGGTGATTTTTTTAAGTAGCAAATAAACATGAAATTTTTTAATGGCACACAGACGGGTAATTTTTTTTAGTAATTTGTTCTTTATAACACAGTAAAGTAATTGTTAATGGTTCTATTCTTTTTGGCGACGATGCTGATAGTAATTTTCCTATGGGCAAGTGGGGATTAACTGTATGTAAGGTTACTTTTAATTTTCAAATCAGCGTATGTTGGGCAGTAATGGTTTTGGGGTGGGTTTTAAGATGTAGATTCTTTTCTTACAACAACATTTTTTTCGCCTTTTTCACTGCCTCTATAAAGAGGTCAATCTCTTCAAAAGTGTTGTATAACGCAAAGGAAGCCCGCACCGTTCCGGGGATGCCAAATTTGGTCATGATAGGTTGTGTACAGTGGTGGCCGGTGCGCACGGCAACACCAAACTGGTCTAAAATCGTGCCTGCATCAAAAGGATGTATCCCTTTGAGGTTAAACGAAATAATGGCGGCTTTGCGGGGGGCAGTGCCATAAAATTCAATATCTTCCATTTGAGACAGTTTGGCAAAAGCATACCGAAGCAGTTCCTGTTTATAGTCAGCAATTTTCTCTATGCCAATATTTTCCATGTATTCAATGGCGGTTTTCAAGCCAATCACATCACCCACGCTGGGGGTGCCGGCTTCAAACTTGTAAGGCAGCTCATTATAGGTTGTTTTCTCAAAGGAAACCTGCTGCACCATTTCGCCCCCCCCCTGATAGGGCGGCATGGCATTGAGCAGTTTCTCTTTTCCGTACAACACGCCCACCCCCATCGGTGCATACATTTTATGCCCCGAAAAAGCAAAAAAATCGCAATCCAACTCCTGAACATCAATCCTCTCGTGCGACATGGCCTGCGCACCATCAATGAGCACCGGAATATTTTTTGCATGTGCCTTACCGATAATCTTTTTAATGTCGTTAATCGTGCCTAAAGTGTTAGATGTATGGGTAATGGCTGCAATTTTAGTTTTCTCTGTTAGAAAGTTGTCTAACAGATCCATACAAAGTACTCCGTTTTCGTTGAACGGTAATACTTTCAAGTGCGCTTTTTTTTCATCACAAATCATTTGCCAGGGAACAATATTGGAATGATGTTCCATTTCGGTGATGAGAATTTCATCGCCTTCATTAATAAATGCCTTTCCAAACGAAGAAGCCACTAAATTAATGGATTCGGTGGTTCCTTTGGTGAAAATAATCTCCTGCTCGGAGGGGGCATTGATATATTTTTTTACGCATTTCCGCGCTTCTTCAAACAGGGCAGTGGCTTCCTGGCTTAAACCGTGCACTCCGCGATGAATATTGCTATTGAAACGGTTATAATAAAACAACAACGTATCGGTTACCTGCTTTGGTTTCTGCGTTGTTGCTGCGTTATCAAAATAAACTAAGCGGCAGTTGTGAATGGTTCGTCCAAGAATCGGGAAATCGTCGCGGTTCATTGCGTTGATTATTCTTCTTCCTCTGCAGTAGTTTGTTCAACTTTTTCTCTCACCGGGTGGTCGCGTCTAAATTCCTGTTTGGTCATAAAGGCTACTACTAAGCAGAGAAACATTACGGAACCTGCTAATATCCAGGTGGCTTTTTCCAAAAAGTCAGCCGTTTTGCGAACGCCCATCACTTGATTGGAACCGGCAAAATTGGAAGCCAGTCCGCCTCCTTTTGAGTTCTGAATTAATACAAAAAATGCGAGAACGATACAGGCTAAGAGAATTAAAATAATGATAAGAGTTAACATGTTATATTTTGTTTAATGATTACTTTCTACTTCAATTTGGTTTTGTTTTACTGAATTTTTTACCGTTTCAATAAGGGCTGCAAAATAAGCATTTTTTTCGGGATTTTGCAACATTAATTTTTTAATCATTTGAATCGCTTTCCCCGTGTAGCCTTGTTCAGCATAAACCATTGCTAATGTTTCACTTATAAATTCAACGTCTTCAATTTCTCCAAGTTCTGCCAAGTTAATTTCTGCGTTATGTTTGGCGGGGTCGAACTTAATTTTTGGTGTTTTTTTCAGAAATTGCTCCGCTAAAGCAGCAATTTCATCCGCACTGCCTTCATTGTTTTCCTGTTCCGAAAAATAGACTAATTTTGATTGATGAAACGCTGTTCTGTTAAGAATAGAAAGAAGGAGTTTGGGTTTAAGTAATTCATATTTTTTAGGACTTCTTTCTTGTAACATTTTTAAATAAAAAAATGTAATGAAATGAGAAGCAGGGTATTGTTGATGATATTTCTCCAACAATGCCAACTGTAACTCCGGTTCAACAGGAAAATGGTTAAAAAAATTGTTGATATCTATTTTTTTCATTTTTTTTACCAGTTTACAAATGCTTTATTAAAAATATCTTCGGTTAGCGCCGTAACAATCTCTTGCATTAACCCCGATTCTATGGAGGTAAAATTGTGGGTGCTTGCATAATCGGAGTAGCGTGAAAACGTTTGTTCAAAGTTCAAATTTTCTTCAAATTTATTTTTAAATGTAACTCTAACAGAGATTGTTAACCGGTTCATTGCCGCAACATCGTTTCCTTGTAATGCAATGGGCGAAATACTGTAGCTCATAATGGCGCCTTCAAAAACATAATCTGCATTTTTAACATCTACGATAGTGAGCGGAGTTTGACTTTGAACCCTGTCTTTCAGCGCAGTAGTAAACACTTGACTTAAATTGGGATTAACCAACGAGGCATTATTGGGAAAAGTAGCCACATACACCGTTTTGGCATTGGGGTTCACCGAGCCGCCTGTAAAAGAAATCGTTAAGCAACCTTCAAAAACAAAAGAGATGAACACGATTATGTGTATGAAGTTTAGTTTTCTGCTTTTTGAATGTTTCATCTTTTGTTTCATCAATGCTAATTTTCTTCTTCTTGAATTTCAATAGGTTGGTAATCTAAAAATTTCACTTTTTTCCCTTCGGGCAATCTTGTTTTGGTGTTTTTCAGTTCGTGCACTAATGTTTTGAGCTCTGCCACTTCTTTAGTTAAATCGGTAAGAAATTTATAGATGAGTTCACGTTCAAAGAATTGCGGTGGTATCTCTCTTTCACTTACCTTTAGTGCCGGTAAATTAGAAACAGCCGGTACCGCCAGATAGTTTGCCAATATTTCTTGCGTAATGGTGCGTTCTTTTTCAATGAGCGACATCTGTTCGGTAACATTTCTTAATTGCCTTACATTTCCGGGCCAGGGGTATTTTGCTAATGCTTCTTTTGCTTCTTCGTTTAGTTGCAGGGGAGGGATTTGGTATTTAAAGGCAAAATCGGTAGCAAATTTTGTAAACAACAGAAAAATATCCTCTTTTCTTTCGCGTAGCGGCGGAATATGAATGGGCACCGAGTTGAGCCGGTAGTACAAATCTTCTCTAAATTTACCTTTGGCAATTCTATCGGCAATATTCACGTTGGTGGCGGCTACCACACGCACTTTTGTTTTTTGCGGTTTTGAAGACCCCACTTTCATAAACTCGCCGTTTTCCAGCACTCGAAGTAACCGAACCTGCGTAGATAGCGGTAAATCAGCAACTTCATCCAAAAAAATAGTACCGCCGTCGGCCACTTCAAAATACCCTTTTCGGGCTTCAGTAGCGCCGGTAAAAGAGCCTTTTTCGTGGCCAAACAATTCCGAATCTATGGTTCCTTCCGGAATTGCGCCACAATTCACAGCAATATATTGACCATGTTTGTACACACTAAAATCGTGAATAATTTTAGGAAAACTCTCTTTTCCCACCCCACTTTCGCCTGTGATAAGCACCGATAAATCGGTGGTAGCCACTTGCAGGGCAATATGAATGGCGTGGTCTAATGCAGAATCAAAACCAATGATGCCATAGCGTTGCTTAATAGTAATGAGTTGTTGAGCCATTTTACATTATTGCGCTGCAAATTAACATAAATTCTGCATAATAACAATTTTATGTTAAAAAAAGAGTTAAAATATAATTCGATAATTAAACAATGAAAGAGTATTTACAATTAGACACCATTTTAGTTCATGGCTCGGATGTGGATGAGCCATTTGGGGCGGCGGTAACCCCTATTTACCAGGCAAGTACTTACAAATTTAAGAATGCGGCACACGGCGCCGCCTGCTTTGCCGGTGAAGACCCCGGTTTTATTTATACCCGTATTGGAAATCCTACAATAAGCGCTTTAGAGAAAACGTTGGCACAGTTGGAAAATGCTGTCCAGTGTGTGGTAACCTCCAGCGGAATGGCGGCAGTGAACACCGTTTGCATGGCGCTCTTAAACGCCGGAGACCATATTGTTTCTACCGCTGCCATTTACGGTGCTTCGCGCGTGGTCATCGAAAAATATTGGTCGCGTTTTGGTATTGAATGCAGTTTTATTGACACTTCCAATGTTGAAAATATTAAAAAGGCAATCCTCCCCAATACGAAAATGCTTTATATTGAAACCCCAACCAATCCCACTATGGTGCTCACGGATTTAAAGGCTGCGGTTGATATTGCGCACCAACACAATATTTTAGTAGTAGCGGATAATACTTTCTGTACGCCTGTTTTGCAACGTCCGTTAGATTTTGGTGTGGATGTGGTGGTTCACTCCATGACAAAATTTATTAACGGACACGCCGATATTGTTGCCGGTGCCATTATGACGAAAATAGAAGAATTAGACAAAATTATCCGACCTACGATGATAAATTTGGGTTGTTGCATGGATCCTACCCAGGCATATATGGTGATTCGTGGGGTGAAAACATTATCTTTGCGTGTGCAAAAACAACAGGAAAATGCACAAATTATCGCAGAATGGTTGGAAAAACATCCTGCTGTTGCTTCGGTAGCCTATCCGGGGTTGCCCTCGCATCCACAATTTGAATTAGGGAAAAAACAGATGAAAGGACCCGGCTCGCTTATCAGTTTTGAGTTAAAAGGAGGTTACCAGGCAGGAGAAACATTAATGAACAATATTCAATTAGTATTGTTGGCGGTTTCTTTGGGCGGGGTAGAGTCTCTAATGTCGCACCCAGCCTCTATGACCCATTCTAAAATGACACGCGAATCTCGGTTGGCAGGTGGAATTACCGACGGATTAGTGCGTTTTGCAGCAGGCATTGAAGGAGTTAACGATATTATTGCCGATTTAGACCAAGCATTACGTAAGTGTATATAAATAAAGAACTTTTCCTGGATTTTTTGAAAGAACGCGAAGTAACATGGCTGGGGATTGATTTCTCAAAAGCCACTTTTACAAAAAAAGGATTTGATATGCCCAACGATGTGTTGCAACTCTATTTTAATGAATGGAATGCGCTCATTATTTCCGACCAGAAAAAATATGATATTCGGGTTGCTTTTAGAAAACCGGTGGTTCATTTTGATTTATCATTTGTAAAAAAACAGAATAAACTTTACAAAGGAGACCTGCCTATTAGAGATGTAATTAGAATAGAAAATCTCTTAGATGAAAATATTATTACCAACTACATTCGTCAGGCTACCATTCCGAACATCTCTAAATATTCTTTGCTTTTTATGGTTGAAGCATTTGATAACACCATAAAGAAAGGTTCTGTATGGGTGGTTGTTGCAAAAAGCGATACAAAAGAGCTGGCACTTTGCGAAGAGTTTAAAGAATCTCCCAGCGGGTTCAACATCAAATCTTATTGGGCGAGGATTTTTTTTAATATGTTTTTCAACATTAGCAGAACTGCCTTCGTAAGATGGGAACATCTTGTAATGGGGAATGAATAATTCAGATTATATCTTTTTCAACTTCTTCTTTTTTTTCTATTTTCGCCAGTCAAAAATATTAATGTTATGTTTAAAACCCCTATCTTGTTAATATTGTATAATCGGGTGGATGAAACTCATAATCTGTTTCAAATAATTCGAAAGATAAAACCCGAAAAACTTTATGTTGCCGCCGACGGTGCCAATAGAGCCATTCCCCTTGATTATCAAATCTGTTTGAAAACACGCTCTGTGATCATGCCGGAATGGAAATGCGATACAAAATATCTGTTTCATGATGAACATCTCGGAAAATCAAAAAATGTGTATCAGGCTGTCTCTTGGCTGTTTGAACATGAAGAAGAGGGAATTATTTTGTTTGATGATACTCTCCCTAATCTCGATTTTTTTCACTACTGCGAACAACTGTTGGAAAGATATCGCCATGTTCCCGAAATTATGCATATCGGCGCCAATTATTTGGAGAGAAGAAAAAAATATCTTAAAAACTCTTACCATTATACAGCCTATTCTTTCATTTGGGGGTTTGCTACCTGGCGAAGAACCTGGCAAGATTTTCACTTGGAAATACTCGACAACGCTGATGAAGTGTTTGGTGTAATTGATAAATACGTGAATAACCCTATTGAAAAAATGTTTTGCCACCGAATTTATAATAATTTACGAAAACATAATTTAGACTATTGGGAATTTCAATACAATTATCATATCTGGGCATGCAACGGCTTGTGTATCTCTCCTAATGTGAATTTGGTAACCAATGTAGGATTTAAAAAAAGAAAACGACGGGTGAGGAAGCTAATGAGAAAAACTGCGCCCATATTGCCGCTTCAACATCCGGAAACAATTGAAAGAAATAAAAAAGCAGATAACTACACCTTTAGAAAAGTATATAAAAGAAGGTTATCCCGAATTTTTGCCGACTGGTTTAATGAACTGGTGCTAAGATTAGATAAAAAATTATAGCACTATGATTAATTTTGGATACCAAATCAATCAAGGGCGCACCATTAACTTAGATTTTGAGCGCGAACCGTTAAAACAGTTGGAAGAAGCAGTGGGGTCATTCCGGCGTTGTATTCGCTGCGGGTCTTGCACAGCCACTTGTTCGGCAGCTCAATTTACAGAGTTCAATATTCGCAAAATTCACACCACTTTTCGCTCAGGAATCTATCACGATTTGGCAGAATCTTTAAAAGTATGTATGCTCTGTGGAAAATGTACGTTAGTATGCCCCAGAGGGATTAACCTTCGTTCTCTCATTATAAACATACGTAAAATACTAAAAGAAAAGGAACTGTAAAATGATGACGCAATATTTCAATCCCTTTGTTCTACCATTTTGTGCCGGCGTACTTCTTCTATTTGGCATCTGTATCATTAAATGGACAAAATGGGTGCGCCGGTTCGACCGTTTGCAACGCGCCATCCTCCTAAAAAATATTGTATCTTGGAAATTTATACCGGCAATATGGGAGATCTTTTTGGAAGTGCTTTTGCACCGTAAAGTTTTTAAACACAAGTTGGTATTGGGGTACATGCACACCTCTATCGCTTTTGGCTGGCTACTGCTTATTGTAGTTGGCGCCATTGAGGCAAGTGTGGCTATTAATGGTAGCCATCCGCTGTGGGTGCCCATTTTTTTCAGATATTTTGGTAAAGAACTTCCCCATTTTAAAGGAGAGATGTTTTTCAACAATCTTATGGATTTGCTGCTTTGCATCATCCTGTCCGGAATCTTTATCGCCATGCTTAAACGCCTCTATTCAAGAGTTGTGGGGTTGAAAAAAGCCACCAAACATCTTCTTTTTGATAAATTTGCCATGACCTCGCTTTGGCTTATTTTTCCTTTGCGGCTTGTTGCAGAGAGTGTTACCGCCAATCGCTACCACAACGGCGGGTTTCTCACCGAAAGGCTTGGCGCATTGATAAGCTACACTTTCCCGTCGGTGAGCAATGATACTTTTTGGTATTTGGAAACCACCTGGTGGCTTTTCTACTCACTGGCACTTGGGGTTTTCTTTGTATCGTTACCTTTTTCTCGCTACATGCACATCCTTACCGAGCCTTTTTTAATCTATTTTAGAAAGATGGGAATACGCGAAGATGTTGTTGCTACCGGTTTTACAAAATTTGAACTGAGTTCCTGCTCCCGATGCGGCATCTGTATTGATAATTGCCCTTTAAATAAAGAACTGAAACTTCCGGATGTTCAATCGGTTTATTTAATAAGAGATGTTCGTAACAAAAGAATAAAACCGGAAATAGCCAACAACTGCTTAATGTGCGACAGATGCGTGGTGGAATGTCCTGTTGGGTTGGAGCTTACAAGAATTAGACGGCAAAATCGTTATAAAAAAGAATTGGATACCCAGGATAACTATCATTATTTAGATACTATCCAACCTTTTAATGCTATTGGAAGGGTGGCGTATTACTCAGGGTGCATGTCGCATTTAACACCGGGGATTATCTCTTCCATGAAAAATATTTTTGAGGCGGTTGGACAAAAGTATTGGCATATTGATGAAGAAAAAACTATCTGCTGCGGACGACCGCTAATTCAGCAAGGATTTGAGCAACAAGCAAAAGAACTTCGACGTAAAAATACTGCTTTAATTCGTGAATCAAACGCTATTCTTTTAATCACCTCTTGTCCAATCTGTTATCAGTCCTTTAAAAAAGAATACAAACTCAACATTCCGGTAATGCACCATACCGAATATATTGAGCGGTTGATTAACAATAAGATGCTATCTTTAAACAAACAGGATATAAAAGTTGCCTACCACGACCCCTGCGAGTTGGGTAGAGGTTGCGGCGTATATCGCGCCCCAAGAAATGTGCTGAAAAAAGTGGCAAAACTTGTATCGCTGAGTAGTGAAAAGGAGAATAGTTTTTGCTGTGGCTTTAATTTAGGAAACACTGCTCTTGAAAGCGATGCCCAAGAGAAAATAAGAGATGCTGCTCTACAAAATCTGTTGAAAAGCAAACCCGATCTTATTGCCACTGCCTGCCCCATGTGTAAAAAAGCGTTCATGCACGGCTCAGATTTTCCGGTAAAAGATATTGCGGAAATGGTAAATAGTAGTTTGAAAAAATAATTATTTGATTCGCAATTTTTGCCCCTCACGCAAAAAATCACTTTTCATATTGTTGAGTTTTTTGATTCTATCTACCGTTGTTCTGTATTTTTTGGCTAAATAACCTAATGTATCTCCTTTACGAACTGTAATGTAAAAAGGAGATGTATCGGAGGTTTGACTGCTCAGAGTGGGCGTGTTGGGAGTTGGAGAACTATTGGTTTTCATTGACTTTCCACCAACATAAAGGGTTTCGCAAGAGAGTTTGTAGTTGTGAAAATCAATAATCATTGCCGGATTAAAGTGAACACCAAGATAACGTGTCTCCAAGTGTAAATGACTTCCTTTAGAACGTCCTGTATTTCCACCGAGCCCAATGGTATCTCCTGCATGAACCATTTGACCCGGATTTACCAAACGTCTGTACAAATGCGCATAATAAGTTTCTAACTTATTGTCGTGCCGAATAATAACCAAATTTCCATACCCACCACCGTTGTTATAGGTAGAAACGCGCACAATCCCGTCAAAAGCAGCCACAACGGGGGTACCTTCGGGGAAGGGAATATCTACCCCGTGGTGTATTCTCCCTCTGCGCCTTTTTACCCCATAAAATGAGGTGGCTTTGTATGGCGCCGGATGAACATAATTCCCTAACACAATGGTATCCGGCAAAATAGTGCGGTCGTGAACGTAGTGCAGTTTTAATATATCAAAGTTTGAATAAAGTCCATAGCCGGGCATCCGGTTAAAATAGATAAACAACATAGATTGGTCTGCTCCTGCCTCCTCATCAATTTCATCATCATCCTCTTCCGTTTCTACTAAATTTCCTGAAAAAGAGAGCGTATCACTATCGTTAAAATTCAGTTGAATATTCTTATTTTGACTTCCTTGTGCACTACTTGCCAAAGAAAGCAACATGAAGAAGCAGAGGAGGTTAAAAAATCTAAATATGTTAGATAGCATTTACTTATATTTTATAAAACAGGTTCTGTTTTTTTGGCTCGAGAGTTCTATTTTTCAAACACAATCTCTTTTTTCTCTCTGTCAATAGTGTATTCTCCCCACTCTTCTTTGATAAAATCAGCACATATTACAAAAGTGGCAGGAAGTCCTTTTTTAACAATCACTTTCACATTTTCTGCGTAGTCGTCTCCTATTGCCAACTCGCGAAGATAGAGAACCGCATTTTCAATGATTGACCCATCATCCGGTTTGAGCGCTTTTACTCCTGATTCAAAATCGCTGATTTCAATATCAAAACTACGCAATAATTTGGTTGCGGTTTCATAATCCATAAATATCTCTTCTGTTTTTTTAGGACTAAGGTTAAAATTCAAACTTTTTCCGTTTGCACGGCAATTACCGGAAATAATATCGCCAGAGAGTTGTATGGGGATAACCCGTTTCTTTACTACAGCAATTGGTTTTTGCGTAGTAACAGGCGCAATATTATCACTTTTTGGCACATAGTCATCGCGTAATACAGAAAACTCTGTTCTTCTATTCAGCTGGTGGGCAGGCTCCTGTTGCTCTTTAGGCAGTGCATTTATATACGCATCATCCAACGTAACGCCCCGCCTAAATTGATACATTTTTCCATTATAAGGAACCAAAATATCTTTTTCTAATTTTCGCGGGCGGTATTTTCCATATCCTTTCGGGATGATTCTTTCGGCATCAATTTTCAGTTCTTTCACTAAAAAATCCACACAAGATTGGGCGCGGCGTTGCGACAAGGTTTCGTTATGTTCTGCCGAACCTCTGCTATCGGTGTGTGAACGAAGTTCTACCACTAAATTAGGATTTTGCACCAACACAAAATACAAATACATCAACGAATCCTGGTACTCCGGTTTTAAATCCCATCTGTCGTAATCGTAGTAAATATCGGGCATCACAATCGGGTCTTTGGGGATGCGAGTTAACAGGAAATCTTGACGAATATCGGTATCTTCATTCAAGCCGATGGTAGTTTGCACAGCATCAGGAATATCCCAGTATCCTGCTTTTTTAAGTTTGATGGTATAGGTG
>Ga0209628_10003319_pt1 | contig 11246 bp, 10 predicted proteins | sample TergutCu122P4_FD_187285 | JGI IMG/M metagenome (GOLD analysis project Ga0209628, IMG submission 187285) | Cubitermes ugandensis P4 segment gut microbial communities from Kakamega Forest, Kenya - Cu122 P4 (SPAdes) (version 2) | ecosystem: Host-associated > Arthropoda: Insects > Digestive system...
ACGGTTCGGACGCCGCCAGCATCCGCCTTACCTGCCCGAACTGCGCCCGTTGTTTCACCACGGTAGTCTAGCAAGCCACCACGGAGCCCGTCCACAACAATGGTTTCACAAGACTTCGTACCGGTACGTCCAACTGGGCACGTGCATACTGACGATCTGGGTACGTAATGCCTGTCTATCTGGGCACAGCAAGGCTATCATATCGATGGCATCGAGGAGAATTTCGTCGACGCGGCGTTCGCCCTCGGGCCCGACTTGCGGTACGAATCTGCGGTGACCCGCGATGAATACATTGGTCGTTTGGTACGTGGTGGCTTCCCGGACGCCATCCGCCGCGTGGAGCGGCGGCGCTCGGCGTACCTCACAAACTACGTCGCTGACTTGGTAAATCGCGATGTCGTCCAGCTCAGCGAGATCGAACGCGGGCCGCAGATGCACGCACTCGTACGTACCCTGGCCGCTCGCTCCGGACAGACCATCGCGGCGGCCACGCTGGGGTCGTCGCTGGGTCTGGACAACAAGACAACCGAACGTTACCTGGCCCTGTTGGAAGAAGTATTTCTCATTAAACGCATCCCCGCGTGGACCCGCCGGATCAGCGCCCGGTCGACCAGCCAGCCCAAGGTCGCTTTCGTGGACTCATCAATCGCGGCGGCTCTGACCGGGGCGAGTACGGCGAGCCTGCGCAAGCCCGGCGCCCAATTGGGCGGCCTGCTGGAGGGGTTCGTGGCGATGGAGATCGCCCGTCAACTCACCTGGTCGCAAACTGACGCAACGTTGTCACATTTTCGTACGAAAGACGGCTTGGAGGTTGACATCGTACTGGAGAACCGGCCCGGTGAGGTGATCGGCATCGAGGTGAAAGCCTCGTCGACGCCCGTGCCCGACGACTTCCGGGGCCTGCGCCATCTCGCGGATCGCGTGGGTGACGATTTCGTGGCCGGCTACGTACTTCACACCGGCCACCAGACCCTTCCTGCCGGTCCCGGGATGCGCGCCGTACCAATATCCGCCCTCTGGGCGCGACACTGACTGGGCGGACCATAGCCTGGGGAAGGTGTGGGGAGTTACGCGGGGATGTACCGGTCATCACGGAGCCAGCGCGGTGATCGGAGCAACGCTCACGCCGTCTCGTCTGCGCCCGGCGCTACCCGTTGCGGTCACCACCAGCAGGACCGATGGGTTGCCTTGTTTGCTGGTGTCCACGTTGTTTGCGAACTTGGTCAGATTCTTGGCAGCTGAATCGACATCGGCTTGGCTCATCTTGATTTCCACAGCGCCCCAGCGACCATCCGGCAACGTGACGATTGCGTCAACCTCGTTCCCGCCCTCGTCGCGCCAAGTATCGACCCTTCCGCCGAGGGCCTGTGCGTAGATGCGGAGATCTCGTACGACAAGAGCCTCAAAATGATACCCGGCAGCGTTGAGGTCTCCCAGCAGGTCCGCGCTGCCAACGTGAAGGGCCGCCGTACCGATCGATGGGTCGACGAAGTAGCGAGTCGGGGTCGCGCGCAACCGGGATCGCGACCGCATGTGCGGTTGCCACGCCTCGGAATTGTCCAACAAGCGAAGCCGGTCAAGCGCGTCCAGGTGGCCGTAGATCGTAGACGGGGCGACGGGTCCCCGCTCGCCTCCGGCATCGGCGGCGATGGTACGTGTTGCGGGACTCTGCGCCACGAACCGTCCCAGTGATGACAAGATTCGCTCCAGGGTACGTGGATCTCGTCTCCCCACGAAAGAGGGCATGTCAACCTCCACGATCTGGCGGAGATAGTCCTCAATCCAGCCTCGGGCCTCATATTCGTCCGCCTCCAGCAAGTCAGGCCACCCGCCAATGACCACGGTTCTCATGAGATCGGGGACGGTGAGACCACTGTCCTTGCCTGGCTGATCGTGTTGGTCGAACAAAGCTGCCAGCGAAACGTCCCCGTTGGACTGCCCGGTCTCAAACAGACTCATCGTACGCATCGTCAGAACACCGATCCGTCCGGCACCAGAGTGGCGATTGACATCGTCTTTCGGTGTGGCAGACCCGGCCAGGATGTAAAGACCCCGGCCGCGTTCGGAATCGTCGACGGCGCGCCGGACAAGGTTCCACAGTTCAGGAGTGGCCTGCCACTCGTCAAACAGTATTGGTGTTGGTCTGTCGAATAAGTACGCCGGGTTAAGCTCAATTGACCCTCTGGCCGTCACATCGCGATCCATCTCGAAGACGGTCGCCGCAACACGCGAGGCAGTCGAGGTCTTCCCGCATGCCTTCGGCCCCTCTATCAGAACCGCGCCAGTCCGGCGCATCCTGTTCTCAAGTTCGGCGTCCGTGACACGAGGTTTGTATGACATGAGTCCACCATACACTTTGCGAGACTAAGAACGTACAGATTACGATCTTTTCAACGTACGGATTGCGACTCATCGCACTGACTGGGCGGATCATTTGACCGTTCGGTCAAAATCCTTGATATGATCGTACGGTCAGATTTTCGGAAATGAGGTATGCCGATGGAACCCGCTCGTACCCCACATGAACTCGGGCGGCTGGTCCGCGAACATCGCGAGAAGCGGGGCTGGACGCAGGCTGAACTCGCCCGGCGGGCGGTGGTTTCGGCGCGCTGGATCAGCGTACTTGAGCGCGGACACCCCAACGCCCAGCTGGACCCGGTACAGGCGGTCCTTCGCGCGCTGGAACTTGAGTTGGCGGTCACGCCCAGGCCGCCGCGACAGACAACCCTTGATGACATCGTCGCGGGATACGCGCGATGAAAACTGTATTGGTTGTTTTCCTGAGCGGGCAGAGAGTCGGGGTGGTCACGCGGGACACCGCGGTGAGGTTCGCGTACGACGAGGAGTATCTCAATACACCCGCACCCACACCATTGTCCCTGTCCATGCCCCTGCGCGCCGAGCCCCAGAGCCAACGAGCAACAATCGCGTGGATTCAAGGACTGCTGCCCGCAAACGACCAAGTCAGAGCCCGCCTCGCCGCCCATACCGGAGTCAGGGTAACTGACATTGTTGGGATGCTTGAGAGGATCGGACTCGACTGTCCGGGTGCGGTCCAGGCGGTGGCTCCCGGGAACACCGATCAGGTGCTCAACCGGGAATCACAAGAAGAACCCGTTGACTCGAAGTGGATCGCCGGCCGGCTCGCCGCGCTGGCGGCGGACGAATCGGATTGGCGGATCGAGGACGGGCACTGGAGCCTGGGTGGCGGCCAGGGCAAGTTCCCGCTGCGACGGGGAAGCGACGGCAGCTGGGCGATCCCGCTCGGCGCCGCCGCGTCCACGCACATCATCAAGCCCGGCATAGTCGGCGTACGGCTTCTGGCAGCCAACGAACACGTCTGTTTGCGTGCCTTGAGCGACTGCGGTGTTCCGACCACCCCGACAACGTACGAAACGTACGAAGATCGCTCTGCGGTGGTCGTCACCCGGTTCGACCGCGTGCAGTCGCCGGACGGTTCTGTATCCCGCCGCCACACCGAAGACCTTTGCCAGGCCCTTGGTTTCGTGAGGGCGTACGAACGTCAAGGCGGACCGCACGCCCGCGACATTCTCGCGCTGCTCGGCGCACACGCCGATTTGCCTAGTCAGCATCGATTTGTCGAGGCGCTCATGGCTAACTATCTGCTGGGAGCCCCCGACGCCCACGCGCGCAACTACTCCCTGCTCCTCGATGGGTCACAAGTGGCATTGGCTCCGCTGTACGATATCGCCAGCGCTCTGCCGTACGAAATCAGCAATGACTCGGGGGTATTCACCACCCGGCGCGTCGCGATGGCAATCGCCGGCGAAACCCGATTCGGACTCATCACACCACACCACTGGGTGAAATTCCTGACCAACAACCGCATCGACCCGGATTGGGGACTCGAACGGCTTGCCGACCTGGCAACACAGCTTCCCGACGCCCTCTCGGACCAACTCGCTGTGCTGGCCATACCGGAGCTGACCAGGCGGCTGCTCGAACCCGTCGCCAGACAATGCCACCACGTACAACTGGCATTGCGGGCCTGACTGTTCCGGGTTCTTGTGTAGGATATTCCGTCATACACCACGAAGTATCCTACACAGAAGCGGCGGCGCGTGGCCTGGGTGTGGGGAGTTACGCGGGGATGTACCAGATGCTCAGCGTCTTGAAGTTGCCGTTGCCGCTGACAATGACCGATTTTCCGTTCAACTGGCCGATGGCGACGGAGCCGATGTAGTCGACGCGGGGGTCCAGGGGTTCGCCGACGGGGTTGCCATCTGCGTCCCAGATCCGGATTGTGCCGTCCTTGCTGCCGGACACGACGACGTCTTTGTCGTTTAACTTGCCTATGGCTACGGACATCACCCAGTACGTATGGCCGCTCAACGGCTTACCGATGAGTTGGCCGTCTGCGTCCCAGAGCCAGACGTTTTCGTCGTCACTGCCCGCGGCGATGACAACCCGTCCGTTCAACTGCCCGATGGCCACACCGTTCACTCCATGGGCTGGGCCAGTGAGGGGTTGCCCGACGGGTTGCCCGTCCGTGTGCCAAATCTGAACTGTGCCGTTGCGGTTGCCGGCCACGATGACATCTTGTCCGTTCAACTGCCCGATGGCAACGGATGTCACCCAGCTGGAGGAGCCCATGGCGACCTGGGTGATGGGTTGTCCGACGGGTTGGCCTTGGGCGTCCCAGATCCGTACGGTGTTGTCATTACTGCCCGAGACAATCACATCTTTGCCGTTCAACTGACCGATGGCAACCGAATTCACGTCTCTGCGGTGGCCGGTCAGGGGTTCGCCGACCGGTTGCCCGTCGGCGTCCCAGATCCGTACCTTCCCGCTGGACTCCCCGGAAACGATGACATCTCGCCCGCCAAGTTTCCCTATCGCCACGCGCAGGTACGTTTGGCGATCGACCAGCATCGGTTTTCCGACCGGTTGCCCTGTCGGGTCCCAGACTCGGATGTCTCCGTTCTCACCGCCGGACACGACGACATCTTTACCGTTCAACTGGCCGATGGCTACGGAGTCGATGGCGTCCCCGGAGTCAAAGAGACGATCAGGCTGGATGAGGATGTGGTTGGGATCACCGGTACCGGTCGGTGTCGGACTGGGCGACGCGGAACTGGGTACGGTGGTGGTCGCCGGTTCACTGGGCGCGGGTGTCGGCGACGTGCAGGCCGCGAGGGAAAGAAGGGCAGTTGTGAGTACGGCGATGATCGCCCGGGCGCGGTGAGCAGCCATGATGTCCTTACGATGACGGGGATCGCGCCGCACGTAAGCCAGATCCTGGTTGTTGTGTACGTACAAGTAAATCATAAGTGTGGGTTGTCGGCGTAGTCTGAGGTATGAACATGGGGAATACTGGTGGTGTGATTGTGAGAACAGGCGCGGAAGTGCTCGCGCGATGGGGTACGGCCGAGCTGGCCCCCGTACCCATCTCAAGAAAACCGGACACCCTGGAACCCGCCGTCGTTGACGCTTTGCGCCACCTGTGGAGAGTCGCCGTGAGCCAGGACATCGTCTTCGAATTAGATACCGGAGACGGTCTGTACGAGGCTTCGCTGGCTGACCCTGATCGGTTCGTGTCGATAGCGACCAGTGGTACGGGCGACGCCTGGCTGATGGACACCACATCCGGAACCATCTGGTTCTTCGATCACGACGGGGCCTGGCGGCGGGACTGCCTGACCAGCCTGGGTATCGGGTTCTGGGATTTCCTGACCGTCGCCGATCTGTGGCAGCAGGCGGAGGACGCCGCCGTACCCGGACCCCTTCCCGACCCCGCGAAAACCGAACTCACGGACACATTCGCCCGGATCGCACCAGGTTTCCCGGCAGCCTGGCCGTACCGGTTCTTCTAACCAAAGCCGGACACAACCATAGTGTTTTTCAGACCTCACACAATGCCAGGGGATGCCGCCGTGGTCCGTCCCGAGTGGACACCGGAACCGTCCCGGTGTCCACAGGCAAGCCCTCGCCGGTCGTAACTCACCTCAATTCAGGGTTATCAGCGCGTTTTTCGGGATTGAGGTGAGTTGTGAACGCTCCAGCTGCGTCCAGACGGTCGTAAGTCACCTCAATCCGAGAAGAACGGCCGGGAACGCCCGATTGAGGTGAGTTGTGTCAAACCGGGTCTGTCCAGACAGGAGTTGGTCCAACTCCTGGTCGATGGTCCTGATTAGATACTTCATTGCTGAAGCATAGTATTCGCCGGAGTTTAATAATGTGATTAGCCGGACTTGAACCATGTCATTCGCCGAATAGAGATAGTTTATAAACGGATTGGCGGTACGGACGCCGCAACTGGAGTGTTTACAGCCATGACACAGGTTGCCACCGGCCCCCTCCCCGTGGCAACTGAAACCGGTCAGTAGTCGTAGACGTAAACGGCAATGCCACTACGTACCAAAGTTTTCTCTATCAGCGGTTCGATGCGCGACCACTTGCCACCCGCCAGACCGCACCCGATCCTTGGCATGTGAACACTGGCCTGACTAGCCAAAGCATGTTCTGCGAGCTTCGCCAGACAACGCTCGACCGCGTCGTACCGGATCGGCGGACCAGCTGAACCGGTCTTCATTCCATGCTGGCCGATCATGTTGGCGACCTGGATGAACTCGCTGACCCGTACGAACCGGACCTCACCCAAGCCGAAACCTTCCTTGCTGCGGTGCCAGGCGCGGTACTGTTTCTCCGGCTCGGGCCAGCGCTTCGAGATGGCCAGTACGAAGCCTTTGCCCCAGCCGCCCAGGTCGTTGCAGATGTGCGCGATGATCCGCTGCCCGGGAGCCTGGGGGCTCGTCGCGTCACCTTTCAGGTACGTGATTCCCATTTCCCACCTCCACTACTCGAAGACCATGACCACCCGTTGAATGGTCCCGATTCTATCGGACAACATCGACTTACCGTCGCACCCATACCCAATCAAGGTATCCGAGGCGCTTTCCCAAAGTTGGGTATGGATTTGGCCCTCAAAATGCCTCTGACGAGCCCAAACCCATACCCAAACATTGTGGAATATGTTTGATTGGGATAGTTGGGTATGGGTCAGCCGATCGTGGCCGGAGTGGCGGGCCGGCTAGGGCCCTTCACCATGGATTCACAGGCTACCGGATTGCCTGAAAGAGGGAGGGTTTGGTACGGACCTGCTACCCTCCAGCCGTTTGTCCCAACACGATATAGTTGCCGGCATGACTGAACACCGGGATCGTTACACCCATGGCCACGCGGAGGCGGTTGTGCGGGCTCACTCCGACCGTACCGTTGCCAATTCACTCGCCTATGGCGCCCACCTGCTCAAGCCGGGTATGACTGTGCTCGACCTGGGCTGCGGAATCGGTACGATCACCGCCGACATCGCCGAGATCGTCCACCCCGGAACCGTTATCGCCGTCGACATCAGTGAATCCGTACTTGACCAGGCAAAACAGTTCGCCGCTACCCGCAACATCAGCAACATAGATTTCCGAATCATGGATGCGTACGACCTTGACATCCCCGATGACACCGTCGATTTCGCCCACGCGCATCAGGTATTGCAGCATGTTTCGGACCCCGTGGCCGTACTGAAGGAAATGAACCGCGTGACCCGACCCGGCGGGATCATCGCCGCCCGCGACGGCGACTATGCCTCTTTCACCTGGTATCCGCTGTCGCCCGGTCTCGACGAGTGGTCGCGGCTCTACCACCTCGCCGCCCGGGCCAACGGCGGCGAACCCGACGCCGGGCGCCGCCTGTTCGCGTGGGCCCACGCGGCGGGCCTGGACAATGTCACTGCGTCCAGTTCGACCCGTACGTACCCCGCCGGCGAGGATTCCCGCTGGTGGGGCGGCAATTGGGCCGACCGGATGCTGCACTCCGCGATCCGGGACCAGCTGCTCGACTCCGGGCTCGCCACCCAGGCGGAGATCGAGGCCATCGCCCAGGCGTGGACCGACTGGTCCGAACACCCGGACGCCTGGCTCATGGTGCCGGGCGGGGAGATCCTCGCGGTGGTGTAGGACTCACGTACCCTTCTTTTGTAAGCCACAATCCTTACTGCTATCTGTCTCTTCTGGCTCCCTTACCGAACCCCCTCCCAGAGGGCCCCCTCCCCCTTGGCTCCGTCCCCCTTGGCTCCGGGGCTGGTGGGCGTGAGGCGGCCCATTCGGTGGTTCCGAGCCCCGCAACGACGCTTGGGCCCGATCACGGCAGCCATAAGGGGGGCTCAGCGTGCCGTGAGGCGGCCCAACCGGCAGATCCGAGCCCCGCAATGACGTTTGGGCCCGATCACGGCAGCCAAACGGGGTCTCAGCGTGCCGTGAGGCGGCCCAACCGGCGGATCCGAGCCCGGCCGTAACGTTTGGGCCCGATCACGGCAGCCAAACGGGGGCCGAGGGTGCCGTGAGGCGGCCCAACCGGAGAGTGCGCGCCGGGGCTGGTCGAAAAACGGGTCACGATGCCGCAGGGCGGCGAGGTCAACCCCACCGATGGTCGATGAGACACCAAATACGGCATGTGCGGTGACACATCGTGATGTGTCACCGTGCTTGCCTGGCCCAACGGGGACGGGTGCTTGGTGCGCGCGCGCTAAAAGCCGCAGCGGAGACGCCGTCAAAACGGCGTCGTGAGCGTGGCGCGCGCACCAAGGACCCGACCCCGCCCCCGGAAACCCGTACCAAGCAACGAAAACAACCACAGACCCGTACCGAAGAACGACCACATGTAAGACAAAACGCTACAGTTGCCCGTCCCCTTTGGCTCCGGAATGGAAGCCCATTTGATCGGGACCTTGGTCCCCTTGTCACGCGGTTGGGCAGGGACCAAGGTTCGTACGAATCGGGACGTTTGACCCATTGTTCATATCACGCCTAGCCCGTAGTCTGGATGGGTCGTACATCGGAAGGAACGCAATGACTGTCACCGTGGAGGAGGCGCTTGTCGTCCGCAGTCCCAGCGACCGGGAATACCGCCGGTTCGTGGCGGACGTGTACGCACATGATCCATTCTTACGCCGCATCAACGAACCATTCCTCAACGCGTTTCTCGGCCACCGGGACATGTACGCGAGACGGTGCTTCGTGAAACCGGTCATGGTCACCGCGAATTGCCCGGAGCGTGCCAAAAACGTACCGTCCCCCTGTCACACCCGTCCCCTCGCTGCGGCGATCCTGGTATCGTCCCTGGATTCTCCCGTGTTGAGGATCTCCTTCCTGGAGTTCGTCCCGGACGCCGGCCCTGCCCTGGAATACCTTGTCAAGTACGCAATTCAGGTCGCCCGGGACCGCGGACTGACCAGTATTTCCATCGGCGTCAACGGCCAGATCAACTACGGCGTCGGGATCCTGGAGCATGATGGTACGGCCCGCCCCGAGTTCAACTCCACCTACAACCCGCCCTATTACGCCCCGCTCCTTGACGCGGTCGCGGACAAACTCGGGTTCACCAAGACGCCCGCCCACGCCTACACGTTCACCCCCGAGGAGCTTGAGGCCATCCGCGACGACGATCTCATGGCCCACCTGGCAAGTACCTACACGTACCGCGTGTTCGACAAGCGACGTTGGCGCGAGGAAAGCCTGCTGTTCGGGGAGCTGTGCGATAAGACCCTGACCGGTACGCCGCGGTATTCTCCCAAGTCGGCCCGCGAAATGGCTGAGACGATCTCCCCGATGCGCTGGATCATGGGCCCAAGCGACATTGTCTTCGCTTACAAGGGGGACGAGCCGGTCGGCACGGTGTACGGCCACCCGGATTACGCCGAGAACCTGAATTCCCCGAAAACCGGCCTCCTCGGCCTGGCCCTCGCCGCCCGCCGCAAACCGTCCACAACCATCATCGTCGACTTCCTCGGCGTCCTGCCCCAGCACCGCCGCTCCGGCCTGGCACTGGGGATGCTCTACACCCTCCTCGCGCTCAACCGGGCCCGCGTCACGCGGGTGCGCTCCACGTTCGTACTCGACGACAACCTGCCCGGCCACCACCTGTCGCACGACCGGGCGCAGGAAGCCCACCGTACGTACGCCATCTACGAGAAGGACCTGTAATGTTCCACCGGCACGCCTCGGCCTCGGAGTTGCCTCCCGCGTGGGACGAGCTGTGCGCGCCCCGGAACCCGTACCTCACCCGCACCTACCTCACACAACTCGAAGCGTCCGGTCTGACAAGGCAAAACTATCACACCGTCACCGATGGCGATAGGTACATTGCCTGTTTCACATCGTACAGAAGAATCAACAACATGCTTGTGTTCACCGGCTCACGGTTGCCGCTGCCCTGGCCGGTGACGTACGTCTGTCTGCCCGTCTCGATCGACCTGCCCGGCCACGTCGCCCCCGGCGCGGAAGCGGAACTCGCCGCCGCCATCCGCGGCATCGGCGGGGTCAAGATCGTACTCAACGCCGCCGAAGGCGAGTCCCTGGACGGCTTCGTCACCGGCGACTACCTGCCGGTCGTCGAGCTGGAGAACCGGTGGAGTTGTTTCGAGGAGTACGCGGGGGCCCTGCGCTCCGGCTACCGGCGCCGGCTGCGCCAATCCCGGGCGCGCGGACGCGATGTCGAGTTCGCGTTTCTCGAAGACAACGCCTTGTTCGACGAGCACATGTACTCCCTGTACCTCGATGTCTTCGACCGCGCCGACCTCGCCCTGGAGAAGCTGACCATCGGCTATTTCCGGCGCAGCCGCTCGCTGATCGGCGTCCTGCGCGTCGGCGGCCGCGTCGAGGCGTTCATCCAAATGGCGGAGCTGGGCGACCGGCTGCGGTTCGAGTTCGGCGGTTTCAACCGGGCGCTCAACCATAAGTACGACCTGTACAACAACATGCTGCTGGAGTTCACCCGCCACGGCATCGACAACGGTTTCCGGGTGCTCGATTACGGCCAGACCGCGTACGACTGCAAGCTGCGTTTCGGCGGTCGGATGAAGAGAACCTACATGCTGTTTTCCGCGAGCAATCCGGTCATGCATGCGATAACCAGCCGCAACGCGGAGCATCTGGACTACCCGTTGCCGGCCCACCAATTCCGCGTTTTCAAGGGGGACCACGATGGATAGCACCAGTATCCCGAGCCGCAAACTGACCATTTTGCTTGTCCGGCCCAAGCCGCACAAGCAGTCGCTCGGCCTGACCGACATGATCACCCTGGAGCCGCTGGAACTGGAGTACGTCTCCGCCGCCCTGAAGCAGGACGGCCACCGGGTCTTCCTCGCGGACATGATCATGGAACGCAAGTCGCTGGAGTGGTTCGTACGTCACCTGCGTCCGGATATCGTGATGTTCACCGCGTACATCACC
>Ga0209628_10003320_pt1 | contig 11244 bp, 8 predicted proteins | sample TergutCu122P4_FD_187285 | JGI IMG/M metagenome (GOLD analysis project Ga0209628, IMG submission 187285) | Cubitermes ugandensis P4 segment gut microbial communities from Kakamega Forest, Kenya - Cu122 P4 (SPAdes) (version 2) | ecosystem: Host-associated > Arthropoda: Insects > Digestive system >...
TACATATATATATATATAATTTTTGAGCCACTGGTATATGACTGCAGACATCTTAATTAAATTCATAATGTTCTTATTTTAATTACAATTTATTAATCCATATATTGTAAAAATCTGTAAATATTCCACTATGATAACATAGCACACTTTTAATCAAAGATAAAGAGTTTGTACACATTTAAAAATTTTTTTAACCAAAATCAGTTGGAAATTTGATATCTCATACATCCACACTGTTACACAATTTTCCACTGCCTTGGCATAATTGTATTGCATGTATGTAGTTACATATGCTTCTCTCTGCATTTGATGTGACCCCTTGAAAATTACCCTTTGAAAATCAAAACATGTTGGAGTTTTGATAATATAGAATATTGGGATTTTCCATAGCTACAGTGTCTTTGTTGGTCTGAGTTATTTAGGTCTGAACTATAAATACACTGTAATATGCAACACTGCAAGTTCATTACTGTGTTATCTCAGCATATCACTGGACCTCAACCACAGCCAGATAAATCAGTTTACACCCTAGTTCTTTAAGATCCATCTTGATAATATCCTCCAAAATAGTATCTTCAATTATTATTTGTTCACTGGAATTGTCTGAAGTTTCAATTCTCATTTTTTTACTGTGTCTTGTAGTATATGAGAGACTAGGATTGTGTAAAACATTCTCCTTTGTTCATAGACATCTCTTCTCTCCTAGCTGCCAAAATTCTCAGAAAGGTAAAATAATTTTCATCTCTTCCAATTTTATTTTGCTTTGCTTCTGTTTAGCTTATTGAGAATACTGTTTTTAATACTATAATGCCTAACACAACAGCTCTCTAAATAGTAATCATATATTTATATCTGGCAAGAAATAAATGACACTTGCAAATGTGGCGTGATGAACAAATCCGTTTCCTATGTCCCCATTGGCCAGTTCATAAGCTAGAAAAGCAGGAAACTATCAAACAATTGAGAAGTGTTAGAAGTAAGTCTTTGTACTTTCACTCTAAACAAACACAAATAGATTTTTACAGACAAAGCTTGAATGCCTGCGTGCCTGGCAATAAAGAACATACCTTCTTTTTTAGCTCAACAGAGATCGCATTAGCCTCCTTGAGGAATATGGCGTTTCCCCAGAGGTCATCACGTAAGGAAGTGAACTGATGGTACTTCCATTTCCTGAATGCCCATGCAGCCAGTTGGTACTCACGATCGCTCCAGTTGCACTCTGCGTCAAACAAGGGGTTGACTGAAATGCCATCAGGCAATCACAGTCAGACAACAACACAGAGCATGACCCAAAGAAAAGAGATTAAAGTGTTAAATATAGCACAGAAGTACTTCAATGAAATTTTAGTGTTGAGAAGAATGTTGATGTACGGATGCAACAGACACCTGGCTCAGAGTCTGGAATAGTTCCATGCCTTGGTGCACTACTTAATAACTCAATGAAGGACAGAAATGCCTGAGTAGTTTACAGTTTCTCAGCCATGATCATGGAATTGCAAAGTTCCTTATTATGTTCACAACAGCCCACTGATATCCTGCAGCAATACCATCCCTTGAACCTGCTGAATTAGTTCACTTTACAAAACCAACAACTTGAACATACAAATACATACACATAATATTAATCCACCTGACATATTATGGTGGTGAACTGTCAGAACATGTAGGAGTGGATTAATATTATGTATATGTAATTGCGGTCCTGGGGTCGACTCAGCCTCTATCAGAAATGAGTACCAAGCATATTTCCTGGGGGGGGAGGTAAAAGCTACTGATGAGTAGGGCTGACAATTTTACCACATTCACGTGCTGAATGCCTTGAAATCTTGCAGCCTCACACTCCTGGAACCCTCAGCACCTGTCCAGGCCTGTAGAGGGACTGCTTTACCTTTTATATGTATTTGTATGTGCAAGTTGTTGATCTCATAAAATAAATTAGAATCATGTAGCATGGTTTGAACAATGCTAAAAACTGGTCAATAAAATTCACATCCTTGAAAAATACTTTCTGAAGATCAGTACCAATATCTTTCCATATTCATCACAGTCTTCCAAGCAGTTCCTTTCTATGAGGTTCCCTACCAGATTCTGCATGCACTTCCAGATTCCCAAAACTACATTACCCATTCAGCCCTCTACAATCCCCTTGATTTAATTACAACAAGAACAAAAATATGAAACTATGACACTGATAAATAATTAAACTTTATTTCAGACATCCCCTTGTGACCCTGATAACAAAGGTATTATATAAACTGTCAATTACAACGTTCATTTATTGCTTTTGTACGTTTTCAAATCTAAAAATGTTTGGCCATAAGCGGCCATCATCAGGTATCAATAATACAATTACTTAGAGAAAATTATTTGTGTTAATAAATAAACAATTTTCTCTAAGTCATACTAACTGACTGCCTTCAAATGACCCAGAAAGTTTCATTAAGTACTTCTTGATATATTCTGGAGTTAAATACAAGCCAATATAGTAACATAAATTCATCAGTCAGAAAAATATGTTGTAGCTTGGCTAAAAGCATTCAAAATTAGGAAGAAAAGTGCAGCAAAAACATGCTAATTGTAATGTGTATTTGTTGAAAAATGCTAAATATCCAAATCAATTGTGCAGAACTATCAACAAAATATGGGCTGAAATTGTTTAAAAATCTGCCACCATCATCATTGCACAAGATATTATACCGTGATTTGTTTTAAAATATAAAGTAGCTTTACCAAATACATGATATGTGAAATTATACATTCAGAAAGTATGATGTAAGTAAAAAATAACAATACTGTTCATGCAATATAAATTCATGACAAGATTGTTAATCTAGGATCTTACTAATGCACATAATGCAGTGCCATTGTAAGGAATACATGCATAGCAGACATAGAACTTGACACTTCAATATTAGATGTCTTCAGAAACGTTAGTGTAGTAAAGGGCAATGCATGCATGTATCCATGGTCACAAGAACCTTAGTCCAATAGTTGCATTATATGTGGAAAAGGTTATGTAGTTTGTCAAGAAGGAAATATTAAAAATTTTAACAAAGGAAACAAATACTTATGCATAATCTTATATTTATACTTATCAAAATCAAATGGAAAATAAATGCTTTAAATATTACAAATCACAACACAATGTTAGCTACACTGAAATGCTTTCATCATTAGGTTACAGGAATATATCTTCTGGAAAAATAAAGATGGGCTTTTGAAACACAGGTTCATCTAAATGATACATATAAACTTATATTCAACCTCACAGCAAACACACTATGTCAACTACAAAAACAAGCCAGATAACACAGTTTACAGAAATAATCAGCTCATTCTGACAATCCTACTAAACCCATAAATACACTTTATCAGAAAAATGCTGAGTTTTCTAATGTTAAGACACATGGTATGTATAGTAACCACTGGGTTTTAAGGTAAATATCAAACTCACTATGCGGGATATTATGCGAGGACTGCACTTGTATTAAAACATGAGGAGCAAAACAGTTAATCTTCCTTCTCTGACCTCTGCAGGTTAAGTTCCATAATGCTGTGAAGTCACAGCAACAAACAACCAACCCCAACCAACCAAAAAGCTAACAAAGGATAGCAGGTTTCACAAAGTGCATGTTGACATCCCTTGATCTGTTTAACCAGTCTAGTTCATGAGACAAATTACTGTGCTGTGACAACAAGAGCATATAATTGTAACAGCTTTTGGTTTATAGTAATGCCTCTCTCAACATGTCATCATGGCTGAAAGCCTTGATGTGGTCATACTAAGTACTTGTGCTACAAACTGCAATATGTACTTATTTCTCTGAGGGGTGGGAAGCATACCGGCTGGATGTATGATAAAGGCCTTTGTGACCTGGGTTGGCAAAACATTGGCTCAATACCACTGTGATGGCATAGTGGAGGGAGTGTGAGCTGTGCATATCTCTTTAATCATATTCGTGTTTGCACCCTAAAACTGAGGAAAATCATGTAAAACCTCCATCAAGGTAGCTATAAAGTGGTAGGCACAGTTCAGTCAGTCAGACTGGCTGCCTTGACTGACCTCCTGATGTCCAGTCACATTCTGCCAGTTTATGCTAGCCCTCAGTACAAACAAGTACTGCTAACTAGGGCTTCTCTGCACCAGTACTCTGAATGTTATGATGTCACAGCCACACTCTGAATGTTCCAACTGTTTCCTATGTTGGGTTGTAATAAAAGCAAGTTTTGGGATTTCTAACTGTCCACTTAGTTGAGGAAGGACACTTTTGTTAAACTTCCATTTACTGAAAAAGTATTTAATTTCTTCAGACTTCATTTACAGTCTTGTTTACAGCAGTACACTTCTTGGTACTTCTAAAATTTTATTTATCTTGCATGAATATTACTAACATTTTTGTCCTTTTAAACACTTTACAGCATCGTGGTTACTATGTCTATCATCAACTTTAACACAAAAATAAACCTGCAATTTGCCCACAGAGAGTATGGATTTCATTTCACACTCACAATATGCAGCCACCAATTACTTAATTAGCTTTAACCACTTGGTCTCTGCAATGGAGATGCAACAATATTCAGTCTCAAGAAGCTTTGCTCATCTTGTTGTAAGATGTGGATACACATTCACATTGCTATACCAGAGTTCCCTGTTTATTAGAATTTTATATTTATAAAGTTCTTAACATCTGTCTGCTGTAGCAAATACAGGTGTATATGTGAAAGTCATAAATACCTTCCTATAGCATTGAATATAATAGGTGTTTGATACTAACCAAAGATATCTTCCTCATTGTTGAAGTCTTCTGGGGTATATGAACTGTACATGGACATGGTCATACTCTGCTCTTCCACTTGCTTTTGAAGAGCATCAATTCTTGCTTCATAGCTCTAGAAAATCACCACATTCATTTACAGTTATGTTTTTGTACAGAACAGACAGTACGCCTAACAAACCTACCTGTTCGTTGACTGATCAACAAATCTCAGATAATGTAACTCAAATGCTCAACACTGCTGGAACCAAAGTCCTCTATTGGACATGATCCTGACACACTTAAATACTCATTACACATTCCCCGAAGGCAAATCTCTTCTTGGTCTCCCTTAAACAATAAAGCTACACAAAGAAGTATTATTTTTCTTGTCTCAGTAACTGGTTAGCCCATCATAACCTCTTCACAAGTTAGAATTCATAAATCATGATCAACTATATATAAAATTTATTAAATTAAAATATCCAGGCACCTTCTGCCAAATTCTATGGTGCCTACATATACATACATATACATGTATATGTATAAAGATTTGTAGTTATAAATACAACTTAAAATGGAAATAAATCATGTATATCACCTTTAAAATTATTGCACTAAATATGTTCCTGAAGGTTAGATTAAAATTATAAACTAAAATCCTGTTCTTCTAGTGACCATATTTAATTCTTATGTCTTAATATTGCATATAACGTGCATGAAAAGTTGGTCAGATAAGTTGAATTAATTCTGATGTGTCAGCTGTCCACAAAATTCTGCTGTTTCCTTAAGGATGCCTTGGCATATGACAGTGACATGACATGGTGTTATTTTGTTTTAAAAAGATGCTAATATTGTCCCATTAACACACAGTCTCCCACAAACTCTACATGGACTGCCCTATACTGGACACACACCTACATGGTGTGGCCATCTGAGGTACCACATAGTATCCATAATCTATGCATTAAAAAAAAATAATATATATATCCCCCCCCCCTGTATTCCCTAATGTTGGTGCAATGCAGTGTGTTCTGAACTCAGCTTCTCAGATTTAGTTGGTATGAAACAATGCTGGTTTCAAGTAGGCTGCCGGTCCTCAGACCCCTTAGTTAAAACCATCTTGTGTTTGTTTGGCAAGAAATCTGTGCCAGCTGCAAAAACCACTGTATATTTTGTAATTAACATAAGAAAAGCTTTAGAAGAATGGAAAAGTAAATGCCATGGAATGGGAGTCCCTTTAGAAAATATAACACTGTATACACTTCAGTCTGCAGATAATCAACTAGTTTTAGTGGGGGATAAAGAAGATTTGGAGTGCATGACACATAAATTAAAAGAAAATTACGAGAAATGGGGCCTTGACATAAATTTTAATAAAACAAAATACTTGTGTATTGGGGGAACACAAAACAATTTGAAATTAGACAAAGACAATGAAATTGAATTCTGTCAAGAATATAAGTATTTAGGAGTTATTTTTGATACTATTGGAACAGATGACAAAGAGATTAGATCAAGAGTAATAAAAGCAAGAAAATGTATAGCGTGTTTAAACGGGATACTTTGGAGTAAAGATATAAGAAAGGAGAGAAAACGGAACATTTATAATGCATTGATTAAAAGCAGTCTATTATATGGTGACTTACAGAAAATAATAAAAGATGGGTGGAAGCTACAGAGATGGATGCCCTGAGAAGATCCTCTAGAATATCAAGAAAAGATAGAATTAGAAATATAACTATAAGACAACAAACTGGACTAGAGGAAACAACTATAAAAGATACTGAACAGAACCAGCTCACATGGTATGGCCATGTTCAAAGAATGGCAGAAGAAAGACTACCCAAAATAGCATTGAAGTGGATGCTGAAACAAATGAGAGCATGAGGAAGACCAAAGAAAAACTGGATGGAAGGAATAAAGAAGGCCATGAATGAAAGAAACCTAAATGAAGGTCAGTGGGAAGATAGGAAGCAATGGAGTCTAGGTGTCGGACAACGTAGAAAAATGTTTTGAACCCGATATATACATACATATTTTGTAGTTATGGAAATGGAATTTAGTTGTACTGTAGAAAACAAGGGACATTTTATCAAGACCCCACCTTGCGCTGCTCTTCAAACAGTTGGTCTGCCTCTTCTTTCTCCTTGCGGAACTGCTCTTCCAGCACAAGGAGCCTCTTCTCCATTTCTGCCTTCAGGTCAATGCCCTGTTTTTCCAGAAGTTCAATCTGTGCGAAGTTCCAGTCCACAGTCTCTCCGTTTCCTGGAGTCTCAGCTGGAGAAGTTTTTTCAACACATTCTAGAGCTGAAACATTTTAAAACTAACTGTACATGATAAATCTACAGGAAAAAATATTCCTTTTTGGTCTGCTTTCTTTGCTCTATAAGGCAAGATTACAGTAGTAAATATGGCAGGTGAATCTATGGGATCAGAGTGTTGGGGTGAATTTCCAGACCTAGGACAGGGGAAGTAAAAGGAGCACAGAGAAAACTTTGCAATTGAGATAGGAGATAAAATAAAAGAGGTTAAGATAAACAAGACGTGTAGTATTCACGAGAAAGGTGAAAAATGCCTATAGAATTTTGGTCACAAAGCCTGAAGAAAAGAAACTACATCAAAGATGTAGGCATAAATGGGAAGATGATTAAAAAAATATCAATACATCCAACATGGTGCTGTTAAAACTTGTTAGATGGCGCCAAAACTAATGACACATGGTGCAGGGTCTGAAATTGTGTGTGGTTATATATTATATTCGCAACAGAGATACAATAATGGAAACTATGCACAAAAATGAATCATTCAATACTACAATAATCAATTTATATTTCCCACAGTTTCACCACATGAACAAAAACAGGCACAACATATTCACCTTATAACTTTGCATTTTTATCATATGACATGCTTACAAGATAACTGATTTGATTTTCAACATTCAAGGAACCTGAAAAGCCCATCTTAAACTCTTAAACATTTCTCACATTATGGACTGATAAGAATTTTCCTAACTCATTCTGCTCTTTGCTATTATCATTAACAAAACTTCTCTTAGCACACTTTCAAAATATTTATTAGCCATCCATGGACTACTGTTGAGTTCTACAAGAGCAGGAAATTTCATGAGTACCTGAATGACTGTTAGGTTCTCCAAAAGAACTTGGTTCCATTGAGTTACTTCGTTAGCAGTTTTATTTTATGGTTACATCTTTGACCATGCTCATACACTTAATCTTCACATCTTAACAGTATTTACAGATCAGCATATTGTAACAGCTTCTACAACATATCTGTGCTGGTTTCTATGGTATTTTAATGAATATTATTGTATCCAGTAACTAACTGTTGTGATTATATTTCACCCAGTTATACAATTATGGTGAATGACACTAGACTATGCTAAAGCATGATTTTGCATAGAATAAATAAGGTGAGGACTGTGGCTTCATGAATTTCAAAATATGAATATGTGCAATTACTTTTGTGGGTGACAAGAAAAGGTACTGATTATTTGATTGATCCACATTTCTTTGCAGGAACTAGGAGAAAATATTCAAAGCAAAACTGTCAATGACTGAAGACAAGAGCTCTGTTGTGTGTTGAGAAATAATTTCAGGTGCAAGACCTGCTTAGAAGCTGAAGCTTGGCACTTCAAGACTCTTCTACAGAGTAGGGTTAAGTTGAAATGCATGGAAAAAAATGGCTCTAAATTCCTGGTGAATACAAGCTATGTATCTGTTGAAGCTCCAATCCAGCTGACATGCTGAAGTTAAAAAATTAAAGATACACACTGCAGTACAGATAATACCTTACAGTGCTTGAATATGTCTCTTCATTACCTGGATTTTCAGCTGGTGATGTTTTCTCCCGACGCTCACGAGCTGCAAAGACAAACACTTGTTAGTACTATTGTCTTTTGGATGTGATGCCATGCTGTCTGCTTAACAGGACCAACAATTTAGAGGAAACTGCTGCCTTCATCTGTCGGTAGAAGGCCGCAGATTTCTCAGAAACATTAGTACCTGTGTACCAGGGTACACAGTATCACACACACTCCAGCAGAGTGTAATCTTAACGCTCACTACAGTAACAACTTCAAATCACATACAATCAGACACCGTCACAGTTACAGAAAATCACAAAGCTAATGCAATGATTAACAGCAGCACAGACAAGTAAGGTCATAAAATCACCGCACAACTCAATGCTGCAACCTACCTTGCTCTGGGTGATTGAACCTGAAGACATGATTTTTGCCGAGGATCACACGAGAGCCAGTCTTGAGGACAACAGTATCCTTCACTTCCCTGCCATTGACATAACACAGTGCCCCCTCCTTGGGAGTCATGGTGATGATTCCTTCATGGTTCTCAAAGACACAGTGTTCACTGAGAATATGGGGACCACTGAGTTGGATGTCTTGCGGAATATTGGCTTCCGCAGAGCCAACACGAGTGAAACCATCCTTAATGTAGTACAGTAAGCACTCGGACATGGAAGGGTCCTCATTTAGGTTCACAAGATGTGGAGTCTGGAAAACATTATGGCCAGTTGATAGTGTGAACTAAAACAGCTTGTATTAAAGGAATTTCATAATTTATTTCTGTAACACCATAAGTAAACCATGTATTAAACCTTCAGGGTATTAAACCTTCAGGTACCAAAGACATGCCCCCCCCCCCACTTTTGGGGGGGGGGGGGTGTCTTAACTGGGTTTTCCATTTCAATTCTTCTGGACTGAAACATACTGCCATCACTTCTGGCCTAGTTTTTCACCATTACTACTACAGTCCATTTGTGTACAGTACAACTAAAGATGAACATGGTGAACAGTGTTAATTCAGACCAATTAATTAAAACCAACATATGTGCTGCTGTCAACCGCAATAAATTTCATCAGTCTTGTCCATACATGCTACATGTTACAGTCACACCAATCATCCTCAGGCATTTAAATACATGATTTTAACACTCAAAATAAAATGCCTATATATTTTGAATTTGTGAGATCTCATTAATTGTACAAGCCATAATAATCTTTGTATAGTAATTACAATACAAATATTTTTTATATACCTTGTATGTGTTTTTTTTCATGTAACAATTAAAATATAAACACTTCTCATATATTGAACTTTATTGAACTTCATGTTATGCATCCCGAAGTGTTAAGTAATATAGTAATAAAGTACTCAAGCGCATCAGTCTAACACAACAGAGCATCTACGTGACTTCAAGTATAGAAACGGGAAATCAAGTTTCGCCCTACACCTGCTAGAAAATAGACATGACATCGGGCCTATGGAAAACATTATGAATACCACACACATCACTGACAAAAGAAGGCTAATGGGCTCACTAGAAAAGTTTTACATATTCCATGAGATGAGACTAAACAACCAGATTAACGACAAGCTAGCTGTTAAACCAAATATAATTTTTTGCACAACAGTACAAAAAGATCCCCACAGAGGGATACACAATATATGCCACACGGGATGACCCACTACCCCAACTCACTAAGACCCGAGCTCTGAGTGAGAACACGCAACAACCACTGCCACAGCCTCGCAAGGGTCACACACCTCCAGCCCCCCACTACAAAAATTCTCCGCGTCAGAGACTCCAGCCCGAAGACCAAGACTCAGTTACTCTCTCCAACCACATGTAAGTAATCACGACGGCTCATCTAATGCTTAAGTTAATCTACAAAGTTCATAGTGGCCTCCACTCTCACCCAGTTATATATTGCATATTGACATGACAAATAACTATCAACTACATCCACCAGGTGACCCCTGAGAGCACCCCTTCAAAGAAACTTGCAATTCTGGACCCACCTACCCGCCGTTGGTCATATAAACCATTTCTACACCTTACAGAAGGGAAGTCTCAAAGTACCAACACAAAGCACCGCATAAACGTATCGCACACTTTCACTACAGTCTTAGCCCCTCCCTCCTTTAAACCCCACACTAACCAGGTCGCTCCTAAGTATAATGCCACCCCTAGTAGATGGCGACAGCCCTCTTCTCACATTTGTGACAAGACACAACCTTTGTACTTATATAATCATCTACAACTGGATATGGTTAATGTATTCACTACAGGAACCTGATATTGTATACACCTCCACATGTATGACAGTTATTTTGTAAGCACTGGGGATCCCACAGTGCACTAAACAAACTCACTACTTGGATCTATATCTTGATGGCCTGATGAAGACTCTTTAGGAGTCAAAACATGTGGCCCTATGCCTAGGTTAATTAGGTACCATTAATAAACTGTTGTGTTAGGCTGAACACTTTAGTAATTTAGTACTTCTCATATATCTCATTTGTGGTCATATATATATATACAGGGTGTCACAGGAGGAACGGACCAAACTTCGGGAGAGTGTTCCTTATGTTAAACTATACCGATATAACCCAAAACACCTATATCCAAAGTTGAACGGTTACAGAGATAATGGCCAGAGAAA